>Ga0114923_10003802_pt1 | contig 10135 bp, 10 predicted proteins | sample SumtaG_FD_89578 | JGI IMG/M metagenome (GOLD analysis project Ga0114923, IMG submission 89578) | Deep subsurface microbial communities from Indian Ocean to uncover new lineages of life (NeLLi) - Sumatra_00157 metaG | ecosystem: Environmental > Aquatic > Marine > Oceanic > Sediment | place: near...
AAGGAGGGATATAATGCCGCAAGAAATACTACGGCAGTTAAAAAAGCGACACAGAAAGCGCCTTTCGGCCATAAAATCTCATGAAAAACGAGAAATGGAGGTCGTATGACAAAGTAGAATTAATTGAAATATTTTTTCTATTGAATTTAACCTGTCCGGATTGGCGATGTCATCGGGATCAAGAGATGTATGGATTTGTTTTTCAATATAGTCAACCAGTTTTAATATATCCAGTGAATCGATGATGCCGGCATCGATCAAATCCAGATCATCGGACAGATCCTCCGGATTGATGCCCGGTATTAATTCTCTTACAATAAATTCCCTGATATTTTCCTTGCTAAGCATGTTTTACCTCCTTAAATGATTTATTGGTTAAATTTTGAAAAAATGAGACTCACGTTATTTCCTCCAAATCCAAATGAATTGCTCATGGCATTTTTTATCGGAATGGGCAGCGGTTTTTCCCGGACAACTTTAAATTTCACCGCTTTGTCAATTGGTCCCAGGTCCATCATTGGCGGAACCACGGCATTCTTTATGGCAAGAATGGTGATTAGCGCCTCAACCGCTCCCGATGTACCCAGAAGATGACCCAGGCTGGATTTGGTAGAGGTGGCATATATGTTTGATAAATTTTCACCAAAGGTTAGGTCCAGGGCAGTCGCTTCTGTTTTATCGCCCAACAGTGTTCCCGTTCCATGACAATTTATGTATTGTATGTCATCTTTTTGAATAGCCGCTTCTTCAATGGATGAGCTCATGGCCATGACACTGCCCTGGTAGTGAGGTTGTGTGACATGAAATGCATCACAGCTCATACCGAATCCCATGATCTCGGCAAGAATGGGTGCATCCCTGTTCAGTGCATGCTCCATTTCTTCAATGGTAAGTATTGCCGCTCCGTCACCAATAAGAATGCCTTTTCTATGGATTGAGAATGGCAGGCATTTCTCGCCGGCAACCACTCTCAAAGAATTGAACCCGGCAAAAATCGATTCCTGCAGTACATCACATCCACCAGCAAGCATGATTTTCGCCTGCGAACATTTTACCAGTTGGTAGGCAAAACCGATACTTACTGCACTACTGGTACAGGCCGAAGAGATGTTGCAGGCCGGCCCCCTTAGTTTAAGCGATTCTGCAATGTTGGTCATTGACATGAAAAAAGGACTTTTTTTAATGATACCTTTGCCCATTTTTTTGCCCTGGTATACATGTTCCAGATACTCCTCTATGTCACCGCCGCTGGTTGAACCCAGGCTGATACCGGCCTCTTCATATCTATTATTGTCTGTAAGATTGGCATTTTTTATTGCCTGCCTGCACGCGACCAGGCCAAGTTTTGCCCCGGTATTTAAATATTCGGTCTTATTTTTTTCGGATGAGAGCTCTTCGATGATTTTCTCATGATCTATATCGGTGGTTATTTTTGACCTGTATGGTTTTGGATCAAATCGTTTGGTTTCTTTAACCATTAATTTTCCTAACAGGAGATTTTCCCAAAACGCTTCAATAGAGTATCCCAGGGATGAGACGATTCCCAACCCGGTTATAACAACCCTTGAATCTGTCTGTTCCATGTGATTATGCCCTCCTTTAAATTTCTATATCAAGACCCAATTTTTTGGCTATCAATAGACGCTGCCATCTTGACGCTCCAGAATAAAGGATGGTGCCAACGGCGTCCCGTAAGTTTCTTTCAACCTGGAACTCGGTGGTATAGCCGTAGCCTCCAAATATTTGTATTGCGTCCATGAAGGTTTTAACCATTGATTCGCTGACCTGGAGTTTCGCCAAGGATGAAAGCATGCGCGCATCCTTGCTCTGAAGCATTGAAGCGGCCTGGTAAGAAAGCAGCTTACATGCTTCGAGGCGTATTTTCATTTCCACTATTTTATCTGATATGGATTGATAACTAGATATACTTTTACCGAACTGTTTGCGCTGATTTGCGTATTCAACACATTTTTCAATTTGTCGCTGCATGGTACCCAGGAAAGGGGCTAAAATCAGTGACTGTATCCAGGTCATGGTTAAACCTGAGATATCGTCACCTTGCCTTTCTTCTCCCAGACGATGGCTAACAGGAATTTTACAGTCTTCAAAGATGATATCCGATAGGGGTGAGGTTCTCATCCCCATCTTATCCAGGTTGGATCCAATTGTTAGGCCGGGTGTGTGGCTTTCGATTAAGAACGCGGTTTTTCCTCGCCTTTCACTTTCGTCATCAACGGGTACAAAGATAAGAATGAGGTTGGCCACGGTACTGTTTAAAATAAAGTTTTCTTTTCCATTTAGAATGTAATATCTCCCCTCACGCTTTGCTATTGTTCCTTTAAATTTTGAGTCAAATCCTGTAATCGGATGTGCGCCTATCCATTGGCCGGAGCACAATTTTGGTAAAAAACGCTCTTTCATTTCCCGGCTGCCAAATTTCCAGATTGGTATTTCAACGCCCCATAAATGTGCACCAAGAGAGAGAAGCAGTCCGTTATTCAGACAACCGTAACCCAGGCCTTCCATAACCAAAGCACAGGTCACGGGTTCGATTCCCGTGCCTTCGTATTTTTCAGGTAAAGGGAGTCCCAACAAACCGATTTCAACACAACGATTCCACAGGTCAACTGAGAATTTCCCATCCCTGTCCTGTTGAACCACGTCTTCGTCTAATTCTCTCCTGGCAAAGTTGACTATGTTCCAGTACAATGCCAATTGTTCATCTTTCCATTTAAATTCCATAATGATTTCCTTAAGACAGGTTAGAACTTCGACTTATTCAACAGGGCATTAACTGCGTTTTTCGCAGACCTCAAACATTGCTCCATGCAGTGACCTTCAAGATAATCTCCGGCTATCTCTAAACCCTTGATTCCAGCGATATGGTCCGTGATTTTTCTTTTTACCCTGGTGAAATTGGGCCCATACGCACAAATTCCACCCGGGTGTCTCTGAACATGATAAAGTTTTCTTTTTGAAGTAATCGGAAGTACGGAAGAAAATTCTTTTTCTGCCAGGTCGATCAATTCTTCATCAAATTTGTCCAGTATACTACGCCCTTTCTTTCCTGACAGGGTGAAACGAACAGAATTTTTTTTGTACAACCTGTTGGCGGAACAGTGTCCAAGATGGAAATTATGATCGAACATGATGGAGTTACATTCCCCGTTAAAGACGTCCTTTTCGTATTCGGCGTTGATTAAGATAACCGGGAAATAACGAATTTTATCTGTTTCCCGTACCAATTGGGGCGGAAGTTCCAGTATTGTCCGGAGCAGGTTCAATGGAACAGACGAAATCACTTTATCTGTCGGTACAAAGCCTTTATTGTCATGACTTGAAAAGTTTAACCCAACCACCTTGTTATGTTTTACAACGATTTTGTTCACCCGGGTACTTAATTGGATATTATACGGCGCACTGAGCTTAGCAAATAGTTTTCCAATTCCCCCGGTAATTGAATGGTGGGATCCGGAGCCAAAACCGGACAATAAAAGTGCCAGGTTGGAATAGTAAGTCTCATCCGGTTCCGCACCCCCCATAATAATCGAGAACATTCTTAAGGGTCCATAAGCCAGGCGCTTGGTAAAATAATTGGTTATTGGCTGGGAATCAAATTTATCTTCTAACTTTTCGATCAAACCCGATGTATGATTTAGTTTCTGACGATTATGGCTCACATACCTTAAGAAATTTAAGAATTGCAGACAACCTTTGACGCCGATGCCCCGCAGCATGGAGAAGGCCTCGGATATTTTCACCTTTTTGCTGAACTTCATTAATTTACCACCCAGCAGAATATGAAAATTGGGATGTTGATTGTCAATTTCCTCCAGTTTAAATTCCTGAAGAATTTGATTAAATAAGGGCCATATGGATGAAAAATTCTTCCCTCCTGTCTCCAGTTGGCCATTCCCATTGGTTATGAATCCTGCTCGTCCGCCGATCCTGTCGCTTTCTTCAAACAATACGGATGAGAATCCTGCTTTTTTTAAATAATGGGCACTGCCGATCCCTGATATACCGGCGCCGATGATATGGACCGTTTGGTTATTGCTTTTTAAATCCATTTTATTTCTCCTATATGTTATTTTTAAACCAGATTACCTTTCTTTGCCGCATTAATATTTTTTAATGCCGACAACAAATCGTCATCAATCACGACGGTTCGAATGTTACAATTTCCAATTACCTCGGTATCGATCATGAGGGTGGCATTGCCGGACCTCAATAATCCTTTACCCAGATCTCGGCAAACAGTGGGCTGAAGTTTGATACAGGGTGATTCATTTACCCCCACAGGTCGTTCGAGGCTAATTTTTACGGACTTAAGGATATCTTTCGATGTTACATATTGATATTGCTGATCATAGTTGGTGAGGTAACGGATGAAACGCTGGGTCTGCATGAAAGCCTCCAGTAGATAAAGGGTGGGCAAGCCTTTATCCGGTGTATCTGAAAAAAAGGTATGATTTCTCAATGGAAGAATGGAAAATGTAGTACCAACTGCATGCCTGTCATCAGAAGGATCAGATATAAATACGTTTTCCTCGTAAGTCTTATTGATTAATTCCTTTGCACAGGGTGGAATATGGTGCTGCCGGTTTGTATTGGCAGGTTGAAAGGAATTTCCTCTTTTGGGAGAAGGGATCATTGAGATCCTGAACCGTCCCCGGCATAACTCCTTGTTACAGTCATTGATAACACCCCGGTAAAAATGATGGTCAGACTCAGATTCACCGCTCTTATCCATTTCTACTATGTGGATATCCGCAGTTTGATCGAGCCTGCAAAAAGTTTTAAAGTCCACTTCAATTTCACTCACATATAAATGATTTTTTTCGTCCCCTCCATAATCAATATCGGCTAATAGGTCAGCCAGCTGCAGCATGGATTCAGCCAATTGCAGTCCGGATACATGATCCAGCGGGTGATCGAAAAAAAAGGGATGTTTCTCAGATACGGATAACTTTGCCCTTATTTTGGACGGATATCCCGGTAACATGCTTATGGATTCACAAAAAACATTTTGCTTGTTTCTTTTTCTTATGCCTAAATGTTTCCTGGGGCTGATAATCGAATTCAATTGAATCTCTCCTTAGGTATTTACACCGCTGTTGAACCAGTATCTGAAGTATAGGTCCTGAATAAACAAATTAATATCATTCAGCATGTCGTCAACAGCACCCGCTTTAAAAATATTGTTCCGCTCCCTGGATTTTAGCTGCAAATAAGGTGAAAACATGCCTAAGTGCGCCGCTCTCTCCATTGTATCCAGGTTGGTTTCAATAATAGATGTAATCGCGCTTCCAATGATAACCGCATCAGTACCTGCATGATACAACTGTTTTACATGCTCGTTGGTTTTAATCCCAAAACCCACAGCCAGCGGTAAAGAAGTCTCTTCACGGACTGTTTGCAAAAATGACAGTACTTCGTTGGACAATTTTTTTGATTTTCCGGTTTTCCCGTAGGTGGTAACCAGGTAAATAAAACCCCGGGTTTTATTATATATTTCCCGGCGTTTTTCAGGGCTGGTTTTCGGGTAAAGACTAAAGATGGTCTCCAAATCCCATTCAGAAGACAGGGAAGAGTATTCATCTGCCAGGAGAGGTGGCAAACAATGTATCATCGTACCATCCACTCCTACCCACTTACATGCTTTAATAAATTCTTCCAGTCCTATTGGCCTGACGGTATGACTGAAATCCGCCAATAACACAATGGGAATATCACAGGTTGTTCGCAGATCGGCAATCATGCCAAGAACATCATAGAACGTTTTGTTATGGGCAAGTGCTCTTGTATGGGATCTCAAAATTACTTCACCATCTGTGAAAGAATTTGGAAAAGGGACACACAGTTCCACTGCATCGACTTTGTTATACTGGAGAATTTTAATAATTTGCTTGGTAGTGCAAAGATCAGGATCACCTGCATTGACGAAGACAATGAGTCCTTTCTTTTTAAGTTTCCTGTTGGCCAAAAATATTTTCTGCAACCTTCCTTGTTCCATTTTCTTATCCTTGTAAAAATTCTGGTTGTCTATGCGGTGTTTATATTTGTTATAGCCACACCAACCAGATTACTTCCCCTGGCAAAATTATTTATAATAATATCCATCTGCATGTTGTCCCGGGTTGGGCACAAGCGGTGGATAAGATGCCTATCACCGGCGTTTAGCATGTTTAAGGTGAAAACCAATTCCGTCATTCCGGAAGCACCTAAGAAATTACCCAGCAACGGCTTCAGTACCAGCCTGGTTTTTAATGGATAGCCTTCCTTTTGTAGGGTATTCAAGGCAGTCGCTTCCAGCTCGTCTTCGTTATCCAACCCGGAACCATTGGACAAAAATAGGCAATCACTATTTTTAACACCTTTTATTTTCCCATAAAGATTCTTTATATTGCTAGCGATCTTGACAGGATCGACACCCTGTAGGGAGGAATATGCCATGTAATATCCGGCAATTTCTCCAAAAATCCGTGCCTCTCGTGCCTCTGCTTCCTCAAAACCTTCGATGACAATAGCTGAACAACCTTCAAAGGGTATGGTTTCTCCATGGTTATTTTCAGCGCTGCCCAGAGCTCCACAGCTGTCAAGATGAGCATATACAAAGGGTGTGATTTCATCAAACCCAACCACAATGATTCGTTTTGCCCGTGCCAGTGAAATCAGGTTATGGGCGAAACACAGGGCGGACAAACCGGCACTCATTGATAGAACCAGCGAATTGATGGGACCGAATAATCCATACTTAATGGCACTGATACTGATGGGATAATTGTGAGATCCCATGGGAAACCTGGTTGGGTCTACTTCCTGATACCGTTTTTCATATACGGGCTGGGCGAAGCGATTGTAGGAATCCGTGCATCCGAACCCGGAACCGCTAATAATACCCGTATTCCTCAGTTCCTCTTTGTCCCCGGTGATACCAGCAGACTCGATACATTGTTCAACCACGGATTGTACCAGCATGGAAACCCGGTCGGTTTTGTTTCTTTCTTTAGGGGTGAGTGAACCGTTAAAATAATGATCCGGAACCAATCCCACCGGTTTTTCACCGAATTTATCCGAAGTTAATCGCTTCAGGCTTTGGCAGTGGTTGTTTTTAGAAAAATTGGCATAACCGTCATCCAGGTTTTTACCCCAGGGCAGAATGCATGCAATGCCGGTAATCGCTGTTCTTTTACCTTGCATATGTCACTTCCTTATTGATAGAGTGAAGGTTGTTCAGAATACAAAAAACCCGTTTTGCCTTTATTCGACCCCCGGTCCTGGCGGAAGAATCAATATCAAAACCAAAGGGTTTTATTAAATGAGATAATCGGGCGATGTTGTATTCATTAATACCCCCAGCCAACATAACTTTTTTCCTATCAAGTTTTTCAGCTATAAAATGGTCTAAGAAGCGGATATCGACTTCTTTACCGGTACTGCCGATTCGCTCCCTGCTTTGGTAGTTGTCCAGTATAAAATAGTCTACTCCTGCTTCAATATAGCGATCTATAAATCCTGATTCCAGGCAGCCATTATTTTGTATATGAAGAACCTTAAATATCTTTACCTGATCACTGAACCTGGATTTGATTTCTTTTACCAATGAAGGCAATTGAAAGCCGTGAAATTGAATTCCATAGATTGGTGTGTCTTTGATAAGGGAATAGATGGTCTGAAAGGATTTTTCCAGGGTTACTAAAATGAATTTTAGCGATCGGGTATGAACATTGATCAATAATCTTAATTCATGTGCGGAGAGATTATACTTTCCATTGGGAATCCCATACCAGACTCCTGCATAGTGAACACCAAGATTGTCAAGACTCAAGACTTCTTTTTTGTGGGTAATTCCGCATACCTTAAGCTTTAGCTGTTGGTTTAAGGGTTGAGAGTTGTATTTATTCATCATGACCTCGCAGTAAAATCCGTTAATGTTTTTTTTATATCCTCTGCCTGTAGTATCACGGTACCGATAAGAAGGGCATCGAACCCGGAATGAATGAGTCGATGTGCTTCAGCCCGTGTCGATATACCGCTTGCACTCACCGTCAGGGCCGCCCCACTTTTTTTGGCCTCGTCAACCAGGCATAAACTTTTATCTATGCCGCTGCCGCATGTCTCCTTGATCATGATATCGCGGTTATTAACGGCAACTATTGAGTTGGAATTAAATTTAAGTCCGGCAAGCTCATCTTTACTCGATACTTCAATAAAAGGAATCAGGTCAATGGATAAACAGTAATCGGCAAGTTCTTGCAGATGCTCCTTGCACAGGAGTTTTTTTGTCAGTAACACGGCGCTGGCACCGAGTTTTTTTGAAAGTTGTACCTGTTTTTTGGAGGTGATGAAATCCTTCCGCAATATCGGAAGATCAAGGATGTCGGCCAGTTGTTCCAACATGCCGGTATTTCCACCATACCATTTACCGGTAACGATAGAAATGCAGGCAGCACCGGAGTCACGGTATTGTTTGGCAATTTCTGTTATTCTTCGTCCCCTTAAAAGATCACCGCAGGAAGGTGAATAGGGTTTGATTTCAGCGATAACAGGAATTTTCCCCTTTTTGCCGGTGCGATATATATTTTCTAAAAACATGTTTTTGCTGGCCATCATCAAACTTTATCCCAGGTATAATTTTCAAAAAGAGAGGTCCCCTGTGCACCGGCAATAACATCATCCTTTTCCAGTAAAACGTTTTTGTTATTTTCAATATATTGCTCGATTAGTTCCTCTGCTTCGGGGGACAGGTCTCCTGCTTCAAATTCTCCACCGTGAATAGGATTGTTTTTTGCCCAGGGAGAATCAAAAATTGACCCGAGTTTTAATCCTGAGCGTGGGATTTGAATTTTGACACGAGCATATTTCAATTGTTCACAAACCTTTATAGATTCCCGCACCGTTTCCACGGTTTCTTGCGGCCCACCAAACTGGATTAAGAAGAAGGTCTGAATGCCTACTTCATTACTCCATTCTGCTGCCTGGAGAATATCCTGCGGTTGGAAACACTTTTTCCATCGCGGCAGCATTTCAGTAGAGGCCGATTGGATTTCATAAACCAATCTCAGACAATCGGCCTCTTTCATCAGGGCATATAAGTCTTTGTTTCCACGATGAGGTACTGCAAAGGTTACCCATGGAATAAAAATTCCACGCCTTATAATCTCTCTACATAATTTATCAGCGTAAGCCGGCGGATCATTGAATATATTGTCGGCAAAGTATATCCACTTAGGATCGATGTCTTTTTTGATCTGCTCTAACTCATCAACAACTTTATCCACAGGACGAAGGCGATAATAATGGGAGTCCACGGCAGGTACATCACAGTCCAGGCATCTGAAGGCACATCCTCTCTTGGTTTGAATACCCATTGCCGGCACGGTTGTTTCCAGTTGGTGATATCGCTGATCGTAAAGGTCCCAGGCGGGCCAAGAAATGTTGCCTAATTCTTCCAGTCTATGACGTGGCCCATAGATGAAATCTTCATTTTTACGTAAAATAACGTTGGGAATATTCTCCAATGACAACTGCTTTTGAACACGATCCAGGAGCGATGGCAGGGCGATTTCTGCTTCACCGATAATACCGATATTTGCCCCACAATGCAATAAGAAAGCTTCCGGAGCACAGGAGAAGCCGTAACCGCCTAAAATCACTTGCGGTTCTGATGAAAAGGCACGGCATTGTTGAACAACGTTGCGAATATAATCAATGTATGAATCCGGCTGGTCCCTACTGGTAATTTCACCCGTGTTCCTGATTGAAATTCCAACCACCTGCGGTTGAAACGCATTCAGCGCTTTCTCCGCTGCATTTTTATAGTCCGCTTCCCACCAGAGATCCAGCAGATGTACTTCGTGGCCAGCACGACGAGCAATAGCCGAAGCCAGACCAGTACCAAGCGGGACCACCGGGAAGACGGCTTTTCTATTAATTGAGATCATTAAAACTTTCATCTTTTTTCCTCCTTTTCATCTTTTTAAGTTACATAGTCATTGTTAAAATGAATGGCATTAAGAAGCTGTTTATATGCTTTGCCGCTCTGCAATGTATCTTTGGCGATTTCCAGACCATCACGGATATTGTCAACCATTTTTGATAACAGTAAAATATACGCACTATTCAAAACAAC
>Ga0114923_10003803_pt1 | contig 10133 bp, 16 predicted proteins | sample SumtaG_FD_89578 | JGI IMG/M metagenome (GOLD analysis project Ga0114923, IMG submission 89578) | Deep subsurface microbial communities from Indian Ocean to uncover new lineages of life (NeLLi) - Sumatra_00157 metaG | ecosystem: Environmental > Aquatic > Marine > Oceanic > Sediment | place: near...
ACAAACCCGATATCCCACTTGTAGTGGGTTCGGTAACCCTCGAACTGGCCACTCGCTCCGTCGTTGAGCGTCTCCTGCCCCTTGTTGGTGACCCTGAGACCAGCCATTCCGCCCCTCGGAAAGGAGAGGAACGACGTCTGCGGCGCCCAGGTAATGAACCAGATCGATTGCGACGTTGAGTCCGCGTTCGCAGTCAGCTCCATCGGGATGATGTTGTCCGCATTCGCCGCTGTGTAGTCGTTGTACCGCGGCGTGATCCCGAGGAACTTCTCCGGGTCGGTGTCCGTGTTGCCGTTGAGCAGTGTGTCTTCCATCTCGATCAGCATCGACGAACGAAAGGGCCCCTCTTCCGAGAAGCGAAACGCCGCCTTGTCCATGGCGAGATCAACAATCGACTTGTCGGTCTCCGCATAGATCTCGAGCATCCCATACCCATCGTCCACCTGCGCCGTTCGGGACTTGCTGCGCCCGACGCCGTAGTTCAGCCGGCGCCACTCGGCTGCCGGAAGACCCGTTCGCACGGTCGTTCTGTGATGCGTGGGCCCGTTGCCCTCGATCGAGACAGCATCCTTGATCATCGAGCTCTGCTCACTGAGCAGCTCGACGATCATTGCGGTGTTGCCGTCCGGATCTGTTCGCTTCGCCTGATCGAGCAGGGTCAGCATGTCGCCTGAAATGGCCATTTGCTACCTCACATATCCGTGTATAGCTGCTTGCCGCGCGAAGAATCTGAGGTGTGAACCACGTTCGACTTCGACTTCGGGCCCTTGCCCTTGCCATCCTCGAAAGTGTCGTTGGCTGCTGGGATCAGATCCATGAGACGGGAGAACCCCCTCACGAATTCGGGATGAACCTGGACGTCAGCGATGGCTTCGATGAAGCCCTTCATTCCTTCAACGTCCCCTTCATACGCCCGGTTGAGTACTTCTCCCATTGCAGCGATGTTCTTCTCGTAGTCCTCGCCGCCGAACTCCTTGTCCGACTGACACGCCTCTATGTTGTCGTTGTACTCCTGCACCTTGGCGTTCGCCAAGTTCTGCAGCAGCTCTGCCTGCCATCCTGCAGCGAAGTCGGCAACCTCTTGCAACCCATCCTGGCTGAGACCGAAGCGATCCCCTACTGCCTTGAGTCGATCAGCGCCTGCATCGTCGAGCGTGAATCCGTCGGGCATTGTGACGTCGGCGTAACCATCTTCGGGGACACCCCGCAAGGCGTCTCCATCCGAGTCATCGCTCTCGTCCTTCTCTTCACCCTTCTTGCCCTCGTCGTCCTTAGGCTTCTCATCACCTTCAGGCTTCTCGCCTTCGGGCTTGGTATCACCCTCAGGCTTTTCGCCTTCAGGCTTCTCGTCACCTTCAGGCTTTTCGCCTTCGGGCTTGGTATCAAGCGCGGCGTCACCAATGGTCGGCACGCCGCTACTGCCGTCGCCGTCGCCGGCTTCGGCCATATATACCCTACGAAGTCTCATCATCCTGCAGCCCTTCCTCTTCCTTGCTCAGGTTCTTGCGCTCCTCCAGATACCGGAGGAATGCTTCTGGTTCGATATTGATTATGTCCTCCATAATCGACACACCCAGCGCTTGCACAGCAGCGTTCGCTGCAGTGGCATACGGATCAAAGCCCTTGGGGTCGTATGCTCTCGAGTCACCCAACGGCATCATCTTCTCAAGCAGCTCCCAGAGATACCGACACGGCAACGGGTCATCGAGGATGACCTTCAACGACTCCAGCCGGCGAGCCTCTCGATAGCTGCGCTGTACCTTGCGTTTCTTCTCTGCCCCAGGCTTGTTCGTCTTCCGAGTGGTCATTGCTGAGCCGGCGCCCCCATAGCCTCGAGCGAGCGCCCGAGCATGTTGTCGCTGTCCACAGTCGCATCCGATGCAGTCTTCGCCATGTCCGCCGCCTGCTGTAGCTGCTGCGCCCTGAGATCCGCTTGCTGCTGCCGCTCCTGCTCATCGAGGATCTGCTTCACGTCCTCGTCTGATCTGATGATCGAAGGCGGCACGCCTGACAGCGATGCGTACTCATCAACTGTCTGCTGAACATCCAGCTTGAGCGGCACACTCGGATCTTGTGTCGCCTCACCCAGCCGAGCGAGGAAGTCTATCAGCCTGTCGATGGACACAGTGCCAATCAAACGCTGGGCCTGAGCAAGCGAGCTGATGTACTCGACTTTCATGTCCGCGCCGATGATCGACTCTGGGGCGTCGGGCAAGATGCCAGCACGGAACGCATAGCCGAAGGTTGCGTCGTTGGCTGGGTTCAGCAGCTCGGTGCGCTGCTGCTCAAACACCTGGCCGAGTGTCTGCAGCTTCTCTGAGCTTCTCTCTTCCACCTCTCGCGCAGTCACTTGCGGCCGGTCTGTCTGGCTCATGAGCAAGAACAGATCAGCGAAGAGATCCTTACGCACTCGATCTTCGTGCTGCGCCAGCCGTTGCTGCAGCTCACCAATTCTCGGATTGATCTGGTACACCGCAGCCATAGCAGGTTGGCCGGGCGTACCGGGTGATCCGAAGTTCACAGCCCCGGGCAACGTGCTGAGCGGCTCATTCTGCATCGAGGGCGGACCCCACGTAGGCGGCTGGCCCACGAGCTCCACTTGGAGAGCAATGTCCTGCTCGAGTCTCTGGATGCCCTTGATTGTAGGTAGTGCCTCCATAGACGGCGAGCGGCCGTAGGTGTCCTCCGCAGTCACGCCCCACCTTGGAGAGACCACGGGCTGCTCGTGGTATCCGTTCGTGCGCAGGAACCGCTCGCCGTCTTTGTTGTCCTGGGGGTCCCAGTACGCACTCGCCCAGTTGTGCTCAGCTCGGCAGTTGAGCAGCTCGATCCGCGGGTCCTTCCGAGAGATGATGTGCCGAATGACCCGAGTATCCTGATCGTGCGAGCCTGACTCGTACTGGTGTGCCACGCTCTTTGACACGCCCTCAGGACCCTCGACACCAAACCGCTCAACCATCTGCGAGAGGGTCATCTCGAACTCTCGAGCCATCGTGTGGAACTGCCCGTTCGCATCCATCGACAGCATGTACTGCCCTGCGGTCAAGGTGTTACACTTGATCACGTTGTCGAAGTCGGGCTCGATGATCATGCAACCCGTGCCGAACAGCGCCTGCTCCTCATACAGCGCTTGCACCGAATTGTAGAAGTTTGATTTCTCGTATATCTCGTACATGGTGACTTCGACAGCAGCGAGCCACCGCTTCACCTTCCAGTCATCCTCGAGCGACGGGATCGGCGGAACCAGACGAAACCAGCGACGAGAGGGACTCGAGGTCCCCGTGAACATGTTGGCAGTCAAGGTACGAAGGGCGATCGTCCCGACCTCGTTCTCAATCTTCTGGTTCTTCTTGCTCCCATCGTTCTTGTCGCTCGTAAGCCACCTACCCAGCCGCGGCAGGATGAACTGACTGAGCTCGCGCCAGTGGTCGATCCAAGGTGTACGCTCCTTCTTCAGGTCGTCGAAGATGGCGTCGAGCCTCTTCATGGAGGAGCGAGTGAACTTCCGACCCATGCGTCCCTGCAAGCTCATAGGATGCTCTCCCCCAGCGTCCTACGCTTATTCGGGTTCTGCGTCTGAACACCCTTTGGTGTCTGGAAGGTGGCAGCGCTGAAGCCACTCCTCGATCGCGGATCGTTGCGAATGCGCCTACGGCCGAAGATCTCGGCAGCATCGAAGCGTGCAACCGGAGCGATGAACGGCTTGGGGGGATCAGGAGTCGGAGGAATATCAGGCGTGCACACGTCGTCTCTCCTCATGCCTGTCTCGATACCTGTTGTTCGTGAACGTGGGCTTGCGGTCATACGCCTGAGACTTCTTCGGGACCACCGGAGAGTGGAAGGTGCAGAACAGCGCATCACCCACGTCCGGCGACATCAGCCCCCGCTCTCGCATCTTGTCCTTCGACTCGAGCTTCATCTGACCCGAGGCTGTGAACTCGTAGGTCGGAGCCGCCAGATCATGCACGAGCTCCTGGTCATACGGGATGCAGCCGTCCGTAGCCAAGAACTCTCGAGTGAGGTCAGCCATCTCAGTGCGCTTGTTGATGTAGCGGGGGTTAGTGGCCTTGCCGCCGAAATCGACTGGTATGACCGGGAAGCCGAGCTGCGTCAGTCTGTCAATGACGCCCTCACCCCTGCCAGCGTCGATGAACACCGTGTCAGGCTCATACGCCACGATCTCTTCCGCGACCTTGGACGCAAGGAACATGTTGTCCACGCCCTTGAAGACCTTGGGCGTGAACACCACGTTGCCCCATCGCCGGATGATCGAGGACCGATCGCCGCCGAAGCGTGCGACGTCTACACCAAGGATCTTGGGCAGCCCAACGAGATGCTTCTCGGTAAGGTGCTTCCCTCTGCGAGTGGCTTTCATGACTATATCGATGGGGATCAGCGTGTTGTGCGTGCTAGCATTCCAATCGCAGAGGAACTCCTGCCGGAACTGCTCAGCACTCATGGACTCCTCAGCCAGCCTCAGCTCCTCGTCGCTGATAGCGTTGGTGTCCTGGGGCAACAGGGTGGTCGTGTACCAGTTGTCCTTCTGAGCCGCCTTGTGGAAGAGCTCGTGGAAAGCGTTGATGCCCTTGGGCGTGCCGATGAAGATTGCCCAGCCCTGGTAGTCCGAGAGCGTGGGCCTGAGCACCTCGCCCCAGACTGCGGGCTTCATGTCGGCGTACTCATCCAACACTATGCCATCAAAAAACAACCCCCGCATCGAGTTCGCGTTGTCCGCGCCGTAGAGCCGGATCTTCGCACCATTGGGAAACGCGACCGAGAGCTCGGACTCGTTATAGTGAATACCGGGAATCATGAAGGTGAACTCCTTCACATAGTCCCAGGCCACTTGCTTAGCTTGTTTCATGTAGGGGGCAACGTACGCATAACGCGCGTTACCTCGACTGTTGTGGAGAGCGGCGTTGATGAGGACATTGATCATGTCCACCGTCTTGCCACCGCGTCGATGAACAACGACGACCGAGAACCTATACTGGGCGAGCTGTCGATTCAGCTCAAGCTGCCATGCTCGGGGTACAAACCCCGTTCGGATCAGCTCAGTCGAGCCCGAGTTCGTCTGGTTCTGGGATAGCACTGCCGGGAGGCCCCTCGATGCCACTGCTCATGACAAACGTGATGGGGCCCGCGCCCGGTTCAATCTCAATCGCTTTCCGCTTGGGGTATCTGTACTGTGCTAGCTCCTTGTGAAGTGAAATACGTGCATCCAAGTCGAGCGGCATGCCGAGATCATCATCGCCTTCCGTGACGAGTACAATCATTGCTTCAATGGGGTCGTAGCCGTAGCGCTGCATCATCAGCACCACTGATCTAGACTTCTCACCCGTAACGCCAGGAGGCCGACCGGCCCTTTTTAAATTAGCCAACGGGTGCCCCACGACCAAACGTCTCGGGTGCTGGCTTCCAGATCATCGTGGAGCCAAACAGCATCAGCTCCACAACAGCCCTATCGAGCTCACGCCGTACCTCTACGTTGACCTTCTCGAGCCAGTCAACAGCCTCCTGGCTCGGCTCCACATCGTCAGGGAAAACGAAGGGACCCCTCATGCTGCGAACCTCTTCGCCATAACCACTCTGTACTGCTCCAACGTGCTGACTCGGATAGGATCTGAGTACGAGCACTTGAAAAGCCCCGGGCCCTCGTTCAGCTTCCGCCACTCAGCAGTCGGCAGACTCGTGCGCACAGTGTTGATCGACCCAGGCGCCGTGCTGATCACCACCGGAGCATCGTCGATGATTGGGTTCTCTGCAAAGATCTGCCGGCCTTGGAAAAACAGCTCTTCCTCACAGACCATCACGTCATCTTCGCGAGGCTTCCTCGCACACGCCGACGTCAGAGCGGCAGCTACCAGGCCCAAGGCCCCTGAGATGAAGCCCCTTCGGCCAATCATGCCAAGACCCTCGCGCCTGACGTCGGGTAGACCTTCGACTCCTCAAGAATCTTCGCCCACTCGTCTTCCCAGTAGATGCACCGCCCCCGTAAACCCTTCTGGGACGACACCGCGCGCCATTGTTCTTCAGGCACTCGCTCGACAGTCGCCGTGCCATCAGCCCATCGCTCCACGCGCACAACGACCGCTTCGTCGAACCCTATCCCCCAGTCCACACCGAAGGCAACCTTCTCGGCTACTCGATCTAAAGCATCCTGAGATTCCAAGACTTCGCGCGGGGTCCAGTCCGGCTCAAAAGCTCGAGCAGCCAGCAGCGGCAGAACCGCTGTAGCCGCCAGCCCGGCCAAGAAGTCTCTTCGGCTGATCATCGCTGAGAGCCTTGCACAGATTCTTCAAGGCGCAACCCCAAGGGGCTTTGGCAGTTTTATCCCAAAGCCCGAGCGGAGTCTTCTCCCAGCCCCAGCGGATTCCTCCGCGCCTCTAGGAGTGGGGCGCTTTCAAGGGGCGCCCCCTCTCCGTAGGAGAGTAGGGGGTGTAACAAGTATCTCCTTTGTTTTCGTGCACTTATCCCTGCTGTACGACAGGGCTAGTGTACGATTCACTTTTTCCATACCTAACTCTTTGATTCCATTGAGAAAACTGTGTGTTGAATAGCACAAAAAGTGGGGTGTACGACGGGTGTACGATTCACTTCAAAACCCTCTAACCCCCTGAATCCAAAGGGTTAGGTGTCGTACAGTGAATAGTGAAAAAGGGGGGTGTACGACACCTACCTCTTTAGATTCAGGCACTTAGCCTATACACTTCTGTGGACTGTACGACAGGGTGTACGACGCCTCAGCTCCTTTAATTTATTGGCGAGATCCAGCATATCACCCTCCGGTCCCGCCCAACAAATCATCAGATCCAGCAGCTCACCCAAGGTGCCCACCGGCTCCACGTCTTGCTTGAGCGCAGCCTCCAACGCCGTCACAGCCCGCTCCAAGTGCCCCCTCTGCATGTCGTTCAAGCCCATGCGTCTCAGCTTTTCCAGCATCTCCCGGCTGGCCTTCTCGATCGCCTCAGCGCGCGTCAGGTCAGCTCCCGGCGGCTCGTCACGCCCCGTCACGCAAGCGCTCATGTCGAACATGGCGCCGCAGTTGTCCTCGCTGAGAAGGTCGTTGCATTTGAGACACCGAACGAACCCAGCGTCAAACCCCCATCGATGATCGCAGCCTGGCTCTGGCGCCGGCGAGCGCTCGGTGTGAAGCTGCCCAGTCAGCCGTCGCCATTCCAGGACCTCTTCAGAGCCCCTCACGTTCAGTCGCTGCAGCGCCCGCACCAGCTCGTTGCCGGCTTCCATGAGGTCCGCGTAGCTGCAATGGGTCACCCGTTCCTGGTGCAGCTGGCCGGTGAGCTTGCACCACTTCACCAAGTACCAGTGAACGCCCTCAACGCCTCCCAGGCCCGCCCGGTTCATCGCCCCCACCATCGCATCGCCCGCGGCTTCGAGTGCCTTGACGCGGCTCTCAGCAGCTTCCAGCTCTTCGTAGCCGCCCTTGGGCTCTCGCTCTGGGAGAGGCTGGCCAGTCAGCTGGCACCACTCCACAACTTCATCGACGCCACCCCACATGAGGAATCGCAGCGACCTCTTCATCTTGTTACCCACGACCTCGAGATCCTTGTTGCGAGCCTCCAGCGTCTTGACGCGGCTCTCAGCCTGGCCGACGTAGCGTTCCACAGACAGCAAGTGGCTGCATTTCTCGCACTCCATGGCGACAGCCCCCGCGCCTTGTCTCAGAACCCATCTGTGTTCACAGTCCATTTCGCTTCACCTCTTTCAGTAGGTCTTCACAGACCCTGATCAGCTTGTCCGTCAGGGTCTCCTTCTCCGTAGGCCCAGTCAGGTCATCCCACCGTCTCGACAGCTCGTCCCATAGGCCGAATCCCTGGTTGAAATGCCGAAAAACCTCATCGCCTACATCGACCAGCTCCTGTGTGCGATCGACGTACACGTTGATCGGGATTGTCTCCCCGCAAGAGCACACGAGATAGATTCTCGCTACGCTGTCAGACATCGGTCGCACTATTCGATGTCCCGCTGTCCAGTCGCATCTATGCATTCAAAAACTCCCCGAGCTCGACCCGCTGCTCGCACTTCGAGCAGCACACGAACACGTCAGCTACTTCGACGCTCGCCCCCGAGACGTCGTCGCTCACGTCTCGCACGACTGTCAGGAACTCAGTCCAGTCGTGCTCGCAACTTGTCTCTACCCACCTCGCTAGTGTTTTGACCGCGTTGAGAACCTCGGGCGAATACGTCTTTGTGCACCAAGCACACGTATTATTCACCGTACAAGAGCAGCTTTCCTCAAGTTCAGCGATAGGGCCTTTTGCTGTGCGCTCAATCTGTATCTCGTACGTGCAGCCTACCTCGAACTTCTGCCCCGCCTCTTGCATCGCGTCCGCAAGTAGGTCAGCGGCGACTATGGACTCAAGTCTTTTCGCTCCTTCGCTCAGGTATATTGTGTAAATCATTTCGGCACCTTGTGAAGGTCCACGTTTGTGAACCGCTGAGTGGTCCCGTCAGCCAGTCTCAGTTGGTAATCCCCAAACGCGCTCACATCTGCGAGCACTCCGATGCACTGAGCCGGGTCGATGTTCTGGGGTATCAAGTCCACAAACACGAGGTCACCAATCATGGGCGTGGCCTCCATCTCTCTGAACAGCGTCAGGTTAGGGCCCGACATTGCTTGTCTCCATAGCATCATGCACAGCCTGTACGGGAGCCCCTCGAGTTCAGCACTCATCACTCGGCCCTCCATAGTCCCATCTCACCAACGATGTGGATCCCTTTCCCCGACTTAGGGACTACCCTGTTGCACTCACGAGCAGCTACCCAGTGCTGGGGCACGGGCCTTTGGTCCGCTAGCTTACCCATGCACTGCCTGAATGCTCGATTGTGGTTGTGTGCTGTCCCCATGTGATGGTCGCAGGAGTATAGAAGCATGCCCGCGATTGAGAGAGCTGTTACTATAATCACGGTCAGCTCGACCACTACCCTGCATTTGGATTTCATCCACGTCTCCTCTCCTTCTCTTCAGCGTACGCCAGCAGCTCATCGCGCTCGAATTGTAGCCGGATAGCGAGGAGCCCGATCCCCTCGTCAGACAGAATGCACCTACAAACCTTACACCGCAGCCGCCCGTCAATTCCTGACTGTCTCCAGCGATGCGCCGTCAGCGGCGCCCCTCGTTGATACTCTTTGCAGCTCACGTCTTCTCTCCCAGTGCAGCGAGGGCAGCTAGCCGCTCGTACTTCTCATCGGTCGTGTGGCCGTCCCATTCGCCTGCGTCAGACGGGGCGAGGTGCTTGAAGAGCGGCAACTCACTGTCGTGGATGTGCCAGCACATCTGGCCGCTTGGCGGATCGATGAACACGATCCAGCGCCAGTCGTCCTCCCACTCGGTGTCTTCGTCGGGGTGACGTTCGAGCCAGGAGGGGAGCAACTTCGAGAGCGCCGCTACCAGCCTGTTGCGTTCGGAGTAGGCTCCGTCTTTCTGCCTCTCCACCAGTTCGGCGGTGGCGCGGAGGGCGGCGTTCTCCTCCTTCAGCTCGTCTCCACACCGATCACAAGCTGCGATCCGTTCGCAGAAGACAGCGTCGGTTTCCTCACCGATTCGGTAGTGGATGCAGCCCCCGATCCTACTTCGCTCATTTTCGAGGTGTGCCACCTCCTCCTTCAGCTGCGTGAACCACGCACCTAACTCCGCGTTTGCTCGCTTCAACTCCTCTATGCGCTTGGCCTGGGACTCCATGAACTCAGCGGCGTCGTCCCAACCGTGATCGCGCAGTCCTACAAGTGCATCGTTCAGGTCGTCACTTGCTTGCTTCTTCGTCTTTTCGCTCACCTTGGCTCCTTCTTCGCGTCTGGCATCCACCCGCACTTGTTGCAGAGTGCACCCGAGTGCTCGAGGTCGCACGCAGCCTCGAAGAGTCGCCTACGTTCGTCCTGGGCTTGTTTCTCCGCGTCCGCAGTCAACGCGGCGCAGATGACTTCGGCTCGGTGTTGGGCGTCTTCTCTCCTGGCGCCCATCACTACTACAAGCGGAAGGTGGTCGGCATCGAAGACGTAGCGGTGCAGTTGTGGCCCTTCGATATACAACGGCAGCTTGAGCTTGGAGTCAGTCATTGGGGGCTCCTTTCACGGATCAAGCTCGATGTGAATATGCAGCCCCGACCCGCTGT
>Ga0114923_10003804_pt1 | contig 10133 bp, 8 predicted proteins | sample SumtaG_FD_89578 | JGI IMG/M metagenome (GOLD analysis project Ga0114923, IMG submission 89578) | Deep subsurface microbial communities from Indian Ocean to uncover new lineages of life (NeLLi) - Sumatra_00157 metaG | ecosystem: Environmental > Aquatic > Marine > Oceanic > Sediment | place: near...
GCCCACAAAAATGGCTGGAAATCTTTGGGCCTAGATATTTCTCAATATGATACAGAATATGCCGGAAAAATTTTAAAGCAAAAGGCAATTCTGGCTGATTTATATGATGCCTCCTTTCCTGATAATTACTTTGATGTAATAACCCTCTTTGATACTCTGGAACACGTCAGGGAACCCCTTCTGTATTTAAAAGAGAGCTATCGTATCTTGAGACCAGGAGGACTGCTTTATATAGAAACACCTAACTTTAACTCATTTCCCAGAAGATTGTGGAACAAAAAATGGGAAGTCTTTTTTCCTTGGCATCTTTATTATTTTACCTCCACAACCTTAAGAGAAATATTAGGGAAAGTTGGTTTTAAGATAAAATATTTAATTACCTGGGGCATTAGCCCTTTTGGCTGCAGGGATGCTGTAAAACGCTTAGAAAAAATTGCTGGATTAGCTGGCGATTCAGATAATCTAGGTGATAATAAAGAAAAAGGACTGAAGAGAGAAAAAATCAATAAGATTATTTTCATCGTATATAATTGGATTAAATCTGTAGAAAGGACTTTCTTTATTGCTTTAGAAAAGTGCAATTTAAGTTTGGGAACAAAGATTGAACTCTGGACAGAAAAACCAAAAGATGAATAAGTTATCGTTAATTAAAAAGTTAAAATATATTCTATCTTTGATAGGCTGTTTTATACTTTTTTTAGTTATAAAAAAAGTGGGTTGGAATAACATAATTGGAATTTTATCTATGCTATCGCCTTCTTTCCTTTGCCTGGCAATATTGGCCTGGATATTAAACCTTGCGATAGGAACTCTAAGATTTAAGAAATTCCTTTCATCAAACTTAAAGTTCTTAGAAATTTTTAAGATTTATCTCTTCGGCGCTTTATTAAACTATGCTGCGCCAATACAGGGATTAGGCATAGGGGCACGGGTGGGTATGTTAAAGATGAAACAAGTAAGTGTTTCAAGGGCATCTGCTGGTATTGGTTCAGAAATTATCTATGATATTGGTCTTAGTACTCTTATTTCTATAATTGGGCTATTAATATACGGCAAAGTGATAATCAAAGATTTTCCCAAAATGACAAATTTGAACTTTTTTATCCTGCCTGTAATTCTAGCAATACTTATGTTAGCCATAATATGGTTCTTAAGAAAAAGCATATTTATGAAAAATTTTACAAAAAATATCTTAAGGTCCATTTCTTTAAAAAATTTAGTTAAGAATACTTTGATTACTTTAGGATTATATAGCGTTGGCGTCTTAATGGTTTTTTCACTCTATAAATCAATAGGGATTACTATAAACCCTTTACTTTTGTTATTTGCGTCAAGGATAAGTTACTTATTTGGCCTCCTGAGTCTTATACCCGGCGGTTTGGGTGTAAGAGATGCTATTACTGGATATATTTGTTCATTGGCCGGGATACCTATACATACGACATTGTCTATAGCAGTTATAGGTAGATTTATGTGCTTAATGGTTATTATCGCTATACTACTAATAATCGGTGTTTTTAAGAAGATGCAGAATATGTGGTCCCATTATGCAGAAAGTTAATTATAGACATTATCATCTGGATTTCCTTTAGATTAATGAACTCTAAAGAGGTGTTATGCTAATCCCGAATTGTTGTTGTTGTGCTGTTAATTATCAGTTTTTTTAAAAAGTATGGAGTGTAGGGAAGCAAGATGCAAAAGCTTAGAAAACAAAGACAATGGTGTTTTGGCAAATTGCAAAGAATTATATACACCCTGTTAAGAACGCTGCATCTTGTAGAAGGACCCCGAAGGTACAAACATCTATTTGATTGCATTAATAAACACAAACCTCATCTTCTCATGGAAATAGGAGTTTGGAAAGGAAGGCATGCACTGCAGATGATAGAGACAGCAAAAAAATATTGGCCTGCAGACAAAATAGAATATTATGGCTTTGATTTGTTTGAAGATATTAATAAGCAAAAGATAACAGGTGAATTTGCTAAAAAGCCGCCTTTTTACCATAAGGTGAAAAAGAGATTGCAAAAGACTGATGTAAAGATTATATTACACAAAGGTGACACTGTGCAAATATTTCCTTCCGTGATTAATAACCTTCCAAAGATGGATTTTATATTTATCGATGGAGGACATTCTATAGAAACCGTACAAAATGATTGGAAATATTCAAAAGAGCTAATGCATGATAAGACAGTCTTGATTTTTGATGATTATTGGAATAGAGAAGATGCGGGTTGCAAGAAAATTGTAGATTCGATTGATAAGAAAGAGTTCTCTGTGGAAATAATGGAACCCGCGGATAAATTTAAAAAAGATTGGGGCATTTTATCTATAAATTGTGTCAAAATTATGAAAAGAATAGATACGGTTTAGGGGTAATGAAAATATTAATTTATACCCATGAGTTTATTCCCCATAAAGGAGGTGTGGCTACGTATAATTATGAGCTGGCAAGGGGACTGACTGAATTAGGCCAAGAGGTAGTAGTGTTAGCCCCACGGTATTCTGATAAAGATATTATTTTAGATGAAAATTTGCCTTTCAAGATCATTCGCGCCAAACTTCCTAAACGGAGCATTATGGAGTCTGCCTGGAGTTTTCTACACTTACCTGTCGGCGTGTGGCATTTTATCAAAGTTCAAAAGCAGCACAGACCTGATTATGTATTGGTAACCAACGTAGTAGCTCATGAATATGCCGCCGCAGCTCGACTTTTTTTCACATTCCGGTTTGCATTAACAATCCATGGATCAGAAATCTATATGCATTCGCTAGGAAAAATGATAAATCAGTGGTTAAAAGTTCCATTAATGCAATGGTTCTTCCATAAAGCTAACAAAATCATTTGCGTAAGCTATTCAACGCAAAATCTATTAAATCAAAAGATGAGTAATCTCCGGGATAAGACTTCAGTAGTTTACTGTGGAATTGACTTAAATGAATTTTCTACAAATAAAAATTACAAAGAACTTTTGAGGCAATTTAATCTTGCCAATCAAAAAGTCATTTTAACAGTGGCTAGATTATCGTCAGGGAAAGGTCAAGATGTAGTTATCCAAGCTCTTCCAAAGCTTTTAAAGGAAATTCCAAATGTCAAATATCTAATTGTTGGCGATGGACGTAGAAGGCAAGAACTCGAAAAACTGGTAGAAAAAAGGGGATTAAAAGAAGCAGTTATTTTCGCTGGCGCAGTAGACCATAACCAGCTCTACGATTTTTACAATGTTTGTAATATATTTGTTATGCTTAGCAGGAGAGGGAAAAAGGAATCCTTTGGCATAGTATTTTTAGAAGCCTGGGCACACGAGAAACCAGTAATCGGTGGGAATATTGGGGGAGTTGACGAAGTTATTGATAATGGAGAAACAGGTTTACTGGTTGATCCGAACGACGTTGATGCTGCTGCAGAAGCAATTTGCCAATTATTAGAGAATGAAGATTTAGCAGTGGCTATGGGAAAAGCAGGTCGCAAAAAAGCAGAGAAGGTATTTTCCAGAAAAGCTATGGCACAGAAAACCTTGACTCTGCTTCAGGACTAAAGTAATCAAGTAAAAAAATATCAGTTAAGCAAATGGTAATGTCTTTTGGCAGATCTCACAGAGAAAGTAGCGACAGTACATGCTTGAGAGCTGTTATGCTAATCCCGAGATTCTATCCGCTTGTTGGGGGTTCGGAAAGGCAACTTCTTGATCTAGCAAAAGAGATGTTAAAGAGGAAAGTTAAGCTACTTGTAGTAACCGAAAGATGGCAATTAGATTCAAAGATATTTGAAGTTATAGATAAAATACCTGTATATAGATTGTCTTTGGTAAGGCCAGGTTGGCTTAGAGATATCAGCCATATGGTATTTGTTTTCCTATTTTTATATAAGAAAAGGAGAGAATATGACGTTATCCATACCCACAGTAATGTGGCATTGGGATGTTTAGGAATTTCTATAGGGAAACTGCTTGGGAAAAAGATTATTGCCAAGGTTGCTACTGCTGGAAAAATTCCAAAATTGAAACGAAGCATTTTGGGAAAAATATTGATAAAGATATTTAAGAAGGCTGACTCTGTAATTTGCATTAGCCGGGAGATTAAAGATGAGCTTCATAGCATTAAGATGCCTGATTCAAAGATAAAACTTATTCCTAATGGAGTTGATACTGTAAAATTTAATTCACTTTCCCCCGAAAACAGGAAAAAGATAAAGGAAAAATTACAACTGCCACAATCCACACTTGTTCTTTTTATTGGTAGGCTGGTACATAGAAAAGGCGTAGATGTGCTATTAAGGGCTTGGAAGAGTGCTATTGCTAAATGCTCCCAAATGCATCTGCTTATAGCCGGCTCTGGTTTTTTACAATTGAATTCAACTGAAGAGAAGCTAAAAAAGATTGTTATAGAACAAGGTTTAGAATCCAGTGTATCATTTTTAGGTAATATAGATAATGCACATGAATACCTACAGGTTGCTGATATATTCGTTTTGCCGTCTCGCAGAGAGGGTATGCCTAACGCGCTTTTAGAAGCGATGTCATGTGCATTGCCTGTAATAGCAACAAAAATCGGAGGAGTGATGGATCTGATTTTCCATAATGAAAATGGCATTTTATGCCCGGTAAATGATCCGGAAACACTGTCAGAAAAAATCCTTGCCTTAAAAAAGTATCCTGAGTTTGCTCAACAAATAGGAAGAAATGCACGGAAGACTGTTGAAAAGGGATTTTCTTTGGATAAGGTCTGTGGTGACTACTTAAAATTGTATCTGGATCTCAATAAAGGCGACTCTGGAAGACAATTTAAGAGCTCTTGAGCGATAACCTTGGGAGTACATTTTGCGCTAAATATTTTATATCCCTGCTTTGATATCTTTTTTCTAAGAATCTCGTCTCTCTTAAGCTGAATAATCGCTTCTGCTATGGATTCAGAACTAGCCATTTCGCATAGAATTGCATCCTCACCGTCGGTAAATAATTCTCTGCTGGCCGGAGAATCGCCAGTGATTAACGGTTTTCCCGAGGCAATAACCTGAAAGGCCTTGTTGGGTATCACCCTGCTTGCCTTTTGCGTATCTCCAAATATTCCCAAAGCAATATCGGTTGCATTTATATATCCCGGCAATTCCTCATATCTTACCCAATCAATCCAGGTAATGTTTTTTAGCCCAAAAACATTGGCCATTTTTCTAATTCTTGCGTATTCCTGGCCCTTGCCAATAATTGTAAATTTAAGACTTTTTTCTCCCGCCAGCAATTTTACGGTTTTTACGATATATTCAACTCCCTGTAAAGGGACAAATTGCCCATAAAATAAGATGCTAAAAGAAGATTGATCACTTTTGCCAACCGCATCTTCCTCTGCCGGATAAAATACATTCTCTTCAGCTCCCACAAAAACTCGATAGAACTTGTTCCTTTTAGATCCAAATGTGTCCACAAAATAGTTAATCTGCGCTTGCGTATCTAAGAATATTTTATCAGCCAATTGACAGGCTATTTTATCCAGATAATAAAGGAGCTTTGCCAGTGGATTCCTGAGGCTGATGAGTTTTCTATCGAAGACAACTGTATCATATAAAGACAAAAAGGCATCAAAGCATAAAGGCTTGCGCCTGAATATAGCCAGAGGCTTTGCAATGAACATATCCAGATGGCCCAGGTATCCCACGACCAGCGCCTCATGTTTACCGATATTCAGGTATTTAGCAATCAATACCGGGTAAGCTATAATGAAATTGAAACATATCTTAATCTTAGCCCAGAGTGAGTTTACCTGGCTTTTGTCTTCAATGCCTTTCCACACCGAATAGTGGCATTCCAGCACATCAATGCCATTCTTTTTTAAGCCATCGATTATTATCCGGTTTCTTGGCCTATTTTTATCATATGTACCAAAATAGCAAATTTTCAATTTTTCTCTGCTTTCTTAGCAAAAAATACCGTATTTTAAAACGGACCCCCGTTAGATAAAAAATTTAACGGGGGCTTTCGTAACAATAATGTTGCACCTAATCAGTGATTTCTTTCTTCTTTACTCTATATAAATAATCTTCTGTTAGGCGCCTGTTGGTACCTATTAAATCAGCAGCTAAGCCAATAATTGCTATTTGGAAACCGACAATCAAAAGCACTGCTGTCAAAATCAAGGACTGAATGTGGCCGCTGCTACCTGCTGTAAAATAGAAATATAAAAATCTTACGCCTATAAGCAGGCCTGCCGAAAACAATAATCCGCCGATGAGGCTAAAGGTTTTAAGCGGCTCATATATTGAGTAGATTCGCACCATAGTTGCAGCTGAGCGCAGAATATAATTAGGGATACTTGAAATCAAGCGCGATTTCCTTCTATCCCTATTTCTACCTATGGGCACAAAGGCTAAAGGAATACCCTTTTTCCCGGCCTGGATTATAGTCTCTAAAGTATATGTGTAATCGCTGATTACGTTTAGGCGCAAAGCCGCCTCTTTTGAATAGGCCCGAAAACCACAGGTGGCATCTAAAACCTTAGTGCCGGAAACCTGACCCACAACCCAGCTGCCTAACTTCTGTAAGTGCTTTTTGATAAAAGAAAAATCTTTGATGCTCGACATATCTCTCTGACCTACGACCATATCAGCCTCGGCTTTTAAAACAGGCCCTATTAATTTAGGTATATCTTCTCCCCGATATTGATTATCTGCATCCGTATTTACGATTATATCGGCGCCGAATTTCAGAGAGGCATCTAAACCAGCTACAAATGCCTTAGCCAGGCCCTTATGATTAATAAGCTTAACTATGTGCTCTACGCCACAGTTCTTGGCCATCTCAACAGTGTGGTCAGTACTTCCGTCATCTATTACCAATATCTCTACCTTAGCGATTCCTGGAATTGTCTTAGGTATGTCGCGCACAGTCTGAGCGAGCGTCTTTTCCTCATTCCAGCAAGGAATTTGAACTATGAGCGTTAGGCCTTTTTCAGATTTCATTCTATATCAAAATATATCATACATCGATTAAAAAGACAAATACAATTTTGCTAGTTTGAGGTCTTCTGAAACGGTAATCTTTATATTCTTGTAGCTGCCTTTAACCAGTTTGACCTTTTTGTTCATCTCGAGCAGAAGCTGAGCATCATCACTGGCATCGCTAACCCCCTTTGCCCTGGCCTGGCGGTGGGCCTGCCAGATTAGATTGAATTTGAAGGCCTGGGGCGTCTGAATGTGCCAGAGTTTATTTCGGCGAAGTATTCGACCAATAGAATCTTTCTTTGCCTCCACAATGGTATCTGTCGCCTTAACAGCAGAGGTTGCTGCGCCAAACTGTTTTACTGTCTTGATTACATCCGAGATAATCTTTTCTGTAACAAAAGGGCGTACTCCGTCGTGGATAAGCACATAATCGCAATCGCTGATTTTGCCAAGGGCATTAAATACCGACTGCTGCCTTGTTCTTCCCCCCAAGCATAGCTGTTCAACCTTTTTATAGCCGTATCTTTTCACCAGATTACGGAATTTTAGAAAGTACTTACGATGCACCACCAAAACTATGCCCTCAATCGCCCTGCATTTTTCAAATACATCCAGGGTGTAAGCCAGAAGCGGCTTACCACTAACCTTTGCCAGCTGCTTAGGAGTCCTTGAGCGCATCCTTGTTGAATATCCAGCGGCTAAAATTATTGCTTTAACAGCCAAGACTTTATTTTTCATCTTTTTTGAGTTCCTCAATTTCCTTTATGGCCTCTAGGATTTGTCGCTGATTGGCTGAGTTTTTTTCGTCTTTGAGGGCCCGGTAATACTCCCGCAGGGCCACGCCATAGAGTCCTTTTTCCTGATAAATCCTGCCTAAGTTATAGCGAGCAGGGCAGTCGTCGCTTTTAAGATTCAGCACCTCTTTAAATTCTTCTTCCGCCAATTCCTCCTGTCCCATTTCGTTGTAGATAATACCGAGATTAAAGTGGGCGCTATAGAAAAACGGGTTTATCGCCAGAGACTTGTTATAGCTTTCAATGGCCTGCGGTACTTTTTGCATGCAGTAATAGACATTGCCCAGGGCAAAATAACTCATATAATCGCGGGGGTTTAGCTTAATAGCGGCATGAAACTCCTTCTCTGCCCTCAAGTAGTCTTTGCGGTCAGCCAGGTATATTGCCTTATTATAATGCAAAGAAGAAGTATGTTCCACTTGAACGCTGCTGCCCGCGATACTCGTCAAGAAAAATAAGGCGCTAAATAGAACTAAAGAAACAACAAGGGCCTTATATTGCCTCTTTTTACAGATCTGAAAACCCTGCCAGAGAGAATAGGCAGCCAGGATTACAAGATAAGGAACGACGATTAGCCTGTAGCGGGAATTAATGAAGAAAAGAACCGTACCCAGCGAAAGGCTAAAGACAAAAATATAAAGAAGCATAACCTTTCGCCTTTTTGGCCAGGACAAGAATAGCCCTAAAAGCGCAAGCGGCGAGATTAAAGAAAAACGAAAAAGAAAGCCGGACCTAAGAAGCGGCGCCACTTTAGTAAATATACGGTACTCTATATCATCAACATGTTCTGCCGCTCTCCAGAATAAGGTAACCTTCTTAGCCAAAAGCGCCAAGTAACTTAAAGGATAGGCCCCGATAAAACTTAAAGAACGCCTAAGCCAGAAGTTAGACGCCTCGGAGGGTTTAAGCCTTCTGCCCTCCATCTTCTCCGCGATAATGCGGGCATCGTCAATTAAGCCGCTTTGGGCAGGGCGCATAAAAGGCGGCGGTTTAAATAGACCGTTTGCCTGGGGATTATTTCCCAGATAAAAGTTTATCCCGCTGTGAGCGGTAATCAAGACCGGATCATTTGCTACTAAATAGTTCCTTAAGGTTGTTGTGCCGATTAATAAGAAGAAAGACAAAATGAAGCAAGCACAATAGAGCAGGCGCTGCCTCATAGAATGTTTGCTATATTCGTAGATAATCCACAACAAAATAAAAATGCCTAATAGAAAAAAAGAGGCCTTGGCCAATGCACATAGCCCCAAAAGAAGTCCTGCGCCAAGCCACTTTCCTAAGCTGGGGTTATCTTTAACCTTCAAAAGTAAAAGAGCAAGAAACAATCCCAAAGAGATAACTAAAGAGGCCGGCAGAAGCATCCGGTCATAGAAAATAAACATTAGATAACCGCAAGCGATAGCGCCGGCAATTATCCCTACCTGTTCGTTAAACAGCTTTCTGCCCAACAGATAAATTAACCCGCAGTTTATTGAACCGACTAACATCTGAATAATTATCAGGCCAAAAACTGATCCGCCCGCATAAAGGTAGGCCAGGCTTAAAAAATACGGATAAACCGGCAGCGCGTAAAAGACGTCTCTGCCGATGATATTGCCGCTTACAATATCCTCAGCCCACTGAACATAAAATTGGCTGTCGGAGCCGGTGCCCGGCTGAATAAATTCTGCCGTCTGCGCAAGATAAATAGCGCGCAAAGAGAAAGCCAACACTACAAGTCCCAGAAAGATGAGCTTGGTTCTGGAGAAAAGCCTCTGTTTCATCCTTTTAACTCATAATTTACCATTGCCAAGGCTGAAAGTGCGGCGGTATCGCTCTTGAGGACATTTGCCCCTAAAGAAACGCAAATACAGCCTGCCTCATGTGCCTCGCGGATTTCATCGGCAGTAAAGTCCCCTTCCGGCCCGATGCAAAGGGCAACTCTTTTAGGTTCATTTTGCCTGCGCAAAATATCTTTTAACATCTGGGTCTTTTTGTCCAAGCAAAATAGCAATTTCAAATCAAATCCGCTTAAAAAAGATAACGCATCTCCCCAGTCAGCCACGTCTTTAATCTCAGGGGTCTTTGTTCTTCCGCATTGCTTGGCTGCTTCCAGCGCTATCCTCTGCCAGCGCTTTCTTCGACTAAGGCTTTTTTTCTGGTCTAACTTGATTATCGTCCGGGCAGTTTGAGCGGGAACAATCATATCTACTCCCAGCTCTGTGGCTTTCTCGACAATATAATCCATCTTATCCTTCTTCGGCAAAGCCTGAACCAGGGCAACTTTTACGCCTAAAGGACATCTATCTTCCAGGACGCGCTCAATCTCTATTTTGACCTTTTTCCCGGAGGTATCTAAGATTTTTCCCTGGTAGAGCCTGCCTGAGCCGTCAAAGACCGTTATTCCCTCCTGCTTTTTCAGC
>Ga0114923_10003805_pt1 | contig 10133 bp, 15 predicted proteins | sample SumtaG_FD_89578 | JGI IMG/M metagenome (GOLD analysis project Ga0114923, IMG submission 89578) | Deep subsurface microbial communities from Indian Ocean to uncover new lineages of life (NeLLi) - Sumatra_00157 metaG | ecosystem: Environmental > Aquatic > Marine > Oceanic > Sediment | place: near...
AGAAGTGCTTTTATTTCATCTTCACCGGGCGGTAATACTCCTTTGGCTTTTGATATCACAACACCTTCCGCATCATCAGTGTCCATTTCCTTACCCAATAGCAACTCCGCCTCGTACACCTTATCTGTATTTTTTGTAATATTTCCTAATTTCCTTGTTGACTCTCTTCCAACTCCGACAATTAAAAGCCCTGTTGCATTCGGGTCCAAAGTCCCGGCATGTCCCACCTTTCTTTCACCGGTTATTTTTCTTACTTCATCAATAACATCATGAGAAGTTATTCCTTTTGGTTTATCGATAAGTAGAAACATTGGTTATTGTTAAGGCCAGGCCTTGTCAATCGCCTTTCATTACGGCAAGAGGAACTAGTTTGGCTACCTTTTTCGTAATACCAATTTCTTCCAAAGAATCAATTACGTCCTCAACATTTTTATAAGCTGCGGGGGCTTCATCAGCTACAATCCTATATGGCTTATTAAAAACAATTCCCTCCATCTGTCTTTCAAAATCCTCTTTTTTGATCGTTCTTTTTGCTTCAGTTCTACTCATTGCTCGTCCCGCTCCGTGATTAACACTAAAATATGTTTCGTTAGCTTTTTCGGTACCCACTAAAACATAAGATGCAGTGCCCATGCTTCCCGGAACAAAGGCCGGATGACCCGTGTTTATATAAGCTTTTGGATTGTCAGTATGATTTGGAGGTAAGGCTCTTGTTGCACCCTTTCGATGAACAAGTACTTTCTTTCCTTTGTGTACTTCCCATTTTGCCGAATTGTGAGCAACGTCATAAATTAATTCCACCGAAACCTCAACTCCCAAACTTTCCATAAATTTTATAAAAACTTTCCTAAACTGGTGTGCCATCATTTGCCTGTTGGCAAAAGCAAAGTTAATTGCTCCATTCATAGCAGCTAGATAATCTTTGCCTACTTGAGAATCAACTAAAGCCGAAGCAAGATTTCTAACCGGAACTAATTCCGAATTAACCCCTTCATTTTCTTTAATAAACTTATTCGTATAATCAATACAAGTCTGATGTCCGAGTGCTCGACTTCCGGAGTGAATCATAAAACAAACCAAGTTTTCTTTCAAACCATAAATATCTGCAGTTTTTTTGTCATAAACTTTCTCAATTTTTTGAAGTTCTACAAAATGGTTTCCGCTTCCCAAAGTACCAACTTGTCTCCGTGCACGAGATAGGGACTTTTTTGATAGTTTACTTATGTCTGCACCATCTATTGCACCACTTTCCTCACAAAACTTTAAATCGTCAGGTGTCCCAAACCCTTCCTCAACAACATACCTTGCTCCCCGGGCAATTACCTCCTCCAAATTTGAACCTGCCTTGCCGACAGACAGGCTTGCACTATTTCTATGTTTTCCTCCTAATCCCATTGGTATTACTTTCTCAATCTTTCTAATAAACATTTCTAAATACTTCTTACTGAAGAGTTTTTCGTCATAACTTACTCCACAACGAAGGAGTCTTACTCCACAATTAATATCCATTCCAACGCAACCGGCCGATACAATTTTCTCGCTTACCATAACGCCTCCAACAGGAATACCGTATCCTTGATGCATATCAGGCATACCAAGGATGGGAGACATTAGATGAGGCAGTTGTGCTGTTTCCTGAAGCTGCTTTAGTGAATCATCTCTTGTCACTAGAGGCAAAAGCTTATCATTCGCATAAAATATGGCATCAGCCTTCATGTCAGAAGTTCGCTCTAGGGCATACCGATTCTTGCCTATTCTTTTATACTTAATCTCCATAACCAAATTATACCAACTAAAATACAATCGCCGAAGATTCCCTGAAACTGATTGCGTTATCCTGAGCTGGTTTCAGGATCAATAAAACAAAACGCCCGATTCCGAAATGAATTCGGAATGACATTGGGCATAATATATTCTCATTGCTCAAAAACGATAGAATCAATCGAAGCATCTAAACTAGAAAGAGTTTCCTTCAAATCACCCACCATTACCTTTGGGCCGCAAATATAGAAATTCTGAGAAAAATTATCAACATGCTTTTGTAAAAACTTCTCATCAATCCTGCCATTTTCATATCCACCAACTTCTTTCCTTGTCAGGGTTAATACTAAATCCTTCTCCGAAAATGATTTTTTCAATTCTTTTTCCAAAATTATGTCCTTTTGAGTCTTATTTGAAAACAACAGTTTATTTCCGTAAATCCCCCCATCTTTGACAAGCTGTCTGAAAATCGCAACAAACGGAGTTATTCCGGCACCACCGGCAATAAAAACACCTTTACCGTTATAATTGATTGTTCCCCAAGGTTCATCAATAATCAGCTCATCACCCTTTTCGAGCTTATGTATCGCTTCCGTCACGCCGGTATGGTTAGGATATTCCCTTAAAGGATATCCTTTGATAATAAACTCCAAATTTGGATCCGAATTTAGTGATGTAAAGGTAAAGGGACGTTTTTTATCCAGCCAGTCGGGCTTATTAATAGAAACTTTCGTTGCTTGCCCAGGAGTAAACTTAAATCCTTTAGGTTTTTCAACGGTAAACCTTTTTACATCACGCGTAACAGAATTAATATCCAGAATTTTTACAACCATGTTAACAATATTAACACAAACATTTAAGACTAGTTTCAGAATTCCCCGAATCTCCGCACTCGGGGATGAATGAACCTGGGCTAGAAGCCTGTCCCGTTTCAGTGGGACTATTAAAGATACTCCTTTATGCTCGGGAAGGCTTCACTGTTCGTGCTCTTCTGCCTCCATCGCCTCTTCCCGTGTTTTATGCACTGTATCTTCCGGATGGTTTGGCGGCGAATATATTGTGTAAAGCTTAAGTTCTTTATCTTTCGAAGTGTTTATTAAGTTATGTTCGCTACCCGCGGGAACTATAATTGCATAATCCTCCTTTGCCATAGCTTCCTCACCGTCAATTACCACTTTTGCCTCCCCTTCCTCTACCCTAAAAAACTGGTCAATGTCGGGGTGTACTTCCTTTCCAATATCCTCACCCGGCTTCAGTCTCATCACAACAAGTTGTGAAAATTTTCCGGTAAACAGTACCTTTCGGAAGGTAGTGTTTTCTTTTGTAATTTCTTCTATATCGTCTAAATATCCTTTCATAACTATCACCTCTTTTCGAGCCCCGCACTCGCGGGGCGAAGACCCGCCAACCAATCTTGGCACGGGATCCGTAAAACGGGTGCGCGTGCGAAGATACGGCGGGCACCGTTACTTATTTACTAACGTTTTCCCAAACAACACTATAACAAAATCCAGCCCCACCGGAAATAGTAGATACAAATTCGTGGTTTGTAAAATTTGCTTAAAGTTTTCCGAATAAAGAAAACTATCATTTGTTACCATAGTTCTAAAACCGGCTAAGTACAAAAGTAGAAAAATAACCAAAAAGGCCAAAACCAACTTCCATCCTCCTTCCATGTCTCGTTTACTCATAAACATTGTGTTACTAATCGTAAAGATGATATAGACTACTAATATCACATAAGTCAAATCACTACTAATTAATCGATGAATTGATAGTAAATTAACAAGTAATAATATTATTGATATTCCAAAGATTAAAGGAGCAATACCGATTATGAACCGTCGAATAAAATCGGTTTTTCCGATCGCAACACTACCCAATTTCAATTGATCCCCTTCAAGCTTCGGAATCAACTCAAGCCTTCCAACAGGAACAAAGAGTATTAGAGAGGTAATCAAGTGAGATAACTCATGAACATAAGTCCCCGGAAGAAATAATACTGCAAAAAGGTAAGCCGAAGCCTTTTTGCTTTTTGTTATTTTATAAAAGAGTCTTGATACACTCCGCTGCACTTTCTTCGATAGAGAAAAAAGGAGTGCAATTTGAAAGACAAATAGAAATAAATATACCATCAACAAATATTATTGAACTAACATCTTGGTTGTTTCGGAAGGAACTTCTTGGCCGGTAATGCTTCTGTAATTAATGCTGCTCTCCTCAAGATATACCTGATATACAAAATAGATACCCAGAACCACAAGAACCAAAATAAATATCAGTGCTAATATTATCGTGCCTTTTTCCCGCATAAGCTCTCCTACTTATGATACACAAAATTCAAAAAAAATCTCAAATATGTGTAAAATTAGTATAGATGAAAATAAGACTGCCTAAAATCAAAAAGCCAAAAATACACTTACCCGGTAAAAGGGGGTTTGTTATAGCTTTCTTCGCTCTCACCGTTATTGCGTCCCTCGCATATACATCTTACTATTTTGTCGCCAAATACAATCAGGATATAAGCACGCTTCAAAAAGATAAAAGTGAAAAAGAAAGTAAACTGGAAGAGGTGCAAAGGCTTTATAATGAACTCAAAAATGTAGACCAACTAAAAAGAAACGAAGCCCTTCAGGAAGAAATTGATAATATTCAAGAAACCTACAAAGCCGCAGTAACGACCTACGAAGAATTATTGAAATTAAAGGAAAAAACGGATAAAACTAAAGATTTGGATGAACTCTTTAGTAAAACTTTAGTACTTCTTTCGGAGCGGAAATTTGAAGAATCGTCGGAAACTCTTTCCGAGCTTGACGGGAAAATTGACGAGGAAGCGAAAAAAATTACTGCAAGCTTCACAATCCCGGCTAGTGTAGCCGAAAATAATGCTCCCCCGGGTTCGGGCTATTCAAGGCAAAGGGTCGTAACCGACGCCGGAACATTTATGGTAAGTATTATTGCAGCTGATTTGGGAAGCACTCGAGTAATTGTTGATACCGCCGCTGATTCCGACTGCAGCAACGATTGCCCCGTACTTCCTTTGGCTACTTACGTTTCGAGAAACGGAGCGTATGCGGGCGTTAACGGCAGCTACTTTTGCCCCGCAACTTATCCTTCTTGTGCCGGAAAAACAAATACATTCGACCTTCTAGTCATGAACAAGAATAAAACTTATTTCAACTCCGGCAATAATGTTTACAGCAATAATCCGGCGGTGATATTTGGTAATAACTACATTAGGTTTGTTAAGTCAGCTTCACAATGGGGACGTGATACAAGCCCGAGCGGAGTCCTTTCAAATTACCCCATGCTTGTTTTTAACAGTAATATTACCTTCGGTGGAGACGACGACCCGAAAAAGGGCAGCAAAGGTTCAAGGTCATTCGTTGCCAACAAGGGGAATACCGTCTATATAGGAGTCGTGCATAACGTCACTGTTGCCGAGTCAGCGAGAGTTATGAAGGGACTCGGGATGGAGAATGCAATGAACCTCGACGACGGGGGTTCGACCGCCCTTTGGTCCGGAGGCTACAAAGTCGGTCCCGGCAGGAATCTTCCAAACGTAATACTTTTTGTGAGAAAGTAGACCCCGTTATTAGATTCAGCCTCAAACGACTGTTATAATAGTTATCCTATGTTTAACGAAGTTATTTTCGACTTAGAAACGAAAAAATTGTTTTCCGATATTAACGGAACGGACCCGGGAGATTTGGGAGTTTCTATTGTTTCACTTTACTCAAGGAAGCTTGAGGAAAGCCTGAGTGAAGTCGAAGGCAAACTACAAAGTTTCTGGGAACACGATTTCGACAGGATATGGCCGATATTCCAGGAAGCGGATAGAATTATCGGCTTTAATTCCCTAGGTTTTGACGTTCCGGCGCTCAAACCATATACAAATTTTCCTTTCAATAAACTTCCTCACTTCGACATTATGCAAAAAGTAAAAGAAGTGTTCGGAAGGCGAATTAGCCTTGACGCTATTGCCAAGGAAACTTTAGATAGACAGAAGAAGGAAACCGGACTTGAAGCTGTTTGGTATTGGCAAAAAGGTGATAAGGAAAGTTTGAAAAAGCTTCAACAGTATTGCGAGGATGATGTTTTACTCACCCGGGATGTGTATGACCACGTTTTGAAAAAAGGGCATGTTCTTTTTAAGAACAAATGGAACACGCTTCAGAAAGTAGAGCTGGACTTCTCTTATCCAAAAGATCCTTCAAAGAAGCAAATCGGGTTATTTTGATGACCTTATGAGAGTTTGTGTGAAATTAAATTCTGAACCACAAGATTAAGCGAAATCTTATGAGTATATTCGAGCGGGAGGAAAAGTGTGAGAGAGAAGATGAAATCTGCCCTGCTCGCGATTTACTTGAAGACATAGAGGATATTAGAGATGATCTAGCCTTTGCAAAGATTTCTCTTGACTCGGTTATGGAAGACCCCTTTTCAAGTCCGGAGGAGGAGAGAATTTGGAAACTAAGGAGAAACACGCATTATGTTGAACTTAGAAGCTCCGAAAGAAAATATGAGCTCATCACGGAAGGCAAAGAGCCTGACATCAAACTTTGTGATATATGCCCATATAGAAAAATTCTTGAGACTTAATTCGTGTACTTTTCTCTAACGGCTTTTCTAATTTCCACCTCACTTAACCCAAAGTGGTGACCAACTTCGTGGATCACGGTTGAGCGAACTTGTCTAATTACATCTTCAAGGGTTCTTGAAATCCTTAAAATCGGGATTTTGAAGATTGTGATCTTATCCGGCAGAGTTCCTCCTACTCCGTACATTCCCCTTTTCGTTTGCGGTACTCCCTCATATAGTCCAAGCAAAAACCCCTTACCTCCTACTTTTGCCAATTGATATCTGGAAGGCCAGTCGGTCGTTACAATACTCACATTCTCGAGTTTTTCCTTAAATTCTTCCGGAATCGTCTCTATTGCTTTTTCGACTAAATATTCAAAATCCTTATCATCCATCTGTAGCTATATATACTATTCATACATAATCTAAATTACAACCGTATTTGAAGTCTAAAGGGAGTCGATTTTGTTAGCCATTATAAAATCTTTTTCAGATAATCCTCCAACTTCATGCGTAGACAGGGTAATCTTTACCTTCCGATAGGAGAAACATATATCGGGATGGTGATTTTCGGCCTCAGCAAGACGAGCAACCTTGTTTACAAACTCAACCGTGCTTTTATAGTCATCAAAACTAAACTCCCGGACTATTTGTTTATTCCCCAACACCTTCCAACCTTTGTCTAATTTAGAAAAACGGCTGCTAATCTTTTTTTTCGTAAGCTTCATATTAAGTAATTTACACTACACATCGTATAGAAACAAATATCTGTATAATTACTACTTATGACGACCCATGCCGAAAAACAACTTTCCAAAGACCTACTCTTGAAAAAACTTATTCAAAAATACGGACCCTGCAAGATTCGTAAAAGAAAGCGTCCGGATTACTTCGAAGATTTAGTGGCTTCTATTGTCGAGCAACAACTTTCCGGAAAAGCTGCAAAAACAATATTTTCAAGAGTAAAGACTCTACTTGTTAAGAGCGGAAAAAGAATTACTCCCGAAGCTGTTCTAAAAGCGAAAGATGAAAAGCTTAGAGAATGCGGCATGTCGTGGTCGAAGGTTTCCTATATTAAAGATTTGGCAAAAAAGGTGAAAAAAGGTGAGGTCGATATAAAAAAGTTGGATAAGTTAACTGACCGAGAGATTATTGAAGAATTAGTTAAGGTTAAAGGCATCGGTAGATGGACCGCGGAAATGTTTTTGATGTTCACACTCGCCCGACCCGATGTTTTTCCTTTGGATGACTTGGGTATCCGAAAGGGAATGGACAAATTATTCAAGAAAAAATTAAGCAGAGAGGATATGAGCAAACTTTCCGAAAATTGGAAACCCTTCAGGACTACCGCTTCTTGGTATATATGGAGAGTGGTGGATAATTAACAAGCCTTTATCTTTGGCGCAACTTACCGGGGGATATTATTATTTCACCGCTATTGGTAGACTGTCTGAAAATACCATCATGCCAAAGATGCCTTTCTCCCGGCTTCAACTTTTCCACACGAAATACAGGCATCGGTCTTCCTTTGGGAATTAAATACATTTGTTGGTCCAAGTCGTTTATAAGTTTCCCGACACTCCCAGAATTTGTGCTTATGCCAAAACACTTATCTGTTCCACCAACCTCGGCAAAAACAGCAAGAAGTATTCCTTTTTCTACCATGATATTGTACGGCAGGATCTAATTGTATCATTCGTGTCTCCCTAAAACAAATATACTATCGGTTACAATTTGGAGGTAATACCCGTACAAGTATATTTGGATAATAAAAAATATGATATTAGTCTTCAAATTGGAGAATATATAATCCGTGTTTTTCGACAAGTTTCTTTTGACCGAATTTATTTAAAGGGAAGTGGAGTTTATATCCAACTTTCCTTTTTAATTTCCTCCCGGTATATTTTTCGGTCTTGCCAGAACCTATCTGTCCCGCGATTCCGATAACTCTAAAAGAGGCGGTTTGGGTCTTCATAATTGAGAACAATCCAAGGCCGTCTATCAGTCTTCGATATGGCAATAGGCTTGATAGACAAAACATCGCCAAGATGTACAAGGGTTACATACTTACTTTCTCGCTTGACTTGCCTGAAAGACTCATTGAGGGCCAAACCAGAACTATATCTTTGCATTATTGAATCTGCTTCGCCAGAGAGCAGAGGGCCGAAAAACTCGACCTTTGAAACAAGCGCAATTGCTAGAATAGGGCCAGAAGTTTCCTTGAGAAACAATACATCACCGCAATGTATCGCCCTGAAGGGTGGGATGCGAACCTTACTAAACCTTGATTCTATGGTTTTCTCTTTGGCTATGATTTTGTCCAGATATGGTTGTGTGAGAATAGGGAGATGTCCATTTATCGAAAGTTGCATACACATCTGAACCAACTTTTCAATTGTCAGAGGTTCGCTTTGAGTCCGTAGTTCATACTCTATGTGACAAAGTTTTTGTGATTGGGTTTGTACTAAGGCAACACCAGCAGAATCAATTTTTTCTCTTAAGAGTGTTAGGGTATCCCCCTTATTGATATCAAAGTCAGCAACCCTTGCTTCAAACTTCTTCTTACCCGATTCTATCAGTTCAAAATATTCCGGTGGTATTTTCTTTTTTACAACCGCCATTTCTTCATTTTATCAAAATAACTATCTTTATCTTGGATTATTTTTACTGCTCCTCCACGTATGTTCCCCCACAGGGGATCTTGGCTTGATAATAATATCTTCGCCGTAAGAATCAATGGCAAACCTCATAGCTAATAACTCTTTATGACACATGGTCGGGTTGCCGCTGGGTTTGTAACATTCTCCCGTCATACATTGATTATCTGTCATGCACTGACTTAATTTCCTCTCTTCCCTTTTCCGCCTGTGCAATTCATGAACGTCTTTTAGTCTCTCCATACTTTGAGGATAGTATATCCATATTATTACTGGCTATTCAACTTTCCGATAAAACCGGCTGTCGGAACCTGATTGTGGTAAAATAAACTATGGGTGTTAAAATTGAAGCAGAAGACCTCAAACCAAGATACCCGAACTGGAAGTGTGATAAATGCAACATTCCCAATAGTTTAGCAATGAAGTATTTTCGAGAAAGAGCTCCAAAAAATGTAGATCTCCAACGCGAATCTCGCATAACCGTATATTGTTCGCCTAAGAAAGTTACGGAAGGATATGTAAGAATCATGCTTCGGGTTGAAAGACAGTTTGCAGTAAAAGGGAATGATATACTTGAGAATGAAATAGAGGCAGATAATTTTTCAATAGATATTACAAACCGATGCCGGACTAAAGTTAAAACAATACCGCCTGAAAAATATTTTCCATCACTAATGAAACTTTGATTACCGCCGAGTAGAGACCGAAAAACACACTTGAATTTTCCTTATATTTTCTCTATCTCCTTTTCAATATCATCCTGCGAATATTGAAGCAGGTTCAATGCAGTAAAGTGCTTTATTTGTCTTGATTCCCAAGGAGAGTTATAAGAAAAGTTTGCACCGTGCTTTGTTAGTAACCCTACTCCGACAACATCGGCTGCCAATATATCTTTCGAAGCAAGGTAAACTTTCGGTTCCGCCAAAGTTCCATGCGAAGGTCCTCCCTCAACAAACGCTTTTGTCCCTTCGATTATGGTTAAGCTTGGCCTTATTGCTAACGATATTTCGGAAATCATTTCTTGGAGTTTCGAGGAAGTGTGAAATAGCATTCTATCCGAGGTGTGAATTAATCCAACCAGGTTTTTTATAGCAAGAGAATGACCGGTTATTGAATGTGTATGTAAAACGGGAA
>Ga0114923_10003806_pt1 | contig 10132 bp, 5 predicted proteins | sample SumtaG_FD_89578 | JGI IMG/M metagenome (GOLD analysis project Ga0114923, IMG submission 89578) | Deep subsurface microbial communities from Indian Ocean to uncover new lineages of life (NeLLi) - Sumatra_00157 metaG | ecosystem: Environmental > Aquatic > Marine > Oceanic > Sediment | place: near...
GATTGATGGGCAATTATCGCAGGGATTTCCAATACCATCGCCATCAGAATCTTCCTGGTTATTATTTGGGATTGATGGGCAATTATCGCAGGGATTTCCAATACCATCGCCATCTATATCAGAATTATCAGATGAAGGAAAACCCGGACATAAATCACAAGCATTACCAATTCCATCACCATCAGAATCTTCCTGGTTATTATTTGGGATTGATGGGCAATTATCGCAGAGATCGAGTACATTATCATTATCACTGTCCGGTCCGATACCATTTAAGTGTATCGCAAGTCCATATTCTGATTCTCCATTGAATACTGTTTCAACCTGCAATTGGAATGGTGAACATGTAGGTGCACTGACAACCTCGGAAAGGTTACTTGTGACGTCTTGGTTTGATATATCCACAACTGTACGTATCGGGCTTCCTCCATCCGGTGTCATTATTATGTAGTATTCATCAACCAGGTCAGCAGGAGTGAAATTTACCCTGATTGTTGTTTGGTCCGCCATATATGTGTTAACTATGCTGGATATCCCCGGTCTGCAATCTACATCTTTGAACTCTGAAGGAAAAGAGTCATTACTCTTAATCATAGAGTTTTTGACTAGGCATTTAAAACGCCTGCTTCCACAAAAAGTAGGTACGCCATTATAGCTTCCCTGGCATTCCGATGTGCACATTGACTCATTCCACATTTCAGAGATATCTTCTGTAAGAACCCTGTTTACGATAGTAAAAAGTCTATCTGTTGGAGGGAATAAATATTCATTTGCGCCTATTCGGTGTATTGTCCAGTCATGCAAAGCTTCAGGGGGCCGTTCCATAGGTATTCCTGCAAAAGCGTAACTATAGAATTCATTAACATTTCCTTCACGTCCTATTCCATCAGCGCCACAATTTGGCTTCGCATCAGCATAATCGGGTTTACCAAGTCTCTGAGCATGATGACGCCAGAACAAACTTCTAAATGCATGTGCATATCCCTCGTATGCTCCAAAATGATATCCATAATCGGTGCAAGTATTATGCACTATGAGATAGTCCATCCAGTCCTCAACATCGTAATGAAGCTTACCGCTATGATTGACATTGTATAAAACATGCCCTAATTCATGTGGAGCCTGATTCAGGATAGTATCTCCGGAAATTGCTGCGTTCATATGTACTATATTCCAATAAACCCAAGGTTGTGTTGAACCAATTGTTGCTGCATATGCACTATTGATAATCCATTTTGACGATGTATTTAGGTCAAGCTCTTGATAAATACAAGACAGTAATTCGACTAGAGCGGCAGCTTTAAAATCTTGGTCCGAAAAATTATTTGAACTACCAATTTCAAATGTAGGATAGTCCACCTCATCTGAATTTACTACCACCCAGGGTCCGTACCAATTGTAATCATATACAACCTCCAGAAATTCATGTGGGTATGGGCTACTCGTTCCTACACGAAATCCTAATTGGCTTTGGCCCCGTACTACGATCTGAATTTCATTTGGTAGATTCCCGCCGCAGGAGAACGTAACATTGTCCAATGTCCCTTGAGCATCTGTCCAATAAGAGGCGCAAAGTTGTGGCCCTGACCAATTGCTTTGGTAAACTTCTACCATTTGGTCGCTCGCTGGAACCATTCTAATAACACTTGATGTACTTGGCTCCCAATCCCGAAGATCAGATGAGTTTTTGAATATTGCAGGCCGTTTAATAATTACATTAATTTGAAAATCTTCTCCAAAAACCAATACATTGTTGAGTATTGTAAATACTACAGTCATGATTAATAGAGTATATCGTTTCATTATTAATCTCCTTTTATTTTGTTTATTTTATCAGAAAACGCTTTAGCCCCGATGACGGCGGTATCGCCGGAGATTGAAACCGAAATGCCAAACTGGTCGAGGGCAGCGCCCTCCGAAGCGGTCAGCTTGGTCTGCTCTGGCCAGTTGGCTCTGGCCAAACCCGCCGGAAAAATAAACAGCATCACCAGCATAAGACAATTATAGAGACAATTTCTTTGCGTTGGGGGTTGAATTGAGCATTTTTCCGCCGTCCTTAAAAAATCCGCATTTTTTGCGATTTGCATGGTGTAAATCTCGCCTGTAACGTGGCTATTCACGGGGATGGGTACTAAATTGAAGCATTTTAACTATCCACCTCGCAGATAGCCGGAAAACACATAAAAACAATATAGCAGACTGTCACAGCTGTCAAACAAAAACCACTAAAATATTTTTTCCAGACTCTATTTTATCTTTCTCTGCTTGCCACCGAATTCCGTTGTCGGGGGTCTCCGCGATTAAATTTCAATCATTTCTGCATATAGCCAGAGGCAAAAATCAAATTTTTTGAAAATTTTTAACGCCTTTCTACACATACACTTACAAATTCTGATCATCCGAAAATTCACGAATTTTCGACCAAAACATGCATGTCCGTCTAAATTACAGAGGGCGTGTTTTTAAATCGCCCTGAAAATAGTGAACTCTCAATCAGGAGAACTTAACATGGCTACCGAAGCCCAAACTTTATCCCGTGAGATGATCTTATCTGCCTATAAGGCAGTTCGACAATTGTCGAGAGTCCTCTACAAATCGGCCTTTTTATGCAAAACAAAGCCAATTTCCGAAAAAGTCAAATGAACGTAAATCTATATAATACAACGGATTATGAAAATTTAAGCGATTGGACACCTGGTGAAAACAAACCCAATTCAAACCCAATCAAAGCCAATTTGCATTTTACCGCAGAGAACACTGAGTGCGCAGAGAAGAAGAATATTTATGTAAGTGATTGTTCAATAGAGAAATATGCTTTATCCTATTTCTCCGTGTTCTGGGCTTGGCCATCCTGTGGATTTGCGAACTCGGCGGTTAATGAAAAACAAAGCCAATTCAAAGCCAATTGGTGAAGACCAGTACAAGACCAAAGACCCAAGACACAAGACCAAAGATAAAAGTCTTGAGTCTGAAGTCTGGGATCTGGAGTCTGAATCGATAGAAACATCTTATAGTTAAAAATCCGCCAGCTTAATTCTTGGAGGACTTGCAATGGATTATACATGTCTTGATATTGCTAAAATGATAGACCATTCACTTTTGCGTCCCGAACTCACGGAAGAACAAATTATCAAAGGCTGCCAGATAGCCAAAAAGTACAATACCGCTACTGTCTGCTGTCCGCCGTCTGCTGTGGCCTTGGTGAAAAAGCATTTAACCGGCTCGGATGTTAAGCCCACAACTGTGGTCGGATTCCCCCATGGGTATAATAAAACCGAGACGAAGGTTTTCGAAGCAGAGCAGGCAATTAAAGATGGCGCTGTGGAGCTGGATATGGTTATCAATATTGGAAAACTAAAAAGCCGAGACTTTGAATATGTAAAAAACGATATCAGAGCCGTTGTAGAGGTTGCTCACCGCAATGATGTAATAGTCAAAGTCATTCTTGAAAATCATTACCTCACAAGCGAGCTTAAAGAGATTGGCTGCAAATTAGCCGAGCAGGCCGGCGCCGATTTCGTTAAAACTTCGACCGGCTTTGCGGAAACCGGTGCTACATTAGAGGATTTGCAATTGATGCGAAAAAGCGTTTCCGGAAAAGTCCAGGTAAAAGCGGCAGGCGGCATAAGGAGTCTCGATATGGCACTAAAGGTGAGGCAGATCGGAGCAACAAGATTCGGGGTAACAAGAACAGAAGCTATAATGCAAGAGTGCCGCAAACGCGCAGGAGAAAGTTGAATCACTTCTCAACGACGACCCGTACCCGCTGAATGGTGTTATTGCCTGATTTGGGGAACGGACGAGGCATGGGCTGGGCAATGCCATTGGCATCGATCGTGCGGCAACGAAGGTCGTACCGCCCCGGGCGTGCGGCAGTGAGCAGGCTCGCCCAATGAACGATCGCATTGGGGATTGGCCAGCGGTGCGGTTTGCCACTGACAGTGTCAAACTGGCGTGGGATTGGCGGCAACTTACCATCGGCAAGGCCTCCTCCCCAATGATCCGGAGGCGGCAGGATATCGGCGTCCTTCCACTCGGCCTTATTGAAGTAAGGGTCATCCTTCGCAAGAGGTTCATCCTGCCGGTGCAGCCAGTACTGAACCTTGCTCAGACCGGACATGCCCACTTGCGCAACGCCCGTTATCGGCACCGGCTGTCGGGCTTTGATTTTTTCGGGCGTCTGGATAAAACGTGCGCAGGTTTTTATATGACTGACGGTGTCGTTGTTCCGAAGGGCATACGTATCGTTTGCCTGGTAATTATTGGTCAGCATGATGCGCTGGAGCCACTTTACCGACTTATTGCCGTAAGCGCCAGGGACCAGCATACGAACCGGCCCGCCTCGCTTAGCTGTGAGCCATTGATTGTTGAGCTTATAACAGAGGATTACCGGGTGTTCGCCAGGCGGGTCTTCCAGTACACGGCCAATCGGCAGGGAACTCTGGAACCGCTGTTTTGGGTCATCGTTGTGGTAGCCATAATAAAAGACACGCCGGACATTGGCAGTCGGATTAGCCAGCCACACCACTTTCCTCAAAGGTACACCCTCCCACAATCCCATGCCGAATGGAGCTTTGCCGTTCGTGCAGGACATGACGCTCATGAAACGCACGGCATGTGTCTCGGCAAGTTTCATCAGCCCATCGAAGTCCAGGGTCGTGCCCAAAGCCTTGGAAAGCGGCCGATCCACCTTGGAGTCACTCTCGGGATCCGGCAAAACCTCCAGCTGCCAGGTCTCACGTACCAACCCCACTTCCCGCAGTTTTTCCAGTGGTAAATTATGCGGCGGAGGCTTACCTCGGCCGGCATTAACGAAATTCTCTTCTCGAGTGAGATACTCCAGTTTTGAAAGGGCCTCAGCGAGTAAAGGGTGGGTTTGACTCTCACGCTCCCGCCCCCACAGCCGGCAGATACTCAAGGCGGCGACTCCCGCTGTGCCGAGCTGGAGGAAGTAGCGCCGCGTAACGTCACTATGTTCTTCTGCGGGTCGCTCTATCTGGCCCATTATCGAAAATCTCCTCAATCTGTCATTTGCCACACACACGGCCTAACAGTCTGCTCAGGCCTCTGATTCCATTAGATTACTAAATCCATATCGAATTTTCAAGCGATTTCTACTTCCGAATGACCTTTTTATTGAAATGGCATGGGCGTTGTGGTAGAATGTAATTGAGGTCAGATTATAGCTCGGCCGCAATGGAAGTAGGGAAAATACCTGTTCTTCACAGGGTCTGCCTTCAGTAGAAAAACATTATTGAAGGCTCTACCCGCTCGCAGGACTTTCCTACGAGCCCGATTGGGGACTGGTCGTTGCCCAAACGGCCCTCGTCGCCGGTGGAGGCCGAAATAACAAATTGTGAGAGGACAAGATAGTAGAAACCTTTGATAAGTCTTCAAAGAGAAAGGATAATTGTCATGAAGAAAACAGGCCGATCCTTCACGACGTTTGCCTGTCTTTTGGTAATTGTCTCGGTCTTTCTGGCGGCAAACGCTCAGCAGACGCCAAAAGAGCAGGCCCAGCAGATACTGGACGCCACGGATGTTAAGGGCGGGCTGATCGTCCATGTTGGCTGCGGAGATGGAACGCTGACAGCTGCACTTCATGCCAATGACAGCTACCTGGTTCAGGGCCTGGATACGAATTCAGCTAACGTCGAGACAGCCCGTGCATATATTCACTCACAGGGCCTCTACGGCCCAGTGACAGCCGACAGGCTTTTAGGTGACCGCTTGCCATACATTGATAACCTTGTCAATCTTGTTGTTGGCGAGCAGCCGATGGGTATCACCACCGATGAGGTTATGCGGGTGCTGGCTCCCAATGGAGTAGCCTACAACAAAGACGGTCAGAGCTGGACGATGACGGTCAAGCCGCGGCCGGCAGAGCTGGATGAGTGGACGCATTATCTATATGACCCGACCAATAATGCCGTCTCCCAGGACTCGGTCATTGCCCCGCTCGGCCGCTTTCAATGGCTCGGCAGCCCTAAATGGGCACGGCATCACGACCGCATGGCCAGTGTCACCGTATACATCGCAGCCGGTGGACGTGTGTTTTACATTATGGACCAAGGCTCGCGGGCCTCCGTCCAGTTACCATCCAGGTGGGCACTGTTTGCCAGGGACGCATTTAATGGAACTATTCTCTGGAAGAGGTCGATTCCCTCATGGGTAACGCAGATGTGGCCCTTCAAGAGCGGCCCGGCGCTGCCTCCTCGCCGTCTGGTAGCTATAGGTGACAGGGTTTATGTCACACTTGGGCTCGATGGCGCGGCGCTGAGCGAGCTTGACGCCGCGACAGGTGAGATTATCCAGACATATCCGAACACAGAGATGACCGAAGAGATACTTGCCTCAGAAGGTGTTCTCTTCCTGTCGGTCAAGGATACCCCGCCGACAACGATGTGGAACCAGTACAGACCTATACACAGAGCGGTCGGTCAGGCCAAGAGCCGTGTGGCGGATGAATATCCGTGGGATGAGGCAAATCGGCGAATCATGGCAATCCAGGCCGAAACGGGCACCGTTCTGTGGCAGAAGCAGTATCCTGCCGCCCCCCTGTCGCTGGCGGTCGCGGGCAATGGTGTATACTTCCACGACGGCAATCGCATTATCTGCTTGAACAGGCAGAACGGCAATCAATTGTGGGTTTCGACGGCAATACCACGATGGGAGGCGATGCCGCCGAAATTTGGACCAACGCTGGTTGTGCACAGTGACGTTGTTTTGTTCGAAGGTGGGGATAGTGCCAAGGCTCTTACAGCGTTATCGGCGTCAACGGGACGGATATTATGGAAGTCTACCCACCCGGCTACAGGCCACAATTGTCCGTATGACCTTCTTGTTGCAGGCGATCTGGCATGGGTCGGAGCTATCGCGGGCGGCGGCCACTCGGGCATTTTTACGGGATGGGACCCGAAGACTGGTGCGGTCATCAATGAGTTCCCACCCGACGTTGAGACTCACTGGTTTCATCATAGATGTTACCGCTCCAAGGCAACGGACAAGTACCTCCTGACATCAAGAACAGGCATCGAATTCGTTGACCATCAGGCACAGCAGTGGACTATACACCACTGGGTTCGAGGCGGCTGTCTTTACGGAATACTGCCAGCCAACGGGCTGATTTATACGCCACCTCATAATTGCGCGTGCTATTTCGAGTCGAAGAATTTTGGATTCTGCGCGCTGGCTCCCGTGCATTCGGACCCGCAATACCCGCATACTCTGCCGGACGCCAACAGACTCGAACAGGGCCCGGCATACGGTGAGCCGCTGGCAGAAGCGGCGGGGAATGAGGATTGGCCCACATACCGGTGTGACCCGAATCGCAGCGGACATACGCAATCAGTCGTTCCCGCAGATTTGAAACCCTTGTGGCAAACGCAACTCGAAGGCCCGGCAACGCCGGGTATGATCAAACCCGCCTTCGGCGGGCTGACCAGTCCCGTGATTGCAAACGGCAGGGTGTATGTCGCTTCAGTGGATCTGCACACCGTATATGCTCTCAATGAAGATGACGGCCAGCTGTTGTGGAGCTACATGGCGGGCGGTCGAGTGGATTCACCGCCAAGCGTCTACAAGGGCAGAGTAATTTTCGGATGCGCCGATGGTTATGTATATTGTCTTCGCTCTTTAGATGGTGCGCTTGTCTGGCGTTTCCAGGCGGCACCTGAGAACCTTAGAATGACCTCCTTTGAACAGGTGGAATCCGTTTGGCCGGTGTCCGGCAGCGTGCTTGTCTTAAACGACACTATTTACTGTGTTGCCGGCAGGTCGATGTTCCTTGATGGGGGCCTGCGATTCCTGCAGCTTGACCCGGCCACAGGCCATAAGCTCAATGAAGTCATTCTTGACGACCGCGACCCGGATACCGGCGAGAACCTGCAAGTGCACATCAAAGGCCTGAACATGCCTGTTGCCCTGTCGGACGTTTTGTCGAGCGATGGCCAGTATATCTATATGCATTCGCAGCGGTTCGACCTGCAGGGCAATCGCGAAGAAATTCCCCCTTACTCTTCTAACAACAATGAGCAGGGTGCGCAACAGTATGGTGTGGGAATGCACTTGTTCTCGCCAACCGGTTTTCTGGATGGTAGTTACATGCACCGGACGTATTGGGTCTGGGGCAGGAAATGGGCCTCTGGAGCCGGCGGCTATCACAGGGCCGGGACCTACGCGCCAGCCGGGCGGATTATGACAATTGGTGATACGCGCGTCTATGGCTACGGGCGACTGCCGCAATATTTCAAATGGACGACGCCCCTGGAATATCACCTTTTCTGTGCCGAGAAGTATCCCGAGAGCGAGAGTATCGAGTACCATTGGACTGATGAGTCGGTGCCGCTTCTGGCCCGTGCGATGGTCTTGGCTGATAAGACGCTATTCATTGCCGGCCCGCCGGATGTGGTTAATGAGGAGGTGGCGTTCGACCACTGGGCCAACCCCGATATCGACCCCGATATTCCGGCAAAGCTCGACGAACAGGACGCCGCCTTTCGAGGACAAAGTGGCGCTTTGCTGCGGGCCGTCTCGGCTTTAGACGGCAACAGCGAAGGCGAATACAATCTTGAATCCCCACCCGTATGGGATGGCATGGCCGTTGCCAACGGCCGGCTCTATCTGGCCCTGGAAAACGGCAAAGTTCTGTCTCTCGTTGGAACGAACTATCCGCCTGTAATTGATGCCGGCGAGGACCGGAGCATTTATCCCATGGCCACAGCGGTACTTGATGCCACCGTCACCGATGACGGATTCCCCAGAGTCGACCCCTGTGACCCGTACAGTGCTCCGATTGGTGTAACAACCGGCTGGAGCAAGTTCGACGGTCCGGGCCAGGTTACTTTCGGCGACCCATGTGCCGTCGATACAACCGCTTCGTTCTCGCAGTGGGGGCAATATACCCTTCGCCTGACCGCCTTCGACGGTAGAGCCTCATACTATAACGACATCAATATTTTCGTTTCCAGGCCCGGTGACCTGGACCTTGACAAGGACGTAGACATCCTTGATCTGGTCGGATTTGTCGCTCAATGGCTCCGCGGCGGATGTGATGCACTCAACGACTGGTGCAGCGGGGCCGACCAAACAGCTAATGGAAGTGTAAATTCTGGTGACTACTCAATCATAGCTGCAAATTGGCTGTTAGGTGTTCAACCCGCAGCTCCGGCAAATCTGGTCGCCGAACCTGGTGATAACCGGATCTCGCTGGATTGGGACGACAACACCGAGGCCGACTTAGCCGGTTACAACGTATATCGTTCGGTCAGTCACGGCTCGGGCTATACCAGGGTCAGCCAGTCACTGCTGAGCAGTTCGCAATATACCGACACCGGCGTGAGTAACTGTATAAACTACTACTACGTCGTGACCGCAAAAGATACCTTCGGATACGTCTCCGGTTACTCCGATGAAGTCTCTGCCAGCCCGGGCATCCAGCCGGTAATGAAACTCATAGCCGGTATTGGAGTGACGACCAGCGGGGCCGACGTTAGCAGATGGCAAGATCAGGCGAACAATAATCACGCCAAGCAGGATACGCCAGAAGAGCGGCCGGAATTGGTCCTCCCAAATCGCGGCTATAAGTCAGTCATTGAGTTTGACGGGACCGGCGAGCATCTGGACGTGACCGATAGCAAGGACATTAACACCGGCGGCCCCTATCCCGGCAAGACGCTTGTGGTTGTCTTCAGGACCGGCAGTAACGTCACCAACCGCCAGGTGATTTGGGAGCAGGGTGGTGGTACCCGTGGCCTTAACATCTACCTGGACAGCGGCAAGCTGTATATCAACGGCTGGAACCTGGACGAGACGCAGGCGCTGTGGGGGCCGACAGGCCTCAATAGCTCTGTTTCCGCGAATACTACTTACGTGGCGACGTTGGTGGTGAACGCCGGCGCCGGTACATTCGAAGGGTTTGTCAACGGCACACGCATCGGCAGTATTCGCGGCATCGGCCAGTTGTACAATCACAGTGATAATTGTGCTTTCGGACATAAAGAAGGGGGAACGAAGTTCCATGACGGCACGAGCAGCAATGCGGGTAACTTTGCCGGCCGGATCGCTGAGTTCTAACAATACAACGCAGTCCTTCCGAGCAGCGACCGCCAGACGCTCGAGAACGCCCTTATGA
>Ga0114923_10003807_pt1 | contig 10131 bp, 9 predicted proteins | sample SumtaG_FD_89578 | JGI IMG/M metagenome (GOLD analysis project Ga0114923, IMG submission 89578) | Deep subsurface microbial communities from Indian Ocean to uncover new lineages of life (NeLLi) - Sumatra_00157 metaG | ecosystem: Environmental > Aquatic > Marine > Oceanic > Sediment | place: near...
GACGAGACCGATCTGGAACTGGCATTGCAACTGGCCATTGACGAGGGAGCAGACGATATAGAGATCTTGGCTATGCTGGGGGGCCGCATGGACCAATCGTTGGCCAACTTGCTACTGTTGGCCCGATCTGAGTGGGCATCCGCGTGGGTACGGGTAACCGAAGGGGATCAAACCGCCTGGCCCGTTCGAGGCGGTCAGGAGACGACGATAAACGGTATGTGTGGTGACTTGCTGTCGCTCGTACCTCTCACCTCATTGGTTACTGGCGTTACTTTGGAAGGAGTAGAGTGGCCATTACGCGACGCTACTCTACGTTTCGGCTCCACCCTGACCATCAGTAACACACTGGCAGCACCAACGGCGCGTTTGAAGGTGGCAGATGGATTGGTATTGGTTGTACATCAATCAGTTGAGAGTGAGGAGGAAATTCAATGAAACGCTTACACATCTATTTGAGCATCTTTTTGTTGATCTTGGCCGCCTGCGTACCAACGCCAGCGGCACCTTCTGGGGCTCCTGTGGCAGCGACCGAGACAGCCTCAGAACCGGCTGTGATCACGTTGATGTCACACGATAGCTTCAACATCAGCGAAGAGGTCATCGCCGAGTTCGAGGCAACAAACAACGCACGAGTCGAGTATCTGCCATCGGGTGACGCGGGCTCGACTCTCAATCAAGCCATACTCAGCAAAAACAATCCACTGGCCGACGTCTTTTTTGGCGTGGACAACACATTCATGAGCCGGGCGCTGAAGGCTGACATCTTTGATCCTTATGCCTCGCCCTTGCTAGACAAGGTACCTGACCAACTAGAGCTGGATCCACAAAATCGTCTGCTTCCGGTAGATTATGGGGACGTTTGCCTGAACTACGACAAGGCATGGTTCGCTGAGCATGGCATCGATCCACCGGCCGACCTGAACGCGCTCAAGGATCCAACTTACCGTGGGCTGACTGTCGTCGAGAACCCGGCCACGTCATCGCCAGGATTAGCCTTTCTGCTGGCGACTGTCGGGCACTTTGGTGAAGAGGGCTATCTGGACTACTGGCAGGCACTGAAAAACAACGATGTGCTGGTGGTGGATGGCTGGGAGGAGGCTTATTGGGGTCAATTCAGCGCAGCCTCCGACGGCGACCGGCCTATTGTGGTCAGCTATGCCAGCAGCCCGCCGGCTGAGGTCTACTTTGCTGAAGAGCCACTGGATGAGGCGCCCACCGGCGTCGTGCTGGCAGATGGTGCATGCTTCCGCCAAATTGAGTTCATCGGTATTTTGAAAGGAACAGAGCGGCAATCTTTGGCAAAGAAGCTGATCGACTTTATGCTGAGCAAACGCTTCCAAGAAGACATTCCACTGCAAATGTTCGTCTTCCCTGCCAATGAGACGGCGGCTCTACCTGATGTATTTGTCCAGTATGCCGAGGTTCCAGAGAATCCAGCTTACGTCTCCCCCGAGGTCATCGAGAGCAACCGTGAAGCTTGGATCGAAGCATGGACAGAGGCCGTCCTGCGATAGGCATACAAAATGGCAGATCCCGGTAGCACCTGGGACCTATCCGAAAAAGGGTGATCGGCATGATATGCCGCGGCATATCATGCCGATCACCTTGCAATAGATCAATCACTCGTGAGCTTGAGGGGCAGCGGTAGCGGACCTGAGCGAATCAGCATAGCCAGGGTACGGGCATCGTCAAGGGTGGCGTCGCCGGTCAGCTCAATTGTGCCACGGCGGTCTGTCAAGGGCGTACGCAGAATGGGGCAGTTCACGACGCGGTTGTCAATGACCAGACACAAATAATAGCCACCCAGTTCGGCAGTGTGAGCCGACAGATGGGCATCGCCAGCCGGGGAAAGGACGAAGTCGATGGCAGGACGACCGCTGTCTTTCAGCTTGGCTTCGACGACCTCGAAGTCATCGCTGGTTAACACCACCTCATACAAGTCTTGATCAGGAATGGCGTGTGGGCCAGTTGCCACTATTCTATTAAGGGGCAGGAACTCGGTTCCACTGTCCACTAACTCCACCCGACCGACCCGACTCGCTTCGGCTACGACAATGGAGGGTTCGGCATCGGATGGCAGGAAAATAGCCAGCCGATTGCCCTTCACGGATACAGCAGGCTGCGCATCGTTTAGCAGATAAGAGGAAAAACGTTCCTGCAGCACATCACTGGCGACTATCATGTGCTTCGTACTAGCAGACTGGGTGGCCTCAAATGTCATCACGGACGGCATCATCTCCGCTGTGGAGGATTGCACACCGAGTAAGGCCAGATAGAGCAGCACCAGGGTAATCCCCAGTGCGGGTACATATAGCTTAATAGATCTTCGCCTGTTTGCTAGCATCATTCCCCCGCTTCTGTTTCCCCCACGGCGCAATACGGAGACAACGCCTGATCTAATTATACATCAAATCAGACGAATTGTGTCCAGTACTATTTTCCTGTTTACTCAAAAAGCTGGGGACCCGTGGGAAAAGCGACGATGTGTCGTCAGGCCGGAGTACTATTCGAGTCAGGTATATCTCTGGCCCAGGAGGGGGGCAGCACCCAAAGGATTACTCGAGGATGATCTTTTCGTCTATAAGCTTCTGCTCTACCAAATTCCCTTTGGGAACGAAGCAGAAATTCTGAGCCTTAAGCTGGAACTCCACATCAATCATAGCTCGACCGGCGCGGTTCTTCTCAATCGTAAAGACCACCCAGTCACGGAAACTCTCGCTCTTATACGGATTGAAGGCCACATGATCCTTAGATAAGATATGAAACTTGTTGTTCATTATGATGGCAATGTCACATTCATAATCCAGCGCTGAACTGCCGCGCAGATGGTAAAGATGCAATCTCTTGCTCTTCAGGCCTTCCCGGTCGGCAGCGACGATGGCCAACACCGGAATATTGTATGTCATTGCCAGATCCTTGAGCCCTTCAACTACGATGGTGACCTTCTCGCCTTCATCGGCCGCTCTTTCAGGATGAATGGCAACCTTTTGCAGGTAGTCAATAAAAAGAACAACGTTGCCATCAGTGACCTCGACCATCTGACGTACCATATCCCGGATGGAATTGAGGGTAGTAACGGCCGGGCTGGCTTTCATCAAGATCAATCGGTCCGAATAGCGATTAATCGATTCCAGGAGTTTGGTAGTTTTGGGATGTTGTGCCAGAATCTGGTAAAGTCCGACATTGCCATCATGCCGGACCCACTCCCGCGCGCGCTGGGAAACGACGATATTGTGCAAATCCTTGAGTCTCAGGCCAGTGGTTCCTCTACTGACGAGACCACCGTCAACACTCTCCAAACATAAGAGGCGATTCAGCAGATGAATTTCAGTATGCTCGTATGAGATATAGAAGGAATAGGTAGCCTCATTAAGTGCCAGGTTGCGCGCCATCTGGAGGGCAATGATCGTTTTGCCGATGCCCTGGGCGCCGCCTAGCAACACCAACTCGGTTCTACGCAGGCCACCACCGATGATCCGGTCAATCTGATCAAAGCCAGTTGGGAGGGGAAGGTACTCATCAAGCTCACCCTGCACCACCATCTGGTCGGCCTCTTTGAGTACCTGGCTGAGGGTACGAGGGGTATGTCCTCCCCGTCGTACACCCGACACTTTGAGATTTTGGGGCTGAGATTGGTTCTCAGGGGTCATATAAACAAACCATATCGTATTCTTGTTTGAGAGCTAGCAGAAAGAGACGGCCCATTGCTTCTACATTATACCAGAATAGTACACCTTCTGACAACAGATGTAATAGTCAATTAGTCCTGAGGGCCATCGCGAGAATAAATCCCCGTAAACTCCTGAAAACACATGCAACGATTGAGCATTGCCTGAAAGAATAAGGCTCATATTCAGAACTAGTGCGAACGTACGATAGCAGAAGCGAATTTTGGAAGGTCCATTCATCCTATCTTACAATTCACTACTGGACACTTTGCAAAATGAGGCGATAAATCAGGCCCGGTTGAGCCGAAGCGAGCGTCCTTCGACAGGCTCAGGATGCCTCCACTCGCTTACGTGAAAAAGTGCCCGGTAGTGAATCTTACAATACTGTCACTAGTTCTGAACATGAGCTAAGAATAAATCTGCCACAGTAAGTATGTCACTGCTGGTGCTGCTCCGGGTTGAACACAGCTATGAATCGAAGGTTGCGGTAGAGCTGGTCAAGGTCCAGCCCATAGCCATAGACGAATTTGTTTGGAATGTTGAAGCCAACGTAATCAATCGGAACGTCTACCTCACGACGATCCTGCTTATTGAGCAAGGTACACACACGCAGGCTGGACGGTTCCCGCTCGCGCAAGATGCGGGTCAGGTAGTTAAGCGTGTGTCCGCTGTCAACGATGTCCTCTACGATGAGCACGTTTCGGCCTGCAATGGGGTTGTCCAAGTCCTTCAATATGCGCACCACCCCACTGCTCTCGGTCTCGGCGCCATAGCTGGAGGTAGCCATAAAATCCACCGAGTGAGGGATGGTCAATTCCTTCATCAAGTCTACCAAGAAGACAATCCCTCCTTTTAGGACGCAAATGAGGTGCAAATCCTGGCCCTCATATGCGCGCGAAATCTCTTCGGCCAATTCGCGGGTACGCTGACGAATCTGCTCCTCTGTGATGAGAATCTCGATTTCGTCATCCAACAACATTCAGGTCTCCTGCACTGTTCAGATGGCCTACTATAGCCTAATCCGTGTGCCTCGTCAAAACAGTTCACGGCAAATCGGCCATTTGCAATTCAAAATCCAGGGAAAAGACTCCGCACTCGATCAAGCACAGCCCGGTCAGGAGTGAGAATAATCAACAACTGGTCGTCAGCACGGGCAAGGTAAGTGGCCCGCCCTTCGTACTCCCATATGCGGCGCCCTGGCTCGTTTAGGGTCAACTCGGGCACCCCAAAAGACCGGCGGGTAATATAATCAGTGAAAGTCTCAAAGAACTGGGCGGCTTCACCCGGCTCGTCCCAAACGGTCCGCACCACCAGCACGTGCGCACCTTGTCCATCCAACCAGAGAGTGTACTTATCACCGCCCCAGCCAGCAGCCCCTTCGGCGGCGGCCTGATAGTCTAAATGATCCAACAACCAAGCCAGCAGCCCGATTTCACCGAGCACATCGCGGTCAACCTCTTGCCAACCTTCGCCCAAGACTGGACCCAGGTCTGGCAGGGTCATCACCTGCGGCTCGTCACGGGCGAAGTATTTCTCGGGGTGCATCACTTGTTCGCTGGATACAGGAGGCGCATCGTAGGCAGCATTCACCCGGTCCCAGCGGAAGCCAGCCTCCACCCAAAGGTTGTAGACGAAGTACGATCCCTCCAGGTAGGGGAAAAACGTGAGCACGCCCAGCGAAGGCGAAACGGCATCGATCACCTCACGCTCGACAAAAGAGGCCCTATAAGCTATGTACTGAAGCTCGCCGTCGGAAATCTCGGTAAACTGGTAGGCGCCCATCACCAATGTTGCGTCCCCTTCGATCAGCGCACGAGCAGCGATGGCCTGGTCGGCTGTCAGGTTCTCCTCCAGATAGCGTGACAGCCCAAAATGTTGGTCTTGCAATGCGTGAGTATATTCGTGGGCGTAGACCATCTCCTCGCTGGCGAACATGTTGACTGAGTCAGCGATCAGATACAGCACTTGCTGTTCGGGTGTGTAGAAGCCGGCAATATTCTGTGCCGCTGAGTCAAGAGCAACTGACTCAAAGTCAACAGTCGGGTCCAGAAGGTCCATGGCTATGTACAATTCCCGGTCTCGGTCCAAAGCGGATGAGATACGCCCCTCTGTGTACTCCGTCGCCAGGTAGTGTCGCAACTCCGCGCGTGAGAGAAATTGCGAGGGGACGTCCTGCAACGGCTCCAAGCCGCGAATGTTGACCACATAATCAGCTATTTCGTTAATCTTGTCGCGATTGACGACATCGGGTGGGACAACCAAGGTAGGCGTAGAAGTTGGCAGACGAGGTACATTGGTGGCGGTGGGAGATGACGTCTGCGTCGGGGTGACACTGGGAAGCGGGGTGACCTCAAGTGTGCCCTGGGTTATGCTCTGCTCAGAAGGCGCTGTGCCTATCAGCCGGTCGCGACTGATAACTACTGAGACAATCAGGGCACCAAGCACGCAGAATACGGCCACCGCCAGGCCGGCCAGGATGAGTATCTGCGTAAGTGACATCTTGGACGGGGGCTCGGTGCCTGTGTCTTTGGCCTGGATGACGTATGAGGCTCCGGTTGTGCTTCGAGTTTCGGCAACCGCTTCAGTGGCTCGCTCACTGGAAGACTCCAGCCTCGGCCAGCGCTTCACGTTGGCGTTGGAACATTTGCTCGATACCGCAGGCAGCCAAGTCAAGCAGTTGATCCAGCGTCGGGCGGTCAAATGGAACCCCTTCGGCAGTACCCTGCACCTCGATAAACCGGCCATCGCCGGTCATCGCCACGTTTACGTCAGCATCAGCAGAGGCGTCTTCGGCATAACACAGGTCAAGCAGCGGACGACCTCCAACCAGCCCGACGCTGACAGCGGCAACTGGAGTCGCCAGTGCACCGTGAGGCACGTCACCGGCCTCTATCAGTCGCCACAAGGCCAACGCGACAGCAACGTAGCCACCGGTGATGGCCGCTGTTCGCGTGCCTCCGTCGGCTTGGAGCACATCGCAATCCACGGTGAGCGTGCGCAGGCCGAGGAGATTCAAGTCCACCCCGGCACGCAAGGTGCGTCCGATGAGCCGCCGAATCTCCTGCGAGCGCGCGCCCCCGGTCCCCGCCGACCGAGGGGTACGGGTGTGGGTGGCACGCGGGAGCATTGCATATTCAGCCGTCAGCCAGCCTGCCCCTGACTCTTGGCGCCAGGCAGGCGCCTTTTCCTCGACGGACACATTGCAAAGGACCCGCGTGCCGCCCGTCTCAATAAGCACCGAGCCTTCGGGATAAGCGATATAGTCGGTAATAAAACGCACCGGTCTTAGTTCGTCGTCAGCACGATCGTCAATACGTATCATAGTTTGATTACAGCGTCACGCCCAGATGCACCAGGCCGTGTTGACATTTGAGTCTTTGCGCCTGAGAACCCCGCAACAATTAACGAATTGCATCTCTGGGAATGCGCACTAGCTGGACAGGAAATCGTCGATGGCCTGTTTGCTGACGCGATAGCTGCTGCCGATCTTCTTGGCCTTGAGCTCACCCGACTTAATGACTTCTAGCGCGTCCTCTTCGCCAACCCGCATGTAGGCCGCTGCCTCGGAGAGAGTCATAATGTCGGGAGCGGTCGCTGGTGTTTCGCCTTGTCCCCCAGCTTGCCCCCCGCCCTGCATAGCCTGGCCCACGGCCTGGCCCATGACGGCCCCCAGGCTAGCGCCGGCGCCCAGCCCCACGCCAGCGCCGGTCAAACCACCGCCGCCTTCCTGCTGGGCCGCGTCGCGCAAGGCCTGCGCCGCCTGATATTGCGTGAACTTCTGCATATCGCCGATGGCCCCCATGGAGGCACGCTGATCGATGGCTTTTTGCACATCTTCAGGCATGCTGATGTTCTGCAGGAAAAGGGTCTTGAGGGCCAAGCCAAAGGCGTCGAACTCATCGCTTAACTTGGCCCGCACCGCCGCGCCTATTTCATCCTGCAACGCTGGCAGATCCAGGGCCGGGATCTTGGCCTCGCCCAAGATGTCGGTGAAACGAGCGATGATCATACCACGCAGGAAGTCCTGGATTTCCTTGGTTCGATATACACCCCCGGTACCTACAACCTTTGTCACGAAGAGCTGTGGATCGGCAATTTGCACCGAATAGTTGCCAAAGGCACGCAGCCGCACGATACCGAAGTCAGCATCACGCAGCGTTATGGGTTCGGGCGTACCCCACTTCCAATCGGTGAATTCAACCAGATTAACGAAATAGACTTCGGCGGTGAAGATATCTTTCCCGCCAGTGCCCAGTTTCAGGATACTCGACAGCAACGGAAGGTTGGCGGTGGTGATATGGTGTCGTCCAGCGCGAAAGACGTCCATAGCTTTGCCGTCCCGGTAGAAGACCGCCGCCTGGGATTCGCGTACGTTAACCGCCGAGCCGAGGCGAATATCGCCTGAGCCAGCCTGGGGAACACGAACAACCATCTGATCACGTCGCTGATCGGGTGCTTCTACTACATCGATTATTCTCGCCATTGTGTGACCTCCTAGTACTCCGTATTGCGTATTACGTACTGTGTGTAGTATGTAGTGTGTGCAACACCTGGGCTTGCGCTGAGCCAACGCGGGCGTGCAGTGCAAGTCTTACAATTAAATGAGCGATTTGCTAAACCGCGCCGGTGATGGTGCTTTCACGTTGCCGCCAGGTGGCGTTGGCCTCCTCAGCGGCGGATACCACGTCTCGGATGGCCGCCTTCACGTCGCCACTTGCATCCATAGCAGCCACCAAGGCGTCGATGGCTGCCTGGATGGCTGACACATAACCCAGCAGACTCTCGTCGAAGTCGTAGAGGGCATCCAGTTCTTCCTCTTTGACCTTGATTTCATCAAAGAGGCCGGCATAGCCATAGCTGGCGGTCCGGACCTTGTCGGCCAGATTCTGCACTTTGGTGACGGCTCGCTCCAGATCATCCATAAGCAGCAGGCCGCCGCCCTCTAGCAGATCGCGCTGCAACTCGGCCAACGTGCGCTGCTGTTCGTTGAGCTGACTTGCCAGATGTTCGCGCAGCAACTTATCAGCAGCACGCCGGCCCTCCTTCTCCTTGTAGCCACGATAGCCAGGGATCTTTGAGGCTAACGTCTCCAGGCCACCTTTCGAATCCTCAATCGTGTGTCGATAGTCCATTTGTCACTCCTCTCCTTTGGTTACCAAGATCAAGATTTTCGGATGACCAGGGCTTCGCGTCTGGCGTGCTTCGCCCTGCTATTGCAATGACTTGGCAACGTGTAGGTCACCTTTCTCGGAATTGGGGTAGTTACAGAAATACATCGGTCCCGCAGTACTTACAGGTTATTACGCCTTTGCCTGCGAACTCCTGCTCGCCCCCGCAGTTGGGGCATTTGTTGCCAGTTAGTTGTGATGCCTCCTTCGAGTACAGAACGCCATCATCCCAATTAACGTAACCGGTGAAAAGCCCCATTCCTACTATCTTGTAAATGTCATCCCGAACCAGGTCACTGGTCGAATTGAGCTCGAATACCAAATCAGTGATGTCTACCTGGCCACGGGTCTTGACCATATCAAGAATCTTGCGCTGGCGGCCAACAACAGCCATCTCTGCTTCTTCGGCGCGTCCCCGGATCACCAAGTAGACACCTGCACCAACAAAGGGAACGGCAATGAAGATCGACAGGACAGCACCCAGTACGAATCCGCCGGCGGCATTGGCTTCGATGTTACGCGTCGAAGTATAGGAAACGGCGGAACCTCCCAGGCAGACAAAGATGCCCACGATAATGAGAATGATGCCAATCAACCGGCCGCTTCTGCTGATCACAATCGCTCCTCCTATGTGTCGTTGTTATGTAATAGAGAGGTCACACTTCGGTATTCTACCTTTGGGAGCGATCATCCAAAGCCGCCACCCCCACCGCCGCCACCCCCACCGCCGCTGAAGCCGCCACCGCTCCATCCACCACCAGAAGAACTACTGGGCGGGGTGCTGGTCAGCACGGTGCCGGCAGAGCTGAGCATGGCGCCCAGGCCAGCGCTCATGCTTGCCAGGGAGGTACCCATACCTTTGCTCATGTCGCCCAACGAAGGGGTCTTGCCCCCCTCTCCGGCCAAAGTCCCGGGTGGACCACCTTTACCAGCCCCCGATGACCTGGCCATCCCGCCACCGTAGCCATATCCGTGACCAGGCAAGAAGACAGGTCCCCACCAACTGGGCGCCGGCGCATCCACGGCTACGAACTGATTGATAAGTTTGCGTTCCAGGCCAAAGGCCACAGCATAGGGAAGGAACTCTTCAAATTTGTCTTTCACGGCCTCAAGATCACCATGCTTCTCAATGGTTTGCAGGTAACGCTTAAAGGCCAGCCACTTGGCCGCCTCCTCGGCTCCAGTGGGCGTCTTGCGCGGCATGTGACGACCGACAATCATCAAACCAACCATGGCCGCCGCCAGGGCCACACCCGGGCAGGCTACCCAGAGCGAAAACTCCCCCAGGACCGCCA
>Ga0114923_10003808_pt1 | contig 10130 bp, 7 predicted proteins | sample SumtaG_FD_89578 | JGI IMG/M metagenome (GOLD analysis project Ga0114923, IMG submission 89578) | Deep subsurface microbial communities from Indian Ocean to uncover new lineages of life (NeLLi) - Sumatra_00157 metaG | ecosystem: Environmental > Aquatic > Marine > Oceanic > Sediment | place: near...
ATAAACCCAACAGCGTTAGGATAGGAATCTTTATTTCCCGGAGTGAACGTTTCGTATTTTGGTTAAAAAGGAGATGAAAAGATTTTATGTAATCGTTTAGCACATATTCACCGCAAAGGTGGGTCGGCATTCTTGCCTGTCCCCTTCTTTTTCGTCTATCATTTTTTGTGCCTTCGTGTCTTGGTGGCAAATTCCCATTTGGCAAAATTTCCTCTTAAATACTGCTGAATACCGGCCGGGAAGTTTGATATTTATTTTTATTTATGGTATATAAGGTGCATGGATTATGCATTAGAAGAACGGATCGGTAACCCGGACCTGTTTACCGGGAGAAAAGAAGAACTGGCTTATTTCCTTAAATGGATTAACGATATAAAGGAAAGAAAATCCCAGAGTACAGCCATGCTGGCCCGCCGCAAAATGGGAAAAACAGCACTGATGGAACGGCTTTTCAATATTACCTTTTACAAAAACGACGGGATTATCCCATTCTATTATGAGATCAAAGAAGTCAAAATGTGGATCGGTGATTTTTGCATTGATTTTTTTCTTACGTTTATCTACCAGTACATTGCTTACAAAACCCGGGACACCTATTATCTCAGGCCGGAAGAAAAAAACAATTTTGAAAAAGTAAAAGCCGTGGCTGTAAAAGAAGGATTAGACTATTTAACCGGTATCATCGCCAGCGTTGAATACTCGGTTCGACATGACCATGTGGATATTTTGTGGGGCACGGTTCGTGAAGCCCCCATGACCATCGCTTACAGGCAAAAAGAATTCATTGTTCAAATGATCGATGAGTTCCAGTTTTTGAATGCTATGATTTATTGGGATAAAGGCAAAAGCAGCGATAAATTGGCAGATACCCTGGCCGGCGGTTATTTGAGCTCGGCTGAGAGCAAAATCGCTCCGCTGCTGGTTTCCGGCAGTTGGGTGGGGTGGCTGATGAATGAACTAAATACCATGCTCCCGTCACGCTTTCGATACGAATATCTCGAAAATATGCCCGAAGATGAAGCTGTGGAGTTGGTATATAAATTTTCCCGTTACTTCGATGTACCGGTTACCGAAGAGACCGCTTACCTGATGATCGAAATTGCCGAAGGCAGTCCCTTTTATCTCAGTTCCATTATTCGTTCCCGTTACCGGCATAGGGACCTTACCACGGTTAAGGGACTTACAGGGACCCTGGAATTTGAAACCCTGGATGATCGGGGTATCATCAAATCCACCTGGATGGAGTATATTTCCTCCGCTTTTAAAAAAGTCAACGGCAAGAATGCCAAAAAGATCGTACTTTATCTCTGCCAGCATAGAGACCGGGAGGTAACCCGGGGTGAATTGTTGAAAAAATTACAATTAGACATGGACGATGCGGAACTGGAGGAAAAACTGGATGCACTGGTTAAAGCGGATATTATCAAGCAGGGGGCTTCCAAATTCAGGTACCGTGGGGTAAGTGATAATATTTTTGACAAAGTATTTCGTGGAGTTTACGAAGAAGAAATTCGTGATTTTGATGTGGGGGTGATCAAAAAAGAATACCGCGAGGCGTTTGAAAAATTAAAGAAGCAGTACCACCACCTGCAAAGTAAATACAATTGTCAGCAGGGTTATTTTGCGGAGTATTTAATTCTCGATCAATTAAAATACCGGGCCCGGAAGAACAATGAGTTTTTAAAGTCGATTACCCGTTATTTACCGGGGAATTTTAATTTTTGCGATTATTCGCGGGTGTGGCGTTACGATAGCTCACCTGAATATGCAAAAAGTTTCAGCGTCGATATCTTTGCCCGCGCTCAATCTCCGGGTGATTATTCTATTATTGGCGAAGTGAAGAACCGGGAGTTAAAAAAATTTTCTAAAGATGAGGTTGCTCATTTCCTGGTTAAATTTGAAGAAATCAAAAAGATGGAGAACCTGGAACGTGCGATTGGTTTTATCTTTTCCCGCTGTGGGTTTACCCCTGATGCGGAAAACTATTGCCGGGAAAAAGGTATCGCTTGCAGTGAAGATGAGAGGTGGGTTGAACCTGTAAAAATTGGAAATTGAATTATAATCTGCCTCCGTTTTAACATTAAACGCTTAAACGCTTAACGAGGTGAAAAATGGATATCGATATCGTACACCCGAAAATAAAAAAATACCTGGATGAGCTGCTGCCCCAACGGGAGCCGTGGTTTATGGAAATGGAAAAACTGGCGGAAGAAAAAAATTTCCCGGCAGTGGGACCCCAGGTAGGGATGCTGCTGGAAATCCTGGCCCGCTCGATAAATGCCAAACGAATCATGGAACTGGGCTCGGGGTTCGGGTATTCCGGGCTCTGGTTTGCCCGGGCACTGCCGGCAGATGGATACCTGCTGCTTTCCGATTTCCAGGAAAAAAACCGCTCCCTGGCCGAAGAGTATTTTAAAAAAGCCGGAAAAAGCAAGATTATGGAGTTTAAAGTGGGCGATGCCCTGGCATTGCTAAAACAAGAAAAAGGCCCCTACGACCTGATCTTTAACGATATAGACAAAGAATTATACCCGCAAGTGATCGAACCGGTCTATGGCCTGCTGCGAAAAGGCGGACTATTGGTCACGGATAATACCCTTTGGTACGGAAAAGTTGCCCAAGAAAACAAAGATCAAATGGATGAAACAACCGCTTCTGTCCTGGAATTTAACCGCCGCTTAAAAGCCCATAAAGGCTTTTTAACCTCCTTTCTCCCCCTCCGCGATGGGCTCAGCGTCAGTATTAAAGTGTGATTTGACTGAGTCCTCGAAAAAATATTTTCATAAAGCTTTGGGGTCGAGTAAAAACAGGATTAATTTTTTTTTAACAATTTGTTGACATTTAGAAGGGACTATGCTAATCTGTCTCCCAGTTCGTTTTAAGGTGAGAATAGAGTGAGCGGTGTACATACGCTCACATCCTAAAATGGCACTGGAATTAACGAAAAAAAAGAAGAACTATAGGAGATTTTTCATGACAAAAATAATGGATCAAATAGAACATGTGGTTGTGTTAATGATGGAAAACCGGTCATTCGACAACCTTTTGGGGTGGCTTTATGCCAAAGAGGGCAATAAAGCGCCGCACGTTATTCCTTCGGGCTCATCGCCCTATTACGAAGGATTGGGCAAGGGCAAATTTTGTAACACATCGACAAAAACGAATCCGCAAACCATTTGCGCCAGTGAGCCCACAACCACTGGGCCGGGACAGACCAACCCGTTCTTAGTTCCGGACCCGGACCCGGGTGAAAGTTTTACCGATATGACCACCCAGATTTTTGGAACCCCTAATCCCGGCAAAAAGGATACGGCCAATATGAGCGGTTTCCTTGAGAATTATGCGTCGGTAGCAGGCACGTCCAAAGCCTGGCAAATCATGCAAAGTTACAGCCCGGAGCAAGTGAATGTCATCAGTAAATTGGCCCGGGATTTCGCCGTTTCCGATCATTGGTATGCCTCCGCCCCCAGCCAGACCTGGCCCAATCGAGGGTTTGTGCATACCGGGTCCTCTGACGGTCACATCAATAACGATTATTACGAACCTTACGATATCACTACCATTTTCAATGTGATGAAAAACCAGGGCATATCCTGGGATATTTATTCCGACACCTCGCTTGCTTTAGAATCGCTAACCTACCTCCAATTTGCTCCCAAACTTTTTTTTCATGCGGGGCATTTTAAAGTGTTTTCAACGTTTGAAAAGCGTTGCCGTGCGGCTGAAACTGCAAGTTCCGATGATAAGCTTCCCTCTTATTCATTCCTGGAGCCCAGGTTTATGGCAATAGAAGGAGGAATGCCCAACGACTATCATCCCCCTCACAATGTGTGCCGCGGCGAACAGTTTCTAGCCAGGGTGTACAATGCCGTCAAAGGTAGTCCTTACCGTGATAAGATTTTGCTGGTTATCACCTTTGACGAGCATGGTGGATGTTACGATCACCAGGCCCCACCCCACAATGCGGTTGCCCCTGAACCGGGAGCTGTTTCCCGTCATGGCAATTTCCATTTCAATCGCTTTGGTGTGCGCGTTCCCACGATCGTTATCTCATCCTATGTCCAGCCCGGTACGGTATTCCGTGCACCTGGAGACACCCCTTATGACCACACCTCGATCCTGGCAACGCTGCGGGATTGGAAACAGATGGATAAAGACCCGAAGCACCCCTTCCTGCCAAGCCCGCGGATCAAAGCGGCACCTACCCTGGATCAGGTTCTGACCCTGCCTGATAATAAAAAGAACACTAACTGGCCGGACATACCGGTAACCTGCAGTGTCGATTCCGACGATGAATCCCTGGACAGACCCCTGAATGATCTGCAGTTGAGCTTGGTGGTGGGTGAAGCCAACCGTCGGGCCGGTAACAAGTACATTGGCCGTGAGGCGGTTGAAAAACTGAGACAGTCTATCAAAACCTATCAAGATGCCATTGATTACATGAAAGAGTCCCAGTAATCACTCAATTAATCTTGAAGTTTTTTTCGTATAGTAGATCGTTCAGTAAATAACGTATCATAGTATGTAGGGAACAGGCTTGCCTGTTCCGCATTATAAGGCAATGCCTTTGATATATTATTATGAGAACGATGAACTAGCTTTTTACGGGCCACCTTTTTCTTTATTTTTGGTGGATTTCATGCGTTTTACAGGGTTGCAGAATTAATTCAAATATTCTATAATGTAATATGGAGGTTTTAATAATGAATAACATGGAATTTCCCGGAATGTTGGAACGATTTTTTAGCTATGTGAAGATCGACACGCAGTCAAGCGAAGAATCCACAAGCTACCCATCTACCCAAAAACAGTTTAACCTGCTGAACAAACTGAAAGAGGAATTGGAAGCATTGGGACTGGAAAATGTGACCGTCAATAAATGGGGGTATGTCCTGGCTACCTTAAAAACAAACCAGGATAAAAAGCTGCCCACCATCGCCTTGATCGGTCACGTGGATACGTCTCCGGATGTATCGGGAGAAAATGTCAATCCCCAGGTCCACAAAAATTACGATGGCAGCGATATTGTTTTATCAAAAGACGGCAGTATTGTTTTAAAGGTTGAAGAAAATCCTTATTTAAAAGAAAAAAAAGGAAAAACCATTATCACTACCGATGGTAACACCCTGTTGGGTGCCGATGATAAGGCCGGAATCACAGAGATCATGTGCGCGCTAAAATACCTCATCGAACACCCCGAAGTTCCCAGGCCCAATATTCGCGTGCTCTTTACCCCGGACGAAGAAGTGGGACGGGGTACCGAACATATCACTGTTGAAGAGGTCAAGGCGGATTACGGTTATACAGTGGATGGTGAAAAATTAGGAGAAATCGAGGATGAAACGTTTTGTGCAGACACGGTAGAGATCAAAGTCACGGGCGTGAATGTCCATCCCGGCTATGCCAAAAACAAGTTGGTCAACGCCTTAAAAATCGGCGTTGAAATTGTCGAACAATTTCCTAAAGATCGCATGTCCCCGGAAACCACGGAAAAACGCCAGGGTTACATCCATCCCCACCATTTTTCCGGCGGCAGTGAAGAGGCCACTATAAAAGTTCTTATCAGGGATTTTGAAGAAAAAGGCCTGAAAGAAAAAGAAGATTTTCTTAAAGGCATTGTAGACTCAGTGGGTAAGAAATACCCCAAAGCAAAAATCGATCTCAAGGTGATCGAGTCCTACAGGAATATGAAACTAGTCCTTGATAAATACCCTGATGTGATTGAAAAAGCCATCAAAGCCGTTGAAATGTCAGGCATTAAGCCGTTTAAAAATATTATCAGGGGCGGTACGGACGGCGCCCGGTTGAGTTACATGGGACTGCCTACCCCTAATATCTTTACCGGGGGTGCTAATTTTCATTCCCGGCAAGAATGGATTGCCCGGGAGGATATGCAAAAAGCATCGGAAACCATCGTTAACCTGATGAAATTATGGAGTGTTTAGGAGGCTGTCTGAAAATTTATCAGGGGGGCTCTTTTCGAGAAAACCGCCCCCCCTTACCCCCCCGCAAAAGCTTTCGATAAGGTCATAATAAAAAGTTTTTGCAGGGTCCAGGGACGGTTTTTTCAAAAAGAGTCCCTGGTCGCCGAAGGCAAAAAATAAATTAATAAAAATTCTGTTGAAAATTGGAGAATATCATATTAATATAAATGATAGACAAATGGAAAAAAAAGCCACAAGGAGGTAAAATATGCCCGTTATAACCATTTCAAGACAATTGGGCAGCCTGGGCGATGAAATCGCTCAACTGCTGAGTGAAGATTTTAAAAGCGGCCACCTTGATAAAGAATCACTGGAAGGACTGTTTGCAGAATACGGTATATCCAAAGAGAGCGTGGAACGATACGATGAAAAAAAACCCGGGTTCTGGGACCTCTTTAAAACAGACAGGGCCCGCTACCTTCATTTCATGAAAGAAGCAGTCTTCAAATTTGCCCGCAAAGAAAACTGCGTTATCCTGGGTAGAGGCGGACAAGTGCTGTTTAAAGACCTGCCGGGCATCCTTCGGGTCAGGATAATCGCACCACTGGAAATACGCAAACAAAATGTCATGAAAACCTTTACCTGCAATGAATCCCACGCTGAAAAAATTATCCAACACAGCGACAACGAACGGGCCGGGTTCCATAAGTTCTTCTTCGATGAAAACTGGGAAAACCTCGAACTCTACGACCTGGTAATCAATACCGGCTCATTTTCAACAGGAGCTGTCGAGCTGATTAAAAATATTGTCCAAACCGATGAATTCAAAACCGCACAAAAAGAAACCGGCCAAAAATTGGCCGATCTCTGCCTGGAACACCAGATCAAAACCAACATTATCTACAAAGAAAAAATTCTCCTGCAATTTCTAGAAGTAACTGCCGACCGGGGAATAGTAACACTGCGAGGCATCGTGGACAGTAACGCCGACCTGGAACAATGTGAAAAAATAGTCGCTGAAATGCCGGAAGTGAAAGAAGTGCATAATGAAATCTACTTCAGCCCCATCTCCTCCGCCTACGCACTCCATTATTAAGAGAATTAACGAAACAAAAAGATTTTCTTCACCGCAAAGCACGCAGAGTACGCAGAGAGATTTTATTTTTTTATTATAAACCCTTTTTACTCCGCGACCTCTGCGCTCTCTGCGGTGAAAAAATATTTTACCGGAAAATGGCAAGATTTTAGTAGTAGCTCCTCATGATGCCGCGGCCTTATGGAGGGTTTCGATATCTTCGGTTTCTCCAAAAACAATCAGGATATCACTCTCTTTTACTATCTCTTCACCACCGGGATTGGCGATGATTTTATCGGGAATAATAGACTTAATGGCCAACACCGTTACCCGGTATTTTTTTCTAAACCCAATTTCAATCAAGGTCTTACCAAGAAAAGCGTCCGGTGGTGCAATCTCCTGGATTACAAAACCCGACATCAGTGGAACATAATCGATCAAATTGGGTGCATCGATCTGGTTGGCTAACTTTTCAGCCACATCTCTTTCAGGAAAAATAATATCCGTCGCCCCCACTAAGCGGAGAATTTTTTCATGCTCCTCCGACATGGTCTTGGCAATAATCTGCGAAACACCGATCTCTTTTAATATATGAACCACCAGGATACTGGGTTCCAGGGCGGGACCCGGTGAAACCACTGCATAATCGACATCTTTTATGCCAACCGATGCCAGGTTTTCTTTAACCGTTGCATCCATTACCACGGGCTTGGCCACCATGTCTTTGACTGCTTTGACTTTACTCTCATCCGCATCTATGGCAATGATTTCAATATCCTTTTTTTCCCAAAGGGCTTTAACCAGGTTTCCGCCAAAACTGCCCAGCCCAATGACTGCAACTTTTCTCATGAAGTCTCCTTACCAAAAATAAATTGTATTCTACCAGGTTTCCGTATCGATGGCAAACCCCACAACAGTTAATAAAAAAAATAATAGTTGACAAAATGGGACAACTATTCTATAATTATATTCTCATGGAATAAACGATAAGAAAAAAGTGAGGAAATTATGCAAAATGTCAATATAAAAGAGTCTCAGCAATTGAGAGAAAATGAAAATAATACCGGTACGATAGAAGAATTGGCCAACCGCGAGTACAAATACGGTTTTGAGACCAAGATCGATATGGATGTGGCGCCCAAAGGGTTGAATGAAGATGTGATTCGCCTGATCTCTGAAAAAAAGAAGGAACCGGAATTTCTACTGGAGTGGCGATTGCAGGCGTTCCGCCACTGGCAGACCATGCCTATGCCCAAATGGTCCAATCTCAATATCCGGCCCATCGATTTTCAAGATATTATTTATTACGCCGCCCCCAAAAAAAAGAAAAAACTTCAAAGCCTGGACCAGGTGGATGATGAACTGCTGCAAACCTTTGACCGTTTGGGCATTCCGCTGCTGGAACAGAAGATGTTGGCCGGTGTGGCAATAGATGCTATATTTGACAGTGTTTCGGTAGCCACCACATTCCAGGAAAAATTGGCAGACCAGGGGATCATTTTTTGTTCCTTCAACGAAGCGGTGAGGAACCATGCGCACCTGGTTAAAAAGTACCTGGGCTCGGTGGTTCCCTACAGGGATAATTTTTTTGCCACCTTGAACTCAGCCGTTTTTAGCGACGGGACCTTCTGCTATATTCCCAAAGGGGTGGAGTGTCCCATGGAGTTGTCCAGTTATTTCCGCATCAATACGGCCAATATCGGCCAGTTTGAACGGACGCTGATCGTAGCGGAGGAAGGGAGTTCCGTCAGTTACCTGGAAGGCTGTACGGCACCCCGGCGGGATGAAAATCAACTGCACGCGGCAGTGGTGGAGCTGGTGGCCCTGGATAATGCCAAAATAAAATATTCCACTATCCAGAACTGGTATCCCGGTAATAAAGAAGGCATCGGCGGGATATACAATTTTGTAACCAAACGGGGCCTGTGCAAAGGGAAAAACGCTAAGATTTCCTGGACCCAGGTGGAGACAGGTTCAGCCATCACCTGGAAATATCCCGGTTGTATTCTTCGGGGCGATAACTCGGTGGGAGAGTTTTACTCGGTGGCGCTTACCACCAATCACCAACAAGCAGATACCGGTAGCAAGATGATTCACATCGGTAAAAATACGCGGAGTACCATTATTTCCAAGGGAATTTCAGCAGGGAACAGTAACAACTCCTACCGCGGCCTGGTGCGAATGACCAAAAACGCAGACAATGCCCGGAATTTTTCCCAGTGCGAGTCGCTGCTGATGGGAAATCAATGCGGCGCCCACACCTTTCCTTACCTGGAGGTAGAGAATAATACCACCAGTGTGGAGCATGAAGCCACCACATCCAAAATCGGGGAGGATCAATTGTTCTATCTACAGCAGCGCGGTCTCTCCACAGAGGATGCCGTTAACATGATCGTTAACGGTTTTTGTAGAGAAGTCTTCCGGGAATTGCCAATGGAATTCGCCGTTGAGGCACAGAAACTGTTGGAAATCAAACTGGAAGGAAGTGTCGGATAAATGGGTAATTTCAAATAAAATATGAAAAAATGAATAGCCACAGACTTACACAAGACATACACAGACAAATGGTTTTCCTTAAAGTCTGTGGCTATTGATAAAGGAGGAAACAAATGTTAGACATTCGAAATTTACATACACAGATCGAAGGTAAACCGATTCTCAAAGGTATCGATTTATCGGTACAAGCCGGGGAGGTTCATGCTGTTATGGGGCCCAACGGGTCGGGAAAAAGCACCCTGGCGCAGGTTATTGCCGGCCGACAAGAGTATGAGGTCACCGCCGGTGAAGTGCTCTATAAAGGAAACAACCTATTGGACCTGGACCCGGAGATGCGGGCCAGGGAGGGTATTTTTGTGGCATTTCAATACCCGGTGGAAATTCCAGGGGTGAATAACTCTTATTTTTTACGCACGGCCCTGAACGCCATCCGCAAACATAAAGGACTTGAAGGAATCGATGCCTTCGATTTTCTCGACATGATCGAGGAACATATGAAAGATATCGGAATGGATCCGGAGATGTTGAACCGGTCGGTTAACGAAGGATTTTCCGGCGGCGAGAAAAAGCGGAATGAGATTTTGCAAATGACCCTGCTGCAGCCGGACCTGGCCATCCTGGACGAAACCGATTCC
>Ga0114923_10003809_pt1 | contig 10127 bp, 7 predicted proteins | sample SumtaG_FD_89578 | JGI IMG/M metagenome (GOLD analysis project Ga0114923, IMG submission 89578) | Deep subsurface microbial communities from Indian Ocean to uncover new lineages of life (NeLLi) - Sumatra_00157 metaG | ecosystem: Environmental > Aquatic > Marine > Oceanic > Sediment | place: near...
CAAGGGGGATCTCTTTTTGAGATCAGGTCACTTAATATTGCCTGATAGCCTTCCCAACGGCACCATATTCAACATACGGTCCAGACCCACTTACTAATGGGCTAATAAGCTCGTATGCAACGTTGACGTGTGCCTGGTTCGTGAAATTCGTTACATTCTGCCGCTAACGAGCAGGATGAGAATTGACCTGACCTCAAAAAGAGATCCCCCTTGGCTGCCAATGCACTATCTTAGTGAGCAAGTCCGCCTCAGGCGGATCAAAAAGTTCATACAAAGGAGTGAAAAGGGGTTATGCAAAGGTCTCATGGCTTTAAAGATTTGGACTATTCTGCCGATATATAGGAGCAATAGGATATTTTGAGTCTTTAGGAGCATGGCAATGGAGAAGACACTCTATTCCACGCCGGAGTTAGCCCGATTTCTGGGTATATTTCATACCACCGTCAGGCGATGGATCGAGCTAGGCAAGATAAAGGGTATCAGGGTAGGAAGAAATTATAAGATCCCTGCCGATGAAGTGCTCCGAATACTGGATGGTCATAACCTGCCCCTTCCTGAATCATTACGCAAATATAAACTCAAGCTAATGAGCGAGGGTGAGGGCTCATCCTCGGCACGCCAGCATACTTCTGCCTTAGAAAAGCTTCTAATCGTTGAGGAGATAGAAGATCCCGCCATTATATGTGGCAAGAAGGCTATCATAGGCGCCAACGAGGCCTTTGCAAATTTGCTGGGATATTCCCAGGCTGATCTGATCGGACGGGATGTTGCTGAAGTCGTAGATAGTAATTTTCAAGAAAGATTGGTCGATTTGGCTCAAAAGTGCTGGGAGCATCCTGATCAGGGGCACCCACATTATAAAGCTTGCTTGAAGACGGAGACGATGGGAAAAAAGAGGGTTAAGATTTCAATCGACTCCCTGAAGCAGTTACCGGATGCTTTTCTGCTGGTCGTAAGAGAATACTGAAAGTGTTTGCTTTAAGCCGACATCAAGTCAATCCATAGCGAGGTGACAAAATGACGGAATTACAGGGAAACGTAGACCAGGCTTCGGGAATGGACAGTGGTAGAGGGGGTAAATACCTTACCTTTATGCTTGCCGAAGAGGAATACGGCGTCGGCATCCGTAAGATCAAGGAGATCATTGGCATGATGCCGGTTACGCCCGTGCCCCAGACACCGGATTATGTGAAAGGGGTAATCAATTTAAGAGGCAAGGTGATCCCGGTCGTGGATCTGAGGCTTAGGTTCGGTATGGAGGAAATCGAATACACCGAGCGCACCTGCATCATTGTGGTGGAGATTGGGGGTAAAGCCGGAACTATCCAGATCGGTATCGTGGTCGATGCGGTCTCAGAGGTGTTGAACATCAGAGGCGAGGATATCGAAGACACACCAACATTCGGCGCAAAACTGAATATAGACTACATCCTCGGGATGGCCAAGATGGAAGGTTGTGTCAAGATTCTGCTCGATATAGATCGAGCGCTGAGTGCTGAAGAGATTACAGCTTTGGATATGGAGAAGTGACGGATCATCTAACTACTGCAAAAGAGTTACTGGATAAACTTGCCCTTGAAGTGGTGATGTTAGAGCCGGGAGATGTCCAGGGGTTTGGTGTTGTCCTGAACCGTTTGGACGAAGTTATTGGTGTGTTCACGGAAGCCGGCGAAGAGAACTTTGCCGGTCTTGGCAAGGCCATAAAGTCGATTGTGGAGAAGTTGCTGCTGGATGAACTGCCCTCGCCTGAGGAAGGAATAAAGCAGATTGAGAATGGCGTATCGCTCTTTCAGGAAGCCTTGAAAGATGTTGAAGACGGCCGTGACGCTTCTAAGAAGATAGCGAGATTTTTGGTAGAGTGCGGTGTTTCAGATACCGATGAGATCAAGGGTAAAGCAGGTGATGCCAAAAGCGGTGATGTGGAAGAAGCAGGCGCGGCAATGGCCGATATTGCCCAGGATAGGGAACTTGTAGAAAATTTCATAATGGAGGCCATGGAACATCTTGGCACCATAGAGGTCAATATTCTCAACCTTGAGCAAGATCCCGAGAACTTTGAAGTGATCGATGCGATCTTCAGGCCTTTTCACACGATCAAGGGTGTATCCGGTTTTCTGAACCTTTCTGATATTAATCGGCTTGCCCATGAGGTGGAAGCCCTGTTGGATGATGCCAGGAATCAGGAGCTCACCGTAGATGAAGCCATCACTGATCTGGTTTTAGATGCGGTCGATTTGATGAAGGAAATGATCAACCATCTCAGCCAACAGCTTGAAACCGGCACGGTTCGACCGGCTGATTTTGGGTTGGATGCTTTTTTGGATCGATTAAGAAGGTTACAATCCGGTGAGGCTGAAAGGGTTCAAACCGAGACCGTGGATGTCCCGGCAGAAGACGGGACTGATGTTGGAGCGCTCTTGATTGAAAAGGGGGTCGTGGAGGAGTCGGATATTGCCGGGGCCTTAGAGAAGCAGAAAGAGCCGATCGGCAAAGGCAAGAAACTCGGTGAGATCCTGATAGCCGACAAGAAGGCCACGGCCAGGGAGGTGGCAGGGGCACTTCGAGACCAGAAGAGACGCCGTGCGGCTCCAGGTGTTTCGGAAAAGGCGGCGGAGTCAATTCGTTTTATAAAGGTTGATACGCAGAAGCTGGATAACATGGTCGATATGGTGGGAGAATTGGTGATTACCCAGGCGATGTTGGGACAGGATATGAGCGACCTGGTCAGCCAGGACAAGAAACTTTATACCAGCCTGGGCCAGCTTAGACGGATTACCTCTGAAATCCAGAGGATTTCGATGTCAATGCGCATGATTCCCATCAAGCAGACCTTTCAAAAGATGATTCGGCTGGTTCGTGACGTTTCGAGAAAGTCCGGCAAGCAGGTATCTCTTAAGATGATCGGTGAGGAGACCGAGATAGACCGCAACATGGTGGATGAGATCTATGATCCCTTAGTGCACATGGTGAGGAATTCCGTTGATCACGGTATCGAGAAGCCCGAGGTGCGCAAAGCAACGGGTAAGCCCGAGACTGGGACAGTGATACTGAGGGCCTATCACAAGGGAGGAAATACCGTAATTGAGATTTCAGACGACGGCATGGGGCTTGACCGTGACAAGATCATAAACCTGGCCATAGAGCGTAATTTAATACAATCCGGTGAAAATATGTCTGATCAGGAGATCTATAGTCTTATTTTTCAGCCAGGCTTTTCAACGGCCGATGAGGTGACCGATGTATCGGGACGCGGTGTCGGCATGGACGTGGTCAAGCAGGCCATTGGCAAGATGCGCGGAAAACTTGATATCGATTCAATAAAAGATCAGGGGACAACGATCCTGATGAAATTGCCGCTGACCTTAGCCATTATCGATGGTATTACAATCCGCGCAGGAAACAATAATTATATCATCCCTACAGCCTCGGTTGTTGAGTCCCTCAAGCCCGACAGGGCGGACTGTTCCACGGTAGTCAATCGTGGGGAGATGATCAAGATCAGAGACAATCTTTATCCTCTGGTCAGGCTACATGAGCTTTTTGACTTTGAGCCGGTGCATTATAACCCCTGGGAAGCGATTATTGTGGTGGCCGAGAGTGACGGTTGGCGCAAGTGTATCTTAGTTGATGAGCTTGTCGGCAAGCAAGAGATTGTCATAAAGAGCCTGGGCGAACGGCTAAAGAGTGTGAAAGGGATGGCCGGCGGCGCCATCCTTGCCGATGGCCGGGTTGGCCTTATCCTGGATGTGCCGGGCTGTTTACACTGAGTGAAAACAGTTTGTAGAGTCTATTGAGTTTATTGGGTTCATTGAGTTTATTTGTTGGGTTAACACAACAAACCCAACAAACCGTGTAAACGCAACAAACACTAATATGGTTTCTACAGAATTATCAGACCGAGATTTTAACAGATTCAGCGCCCTGGTTTATGAAAAATGCGGGATCAATCTGCATGAGGGCAAGAAGGAACTAGTCCGCGCCAGGCTGGGCAAGCGGCTGCGTGAAACTGGTTTTAAGGATTTCAATGCCTACTATAGGTTTGTGACTAAAGAGGATGTTGGGGATGAACTGGTGTACATGCTGGATGCGATCTCCACCAACCTGACCAGCTTTTTTAGAGAAGAAAAGCACTTTGATTTTCTGAAGCAGGTGGTCTTCCCGTCCTATGTGGCAGGCAAAAGCGGAGTACGTTTCCGCAGGCTCCGATTCTGGAGCGCAGGGTGTTCAAGCGGGGAGGAGCCCTATTCTCTGGCCATATGGCTGTTGGAATATTTTAATACAAGCCTGGGTCCTGATATAAAAATTCTGGCGACCGATATCTCCACGAAGGTCCTGGGGCAAGCCAAGAAGGGGATCTATCCGGCGGTTAGGCTTGAAAAGGTACCGATCTCTATGGTCAGGAAGTATTTTCAAAAAGGCTACGGCAGGCAGGAGGGTTATTTCAGGGTTAAGCCATTATTAAGACAACTTATTGAATTCAAGCGGTTTAATCTTATTGAGCCGTTCCTGTTCAAAGAGACTTTTAATCTAATAATTTGTCGAAACGTTATGATCTACTTTGATAAAAAGACCCAGCAGACCCTGGCGAACAAGTTCTACGATGCGCTACTTGATGAGGGTTATCTCTTCATCGGACACTCAGAAACCCTGACCGGCGTTGACCATAGGTTCAAGTACATCAGGCCGAGCGTCTATCAGAAGCTATAAAAGTGGCATGTGTTTTTTTGGGTTTACCGGGTTTCTCGAGTTTGTCAGGGGCCATGGCTAAGAAGGCACAACAAGATAATATTGTAGAAGCGGTTCAGTCGGGTGTGAGTAATTATGTTGTAAAGCCCTTTACGGCAGATGTCCTTAAGGAAGAATTAGACAAGATATTTTAGCAAAAGGGGGTATGTTAAATGAATATCGACAAGGTCAAGGGGTGTGCCCACCCAAAACAGTTTCATACAGATCGGAAGGCAGAAGGTAAAAAGAGATTTGAACAGATCTTGAACAATGCTGTGGATAGTGTTGCCCGTGAGGAACATAATGCAGGCGAAGTTTCTCCGGTAAAAGGCGTGGAGTTGCCTGCCTCATGGGGTCCTGGGCATGTGGAGCACCTGGTCTTCAAACAGGCTTATACTATTCTCAACTTGCTGGAAGAATACTCCAAGGCCTTAAATAACCCCCATATGACCTTGAAAGGAATTGAACCGATTGTGACCCGAATAGAGCAGGAACTCAAAGGCTTGGACGTGCAATCTATAGATAATTTAGGCCAAAATCATGAGCTTGTAAGGATTATAAACGATATAGCCGTCACAGCCGGTGTTGAAACCATTAAATTCCAGCGTGGCGACTATGTTCCGTAAATCTCGAAAGAAAACAAACCTGCTCGCTTGTACCCTTCCAGCCGACGCGCTTCCCGCCGTGCAAGCGAAAGCGTAAACAGTAAAATCCCACCAACAGGGCTATTTGTGCAACAGCCTTGATAATCTACTTGAATTATGATTAAATTAGATTTATGATACGTATTGGGTTTAAATAGATTCGTTATCCGAAAATCAAGTCTAATGATGCCAGATTTCTGATGCCCGATGCCGGATGATGGATAATAAATATTTGATAATGGATAACGGATAACCAATAACGATTTACGAATATGACAAAAACGATGCAAAAGATCTTGATAGTAGATGATGACCTCGAGATTCTGGAAATCATGGCAGAAATCCTGAGAGAAGGTGGCTATTCAGTCGATACGGCCGCAGGCGGGCTGGAGGCCATAAGGTATATTGATGCTGAGTTTTACGATCTGGTTATCACGGATCTGAAAATGCCCGAGGTTGACGGAATGATTGTCCTAAAACACGTTGTTGATCAATCGTCCGACACGATGTGTATCATCCTAACAGGTTATGGCAGCATTCAGAATGCCGTTGAAGCCATCAAGGTGGGGGCGTTTCAGTATATTACCAAACCCATCAAGTCTGCCGAGATACTGACGGTAGTGGAAAAGGCTTTGGGATACAAACATTTGGAGAGAGAGAACATTCTCTTAAGGCAACAGCTTAAGAAAAAGTATCGATTTGAAAACTTTGTTGGTGACAGCAGGCCGATTCAAAAGGTGTTTGAACTCATAGAAAAGGTTGCTGATACAGACAGCACGGTATTGATTACCGGGGAGAGTGGCACGGGAAAAGAATTAATAGCCAAGGCCATCCATTACAACAGCTACAGAAGAGACAACCCCATGGTTGTTATTAATTGTGGCGCAATACCTGAAGCGCTTTTGGAAAGTGAACTTTTTGGCCATGAAAAAGGAGCCTTCACAGGCGCGCACAAGGCTCGTATTGGCCGTTTCGAGATGGCAAACGGGGGGACAGTTTTCTTAGATGAGATCGGTGATATGAGTCCCAACCTTCAGGTTAAACTGTTAAGGGTGCTTCAGGAACATCAATTTGAACGGGTTGGGAGCACGAAGACCATCAAGGTCGATGTGCGCATTATTGCCGCAACTAACATGAATTTGATTAGTGCGGTCGACAAGAGCACATTTAGGGAAGATCTTTATTACCGACTCAATGTTATTCCAATGAGGGTTCCTCCTTTAAGGCACAGGAAATCGGATATTCCTTTGCTTATCGATTTTTTTATCAAGAAGTTTAACCGAGAGAAGAGAAAATATGTAACGGGATTTACATCAGAAGCGACTGATATCCTGCTCGATCATGATTGGCCCGGAAATGTGCGAGAACTTGAGAATCTGGTAGAACGCGTTGTTATCCTTTCAAATGGTGATGAGGTTGGGTTAGAGGATATCCCTGAATCTATCAAAGAAGGAACTAAAACTATCGACCATGTTAAAGTCGCCATCCCCAAGAGAGGGGGGATCCCTTTTGATGATGCCGTGGAAGAATATGAGAAGCAATTGATTTTGCAGGCCCTGAGTGAGGCGAACTGGGTCAAGACAAAGGCGGCAAGACTGCTCAACATGAATCGCACAACCCTCATCGAAAAGATGAAGAGGAAAAAACTTTACAAGCCCGCCGTTGGTTAATTAAGTTCCATCTGTTATCGTCAAAAATTTGACAGCCCTCCTTTACAAAGGCATCAAAAATTATCACAAATAACATGTCAACATCAGGCACAGGCGGCAACTTCTTTTTATTATTACCTCTTTTTGCCGGCCCTTTCCCAGCCCTCCAATATTCACAGGAACTTTTCTTGGCACAGTAATTGCTGAATATCCTGTCAGATAAGCATCTTTAGATCCCTTACTGAATTTATTTAGGGGCTTTGCTCCAATTAGGATATTGGAATAATTATAAAAATTCCAATCGCTACCAACAGCGGATCACTGGCATGGCCAAATTTTGGCAATGTCAGCCAATGGTTGTCCCGCTGGAAGCGGATCTGTTGTTAATGATTCTGTAACCTAACTGATTTTCACGGGAAATACTCTCTTGGGCCAAATTCGACACAAAGTGCATCTTTTTAAGCCGTCAAGGCGCAACCTTGCGCTAAATCCAAGATCCAAAATCCGAAATACTATAACATGGATAGCCTTTGTGTTGAGTCTTGTGGTGGCTCAGGATGTTGCCCCGCGGAGCTTTGCCGTGATTCATGAGGTGTTGACCAAATCGGAAAAAAACGGGTCCAGCATAATAATCAAGCTAAGAGGGAATCCCACCTACAAGGTGATCGGGCTACAGAAAAAAGAGATCCTGATTGCACTAAAGGATACTAAGCTTTCCAAAGGGCTTCCCAGTAAAGAGGTCACAGATGAGGGGCTGATACATAGGGTAGAAATGAACAAAAGGCCCAACAATGTGATCTGTTTGCTTGTGAAACTACGCAAACCATATATTGGTATCGACCATCAGATAGAGCCAGGCAAGGGTAGGCTGCACGTCCGGATAATGGCTGAAGCAGGAACGCCGGGAGCCACATCAACCAAAACCTCTCCCAAGAAAGTTTTAAAACCGGATGAATCAGATTCCTCTCCTTTGCAAACAAAGATGCCGACACCGTCCCCTGCAACTTTGAGTAAGGCAGGTGGTATAGATCAGTTATTGAACCCGGATGCCGGGGATAACACACCGGACACGGATCTTTTCCTTCAGGCTACCGGACACTTTCAGGCGGGCAGATGGGATGAAACGATCCAGATTCTCAGAGGAATCATTAAAACATATCCTGAGAGCAGGCATTTAGAACGGGCCTATTTTCTCCTGGCAAAGAGTTTTGATCGTATGTTCGAAAAAAATATTCCGGATCATTTTGCTGAGGTAACAAGACACTACCAAGCTGCAATAAGCAGATTTCCTGATTCTGTTTTTGTGCCGGACGCCATGTTGTCTATCGGGAACTGCTACGCTGAAACAAAAAGTTACCCCGAGGCCCTGGCGTATTACAACCTCGTGTACGGGAATTATAAGGACTATCCAGCGGCCCCCGAGGCCCTGTTTCAGCGAGGGAAGGCACTTGCCTCAGCTAACAAGCTGCAAGAGGCCGTTAAGACCTTTGAGCAGCTTGAGAGGCTCTACCCCGGAACGCCGTTTGCCGGCACGGCGAAGATGGAAAGGGCGAAGAGACTCTTTGATATGAACAGCTTTGAGCACTCCCTTAAGGTGTTTGATGAAATCATAACAGCAGGGCCAAACAAAGTTTATGAAGATCCGGATATTCTCCTGTATTCCGGCTATAACCACTATGAACTTGGAAAATTAAAAGAAGCAAGAGTTCTCTTTTGTAAAATTTTCAACTACTATCCTGATATGGAATCGAATCATTTGATATTGACAAGGATTGCCGACACCTACCGTGATCAGGGCATGGAGAACAAGGCATTAAAATTGTATAATATGGTGTTAAGGAAGTACCCTGATAGCGAAGGGGGCGCGATCAGCATGCTTCGTCATGCCGCGAATATAAAAAAGGTTGAACCAGAATTGCTGCATTTCACAGTACCTGCGGTACCTATTGAAGAAATGGCCTCCTATAAGAGGACCGCGCCGGAGACATATAAAGAGATTATTAAGGCCCACGGAGACAGCCCTCTATCTCAACTTGCCGAACTGAAGTTTGCGATCAAGAAGCATGAAGACAAAGACTATGATGGAAGTATCAATACCCTTAGAAATATCTTGGCCGAACATCCTGATACACCTTTGAGGAAGCAGATAAAGGTTGCTTTTCGAGCGCCGTTGCAACAAATTTTTGAAAGAGAACAGGAGGCGGGAAATTATGGGAAAATTATAGGTTACTACGAGCAGGTGAAGGCCGACCTGGGCACTAAAGATATACCAAATCTACTTTTGATAATCGGCGATGCATACAGGAGGCTTCATCTGTATGAAAGTGCTGTTACCGCATTCGAAGGGGCCGGAAGATCGTATACAGCACAAGATCAGCCCGCCGCGCTCCTGCTTGGCTTGGGGGGATCTTTCTACAATATACAAAAGTTTGAAGAAGCCCTGCGGGTACTGAAAGACTTTATTACAAGATATCCTGAGGACAGAAGGGCATTAGAGGCATATTTCCTGATTGGGAATGTTATGCTAAAGCAAAAAAAGTATGAAAAGGCGATAACTGCTTTTCATACTGCCATGCAGAAAAATCCGGATGAACCTTACAGGATCAAGATACTTTTGGCCATGGGAGATGCCTTAAACTATCAGGAGAATTATGACGAGGCATCCAGGGCGCTAAACGAAGCTGTTACGTTGATTAGTCAGAACAAGGCTGATTCGTTTCCAGGCACCTATGAGGCATATCAGCGGCTGGGCGAAACGTATCTTAAACTTGGAGAAAATGAGCATGCTGTGTCCGCCTTTGAAAAGGCGCTAAAGGTCAGCCCAAAGGGCCCGGACGACTACGGCGTTCAATTCAGGCTTGCTGGATGTTATCAAAGGCTCCGGCAAAGAGATAAAGCAGAGGGGATATTGAGTCGGATTATAGCCTCCGGGGACCCATTTTGGAGCAAGATGGCCGAGTCAAAGATCAGAGAGATGAATATAGAAGAGGCTGTTGATAGGCTCAGTCGTACCTTCAATACATCTTAGGACCGAATCCGGACAAGCCGGAACCAAGAAAGAAAAAATTATCACGAAAACACGAAAGTACAAAAGCACGAAAATACGAAA
>Ga0114923_10003810_pt1 | contig 10127 bp, 14 predicted proteins | sample SumtaG_FD_89578 | JGI IMG/M metagenome (GOLD analysis project Ga0114923, IMG submission 89578) | Deep subsurface microbial communities from Indian Ocean to uncover new lineages of life (NeLLi) - Sumatra_00157 metaG | ecosystem: Environmental > Aquatic > Marine > Oceanic > Sediment | place: near...
GATTACGCATATTTAACATATCAGCCCTCTGTATTATATGAATAAAATTTTCACTAGAAACTTGGAGAGATTTTTCACTTGAACCAGTATCTAATACAACAGTAGTAATATCGCCAACGGTGTCTACATTATTGACAATACCAGTAATATCATCATCGGCTCCGGTGACTACAATGTGATCACCTTCATTAATATCTACATGATTTACTGAGGATTTTTTTACAGCTTTAAACAAAAACTGTGCTGTTTGTTCAATTGAACTCAAATACTAATACTCCAACCTATATGGTAACTTACAATATTTAATGTAGTTCGGTTTTTTGTAAGAAAACCGACTATATTTCTTCCGGCTGCCATAATTTATGATTATTTTAATGTTTGTAAATATTTTATTACCTTAAATTTACTTTAATCGCCTACTCCGCGCCTTAATACAACATTATCGCAAAATGCAAGGAATGTAAGGATATCGCTATCATTTATAGGATAAATTTCAGGATAAATTTCAGGATAAACTGCAGGATCAAGAGTACCTAGGGCAAGTTGTATACGAATTTCATCAATAGTAATGGTCATTTATGTGATTTATTTTACATTTTTCACATTTAAACAACATTTCTTATACTTTTTACTTGATCCACACGGACAAAGCTGATTTCTACCAATTTTTGGGCCATTTCTATGGATTGGCTGCCTTTTTCGATCAAAAATTGTTTTTCCATCCATATGATCGACTTCATGCTGGAAAATAGCAGGTAAAAGGCCATCTTTTGCCATAGTGAGCTGCATTCTACCAAGAATTTCGTCTTCTATGGTGATTGTATGGTATCTTTCTGTGTTTATAATCTTGCCAGGTAAGCTTAAACAACCTTCCCCATAAATTACTGCAGTAGGCCCAGTCTCAACTATCTTGGTATTCAGTAATCTATATTCTTTTCCTGCATACTTAATAAATCCTACGCGTTTATTGATACCTATCTGGTTCGCAGTTAAACCATAGCCTGCATCTGAATTGAGGGATGCCTTAAGATTTGCCCAAATTTCTTCGGCTTCTTCTATAGTAGCGTTTTCACATGGGGTACTAATATTCTCTACGCCAGTTACTACTGAAATAACTTTACCTTCTTTAACACCTTCAGCATCATCTAACATATCTTTGAAACTTTTTTCGTTCATTTATTACCCTTCTTTATACAATTCTTGTATAATTGTACTATTACGCAATTTTTTTACTGCTTTTGCTTTAATGCTACTAGGATTTTTTATATACAATTCATTTTCAATTCGCTCAAGCGTCATTTTTGTATGCCCACACAATTCGTATACATGTGCCAGAACAATGAATTCATTCTTAGTTAATGTCTCACGTAAAATTTTATGAATAAGTTCATTACGTTCTTTCAAAGCATATATAGCTTCTGGTGTCTCAGGACTTCCTTTTATATACGCTGTATCAAATTGAACAACTTTAAATATTAAAGACCGTAAATATGCTGCATCTTTTTCTGAAATGTCTGCACGTTTTGCTAAATCATCATCGCTTATAGTATCATCAGCAGCTAAAATGCGTGTGACACACCATAAATTTTTAACTAGGTATACAGGAATCTTAGGTATACCACTATATTCGCGAATAGCTTTCATTATAGCTTCTTTAATCCAGTGGCGTGCATAGGATGCGAATCGATTTTTACGTAAAGGATCAAATTTTTGTGCAGCCTTATAAAGCCCTAAAATACCATAATTTACTAAATCTTCAAACTCAAACTCTTTTCGCTTATACCCATGGCAAATTTTAAATACCAATCGAATATTACAGAGAACTAGGTCCTCAATAGCTTTTTGCTTGGAAATTTCTGTAGAAGTAGGAGATTGAATAATCTCCCCCAACTTTACTTCTTCTTCTTTAGATAGTATTTTTTTCTTATCTCGTTGAACTACTTTTAACAGGTCGTCTAAATTTGCCATACCGCTCTATACTTAAAAATGTCAATAAATTATGACACTGCATCTTTTGTGCAGCTGTGATCTTTCTTTTCATATTCAAACTTATCAAAACTCGTTCACCAGTTTGAGGGTCAATTTGATATACTGGTGCAACCCTTTCTTCTAATGGTATATAAGGTTCTTCTTCCTCTGAAATAGTTTCACCTGAGGGCAAAATCTTTTCAGGTTTAGATTTTCGTATCCATTTTACATCTCCAAACCCCTCTTCAGGATTTTTCATATACCCTACATCCTTGGCAGCTTCTGGAAATAGATCAAGCACTAATGGATAAATTTCATATATCATTAATCTATACATCCGCTCAGGATTAATAGGTGCTTCAGGATGTGTTGTATTATACGCCTTTGCAACATTAGCCGCTTTAGTTTTAATATTTTCACCAGGGTCTTCCGATAACCATAATTCTAGAATTTCCTTATGTCGGGGATTTCTAATATTTTCTAAAAGTGCTGATTCAATAATTTTTGCTTCAGTTGCTGACTGAAACTCCGCTGCAAGGGGGTCTTTCAATAATTCCATGCCTGTGAGCCCTTCCTCTCCTATAGGCGCATCAAGGCTAATGCCTTCATCTAACGGTGAAGTAGATTTCTGTTTTAACCAATTCTTCCACATATTGCTAACCATATTAAATACAAATGTGTTGAATTGTGCTTGAGATGGATCATACTTAGGTACAGAATATTCCCATATACGTAGAGCTGTTTGATCTCTAAAATCTTTCCACTCTTGAGGATCTGCACCCTCCATAATACCTAAATGGCTCATAGCCCCATGAATATGCTTAAGAATTTCTTTCGCAATAATATTCGCAGCGTCTGTATCTCCCTGCCCATAACTATCCAACAATTCCTGAGTTACTACTTTTTCTTCTCCGTACTTACGGAAATTTAAAGCTGCGCTACTACTCAGAATCTGTCGAATCTTGTGAATTTTTGTGAGATTTAATATTAGATTTAATCTCTTCATCAATTCCTTCCATATTAACGCCTGCTTCAATATTAGCTTTGCGTAATTGTTTAACTTCATCCGCAAGATCTCGTTCAAGTTCTATAGATGAGTTTGTTAAAGATCTATGAAGTTTCAGTGATTTCATTCTATTAGCTGCAGGATTACGGGGAACGCCTGGGGTCTTACCTCCACCGCCACCTGTCATATTATTTTGACCTACTGGAGCATTAGGCATAGCCGGAGAACCCATTAAATTTCCTCCTCCTGTACCACCTACTGGAGGTGGTTGTCCTGGAGGTAATGCCATTCCTCCTGGACCTGGAGACATGCCTGCACCTGCGGCACCACCTGCGGCACCACCTGCGCCTTCTTGTGGGCCAGCAGCTTTATCTGCGGGGAAAGGTAACCCTTCTTCTGCAAATTTCTTTCTATATTCGTCATCAACTTTTGCATTGTCAAGTTGATCTTGAAGATTTTCTTTATGTTCTTTTGCTAATTTCGCGCGCTCAGTATCTTTATCAATTTTTGCCGCTTGGTAAAAAGTTGCATCAGAAATTTTACGCTGTCCAGGGAACAATCTATCAAAATTCATTAAAAAGTTACGGTATTGTACATCATTTGAAAGTGAAAGTAAATCCCAATCAAGTTTTGGATAAACAAATTCTCTCCCGGATGCGTTGTTAGCCGCTCGTTTACTTTTCATTCGTGCTATATATTCAGTATTATCAGCATTATCAAAATCAGCTGCATGTTTCGATAATATTTCAGTTTCAGGAATAGCCTCATCAGTAGGCTTACCATATTTTTGACCAGTATAATATTTACCTGCAACTATATCGGGAGTTTTATAAAATCCGCAAGCATATGCAACCGGCTCAAAAATGCCTCTATACACAAATGTCTGCATAGTTTGTTGGAAATGTAAGTATCTTTGCCTTAAAACCTCTAACTGCGCATATGCAGTAGCGTATGAGCTGCCACCAGTTAAAATAGCCTCTGATATACCTAAGCCTAACATCTTCCATTTCATTATTCTATTAAATTCATTTGTAAGATTCCAAATCTTTCCTGAAGCACCATAAAATTGGATATCAATGCCCCAATGATATATAATAGTAAAATTTGGGTCAACTTCACGCGCCGACAATAATTCTTGAACTTCAACAAGTTCTTCTTCATTTGGAACCCATCCAGAATTTGGGTCACCAATTTTAACAACTGTAATTGGAATTGTTTGACGAGTAGCAATCGCAAAGTTTGCCATCGACATACGATCTTCATATATAAGACTTTTAAGAATACGTTTAATTATAGATCTTCCCAACGTCTCATAAGGAGATTTATTGTGTGCAATATGAAAAACATTTTGAGGTGAAAGAGGGATCTCCTGGCCCATACGAACATATTTTACAATTTCTGGGGGAAGTTGATCATATAAAAATTTTGGTTGACCTGACGTCACAATCTTTTTTAAATGTTCATCGGGCTGTAGTTTAATAAACGGCCGCTGGTTTAAGTAAGTCCCTTCAACTGTAACATAATCTGGATTCAGTATTACAAACTGTTCCCACATCATATCATCAGTATTCCATGCACCGTATGGAAATACGTTACCTATACGCCAGTATTCTAGCCCTATATCAAAAAGGAGCTTATCCATTTGGATACGTTCCCACATATCTTCATAATGTCTTTGAATAACTGGATCACCGACTTCTTTCAACGATATCCGGGAAAGAGGAAATTCACAATGGAGTCTAATAGCATTTCCTACTAAAGGATCTGTATCATCAAAAAATCTATAAAGACCGTTCAATGTTCTTAAATCTGTAGGAATACTTAATGTAGTAAATGTATATCGAGGATCATTGAACGTAGGCGCAGTTCTACTAATATCCGCGGCAGCAGTCACACTCCTTGTTGATGCAATACGTCCTTGCGCTCCTGTGAGTGATTTACCCATAACGGGACTGACTTGAGGGACATTAGTCATAGCAGATTGAGTATCTGCATTGATAAGAGAATCACCGTACCGGGCAAGACGCCCTCCGGGGAGAATATAACCCATTTACATTATCCTTCTAATTTCTTTGTCTTTACCCAACCTAATTTTATCAAACCCCTTGCAATTGTATGCACATTCTTTAAACATATACCAATATTTGCGAGTACTTGCACCAAATCTATAGTTAATGCATCGACTGCATCCTTATCCGATTTGTATGAAGACCTAGTATGTCTAGACTTCTTAGGTTTTACAACGTCTTTAAATCTTCCTTTCCTAAACGGAGAAGAAGACTTATCGTCATTATTATAGTTCGATTCATTCATCTTCTTTAAATTTTAAAACACTCGCAGGAGTTAAATTAGTATCCATAACAACATTATAGTCAATTAATAATACTGTAAGTCTATCTATAATGTCGGATTTTTCTACTGTCTGCGTAGTTTTTTTATATAATGTAATACATTCCCCAATATCACATGCAATATCATCAATAAACACCTGTTTCATGATACCGTCAAATACTTGGGTGGCCCCATCATCCTTAATTCCCACCTTTTGAACAACATGTGTACAATGAGTTATTAATTTAATAACTACTTGAAAGAGCTCACTCTCTCTGTCCATTGGCAAATTATTTTTCTTAATATATTTAAAATATTCAATAGTACTTTTAATTGCAGGTATTAACGATCTAAAAAGTAAAATGCGCTTTTCCTCAGAGGTCTCTTTAAGAATTGAATCAATTAAAACCCCGTAGAGTTCTGATATAGCTTTTCTAATATCTTTATCTTGTAATCTAAATTTACTAAAAAGTCCAATTAAAAATGTAGAAGTTTTGTACTTATCCATATTAATTTTACGTCAATTTATCCCTTTCTATTATCGCAGTTCTTACTAATAATATATAATAAGGTGCAGGTATTTGCTCTTTCTTTACTAAATTATTACACTTTGTAAGTCGGATTTTACAAGCATCACAAAGCTCTTCAGAATGTTGTAGTTCTTTACAACATTCTACAATTTGTGACAAAATGACTAATATTCTTTTTTCATATTTATATGCCACTACTACCTTCATTGGAAGGGGGCTGATATCCCCCATTATTTCTAAACTTTTTTGCCAATTCCACAATTTTTACATAAATTTTCACATCTCTCAAAGATTGGTTAGGTCTAAAAGGAAGACCGTGATACTTTTGCAATTGTATAACTTTAGCACGTTCTTTAGATTTGGCCAACCACCATATAATATTCATTTCTAGTTGAATCAATTCATCTTCATCATTAGGTGTAAATAAATCCACCAAATCTTTGGGTATACCTTCAAGCATTTTGACTATATAAAATGCTGCCTTTCCTTTGTACCTTGATTTATCATCTTTATTTCTAGTCATCAACATAGTTACCGCGTTTGTTATCTCTATTATTAAAATAGTTCGGTTATTATTAACGTTTAACAAGTTCAGCATCAATCTTTTCTTTTAAATGGGATAAATATTCAGATGTTTGAGATTTTAAAAACTTATCTAAGTATTTACCATCGAGTTGGCCCAGTTTCTTTAAAAAGAGTTGGCGCATTCTAATCACTTCAAGTAATGGCCATCCAACAATATCTAACATTTCTTCTTCAGTTTCTTTCATCACATCAGCCAATATAAAATTTGTGCCATACTGCTTAGTGCTTTGTTCTATCCTTTTAATAACTTTTTCCATAATATCTTTCGCATCATCAACAACTGCTTGTTCTTTAGGTGCAAGCTGGTCTGCAATTTTATCTAAAGGTTTACATTCTTTTGTGTGCTCTTTTTCACAACCCATCCTAATATTCCTATCACATCTTCCACACGGGCTACAACATGCCATACAATGCTTCATGTGGGGATGGCTATGACAATTACAATTACATTCCCAAAAGGGCATACTATACCTCAATCACTTTAAAAGTTGCATTTTTAATATCATTATATTCTTCTACAAAATCAGAGACTATATCTCTTGCAAAAATATTAATAGGCACAGTCGACATAAAATCTGATAAACCCATTGCTTTAACTGGACATCCTTCTCCTACTTCAATGTTAATCCCTACATGGATTAACCCACTAAAACGGGATAGTGTAGCAATTGATACAGAAAGTTTACTATCTCCTATCATAATATCATCACCTTTTCGAGTAATGCTATTATTAAAAGATTTATTTATATTCCGAAGGCTATCGATACATATTGAAATAAATAATCTTTGCCATACTACCATCTCAGTAATTGTTGCTTCGGGAATTTCTATAATAAAGTGCCACATCTCTTCAGACTTAATAAAATCATCTGCAAGAGAATCTTCCAAGTCAACGAGATGTTCTTTTACTTCTGCACTGCCTCGAAAATAACATATAGTTGCTCCCAGTTCCTTAGCTTGTTCATATGCAAATGCATGATGTAATTGAGATCCATCATAATCCATTTGCCCTAAATCTATCTTTTTCATTTATATATCCTCTTCTTCCATAGGAATTATATCAGTTGTGCCACCACATACTGCAGTAAACATTTTTAAATTATATGACAACATTAATGGATTTAAATCTTTCTCATCAGGCTTTGCATAAGAATCAGATACTAAAGACCATTCAATGTGCGTACCCTCTTTCGTACATTTAACAGGGAGAGATGAATCTATTGATACTACATTCGGAAGAAGGGCTAATCCATATATTTCTGTCAATGTAGGTGTTCCTAAAATATGTACATTTTTTATTTCAGGATGAGCTTTTAAAAATTGGTATCGATCTATACCTGTTGCGTAAGGTAAACCTACGTAAGTACATACAGGTGCATACACTATTTGATACATAGATACAAGAGTGCCCCAAGAATTTCCTTGAAGTACTCCCATTAATTCTACGTCTTCTACTGGATTATTCTTCCATGCATTGAAAAAATTGATTGCTCTACGTCCTGTTGCGGCATTATCTTTATATACATCTGGAACTACTAATACATCTGGTTGAAGTTTTCTTGCTAATTCAATATATTCTACATCATTAATAGCTTCACCAGTCTCAAATGCGCCGTTATCTAATATCGTGAACCTGGGGTTTTTATTCTTCACATCCATAAAATAATTCATATATTCAGGGCATTCTAAACATGTACTTGCAATAATAAAATCAAAATCAAAATGCTCTGAATGCTCCTTCAAATATTTTATAGGGAGTTCAACACTACAAATCATTCTTTTTCCTCATTGGATCAGATTCATCAGGTTCAAGTAACTTTCGTGCAATTTCTTCTATTTCTCTTTTATACCCCTTTTTAAATGTTTCAAAACATTCAACAGAGCATACATGAAAATAGTATGTGGTATTATAATACTTAGCATCATTTTCTTTACATATATCACATTTATTTTCTGGCGCAACTTCAATTGTATTAGGAGGTAGATTCATCACGTAAATCCATTGATAATTGTGGATAATATTTCAATATATCCAACACTTCAGTTATTTCAATACACCTATTACTAACAATGCATCCAAGAGCTTCTCTACAAGTTTTACTGGTTTCAAAAGCACATGCCCATATAAGTGAACTTATATGTAAAGCATCGTTATTGATTGCAGCCCTGCGCACTTTAGTGTTTTTATATTTAACTGCCCAATCTAACGCCCCGGCATCAGTAGTTTTTCTAACTAATTGCGCAATTTGTTGCGGAGTACTTACAACGCCCAATGCGATCTGTACTTCTATTTCTTTTTTAGTTATCATTACTATTAAAGCCTACTGTACGTTTAGACTCAGATCCCTGTTGGATTCGAGTTAATGCCCTATCAAATATATCGGTAGTTAAAATAACTATCTTTTTATCATCCATACTATTTTCCTCAATTGCCAATACACATGCTGAAATGTATAATTCTTTTAGATGTGCTCCAGTATATTCTGAAGGGAGCTTCTCTACGACTTTCCCAAAATCAACTTTTGTTATATCTTTCCCCTTACAAAATTCTTTTAACATAGCATGCTTTAATTTTTTACTTGGGGCTTCAAAGGGAATAATTAAATCAAATCTTCCTGGGCGATTTTTTAAAGCATTATCAAATGATGTAACATTATTTGTAGTACAAATAACTACTAAATGGTTTGTAATCGCTTCAACACCATCTAAAGAATTTAACATAGTAGGGAGTAATTCTGAACCCATATCGCGATGTTTCATATAAATATCTATATCTTCAAATAATAGGACTACTCTATTAAACTGTTGTACAAACTTAAAAATAGTTTTCAATTCTTGTAAAGATTCTAAATTTGTAATTACCATAAATGTAGCATTTAAAGTGTTTGCTAATACACGGGATAAAAATGTTTTACCTGTACCAGGTTCGCCTGAAAAAATAATTCCGCGTTTTGATGGAATTGCATTACGCTGTTTGAGAAATACTTTCTCTTTATCCATATAATCAACTATGTTAGTCTGTATTTTATTCCTAATTAAATCATCGAGGAAAATATCATCAAAAGTAACTTTAGGTAAACTAATAAACTTACCATCTTGATCAAATACATTATTTTTATATTGGTTATAGTCCCTTATAGCACTACGGAACATCTTATCCCATTTACTATATTCCATAGAATCTTTACAAAAAATTGTCCACTCGATTTGATCTGGTCCCCTAGTCATACGTATAATTATTTCTGTACTATCGTTTAAAGTAATTACAAAAGATCCTGAGGCGAGTACCATAGCTTCAGTTTTTGGGCCTATTTTTAATACACTTAATGCAGCAGTACCATCAAACCCCTCTATTCGTATTTTCTTATCCCGATTTAAAGCATATAGTGCATGTACACGGATATTATGATGAAGAAAACTATACCAATTTCGATTATTAGTAGGTTCTTGCCCAAAAAAGATAAAGAACTTAATCTCTGAGTATATCTCATCAAAATGCGTTTTTTCTGCAACAGAAAGTTCTTTTACTTTATGGTCTGCAGAAAAATCTTTTTGAATTTCTTTGGACCTTGGATGTAATTTTAATTTAGAATATTCTATATGTTCTTCATTATCATCAACACTACAGCCATATACTTCAGCCCCTTCAAAATATTCATCAATATTATCTTCATTATTCGCAGCATCATACATATTATTATCCTTTA
>Ga0114923_10003811_pt1 | contig 10126 bp, 13 predicted proteins | sample SumtaG_FD_89578 | JGI IMG/M metagenome (GOLD analysis project Ga0114923, IMG submission 89578) | Deep subsurface microbial communities from Indian Ocean to uncover new lineages of life (NeLLi) - Sumatra_00157 metaG | ecosystem: Environmental > Aquatic > Marine > Oceanic > Sediment | place: near...
GGAACTCGTAGCCAACCCCGCCAACTGGAGAACACACCCGAAGCCACAGAAGGAAGCCGTAAAGGGAAGCCTCGACACAATCGGCTGGTTCGACGAGATCACAGTAAACACCACCACCGGAAACATGCTCGACGGACACGAACGTGTAAACCAGGCCCAGGCAAAGGGAGAAGATACCCTCGTCCCAGTAAGATACGTGACACTTACAGAGGAGGAGGAGCGGCTGGTACTAATCGTCAAAGATAGAACAGCAGCTATGGCCGGGACAGACAAAGACAAGCTGGATGACTTATTAAAACAGATCGAAACCCAGGACACCGGATTGCATAGTATGTTGAAAGCCTTGGCAGAGGAAAACAGGCTTGACTTTGGGGATGGACCAGAAAAGAAGAACCCCCTACGAGGCATCGAGGCCCCGATATACAAGATCACTGGAGCAATGCCCCAGCCCAAAGACCTATTTGATGAAACCAGGTATTTGGAGCTGATAGAAGAAATCGACCAGGCAGACATCCCCGAAGATGCGAAAGCGTTTCTCAGAGCAGCAGCCAGGAGGCATACAAAGATAAACTTCGAGGACACAGCCGAATTTTACGCCCACTCATCGCCAGAGATCCAAGCCCTTATGGAAAACAGCGCCCTGATAATAATAGACTTCGACAAAGCCATAGAGCTGGGATACGTCAGATTATCGAAGGCCATAGTCGCACAGCACCGGAAAGATATATGACAATAAACTACAATTTCGCTGTTTTTATCCTATCGCATGGCAGGCCGGGAAACATTCACACTACAAAAACACTAAAGAAAAACGGCTATACAGGAAAGATATATATAATCATCGACAACGAGGATACTACAGCCGATCAATATTATGAGAACTTCAAAGACCACCCCGCCGAAGTAATCATGTTCGACAAAGAGGAAGCCGCAACCCTATTCGACGAGGCTGACAACTTCAACGATCGGCGTTCTGTGCCATACGCCCGGAACGCCTGCTGGGGAATAGCAAAGAAACTCGGGCTCGATTATTTCCTACAGCTCGACGACGACTACAGATATTTCGCATATCGGATAAACTCTGAGTACGAAGCCATTCACACCGACTTTATAAAAGATCTGGACAGTATCATTAATATGTTATTGGAATATTATATCTCGATACCAGCAGAGAGTATCGCAATCGCCCAGGGCGGAGACTTCCTAGGAGGCCTAGACAACAATATCGACCGATCAATTCGCCGCCGCCGAAAGTGCATGAACACCATATTTTGTAGCGTGGACAGGCCTTATGTGTTCCCAGGAAGTATGAACGAAGACGTAAACGCATACACACTCATTCAGAACAGAGGCGCATTATTTATGACAATTCCCTTGTTGTCAATATTGCAAGACCCGACCATGGGAACACCCGGAGGCGTAACAGACCTATATATAAAAGTCGGGACATACGTAAAGACATTCTATACGATAATGTTCTGTCCCAGTTTCGTGGAAATCATGGTAATGGGCCCTGCAAACCCCAGGATGCACCACTTCGTAAACTGGAAATATGCTGTTCCTTGTATCATCAGGGAGAAGCATAAAAAGCCACAGGAGCAGCCAGCATGACCGATCAAGACACAAACCCAACGGATTGGATAGACGACGCCCTAGAGGACTTTGACGCAGAGAAGGAAACATTCGACAACCTTCGATTACCAGGTAATTCGAAGATGACCCGGAAAGAATTGAAACGCAAGGCGGTTCTGGTAAAGAGGAAACAGAAGATATACGAGGTATTATCCGAAGGCCTACCACAGCCCGGACACGTGATCACAGTCGGCAATCCTTACGCCTATGACTTCTGGCAGCTCATCCCCTACGTCGTGGAACAGCTCAACGGGGTGGACGAGTGCTACATCTCAACGTGGAGCATGGCAAAGGAATTCTTATTGGAATACTTCAAAATGATCGATGCAGGAAAGATCAAGAAACCCGCCATGCTTACAGATGTTTCGTTCAACCATCGGAGATCCAGCCTATACACCCAGCTCGTAACAGGACTAACCAACAGAGGAGGAAGGTATATTGCCTTCCGTAACCACGCCAAGGCGATGTTATTCCAGAAGAACGAACACTATATCAGCATCGTGGGAAGCGCAAACCTAACACTAAATCCCAGGTTCGAACTTTACAGCATATCGAACGACCAGGAATTATACGAATTCCATCAGGCCTGGATGGAAGAAATGTTGAATGGGTAAACCAACCAAAGCCGAGAAAACAAAGCGGGTGGGACGAATTTATGATATGTTATTGCTAGGCGTAAAAAGAGCAAGTATTCTTCAATATGTTTCAGATAACACGGAATGGAACATCTCAGAGAGGACTGTTGATAATTACATCCAGGAAGCAACCGAACTAATTACCAAGGCAGCAGAAGACGACCAGGAAATGGAGCTGGGACTAGCTAAGAGCCGTCTCGAGTTATTATTCCAGAAAAATATGCAGATCCATGATTATAAAGCAGCTCTGCAGGTGCAAAAAGAGAGATCCACAACGCTCGGCCTACACAAGCCGAAGCAGGACACAGTAAAGCACGACGTTGATCATACTCACACCGTCGTTATTCCAGGCCTGGAGAACATCCAGCCCTACGGCACGCCGGAAACCGACACCGACAAGGAAACAGATGAACTTCAAAGTGCCACATAACGCTTTTAACCCAATCTACAAAAAGCACATATTCAACCAGGCCCAGCGCCAGGTATTTTTCGGTGGGTCGTCGGCAGGGAAATCGAAATTTATACCCCAAAGAGCAATACTCGACATATTGCAAGGCGGCAGAAATTATATGTTCTGCAGGCAGGTGGCTCGGACACTAAGAGGAAGTTGCTACAACGAGATCGTGAAAACAATCCAGGAATGGAAAATCGAGGACAGGTTCAGGATAACAAAAAGCCCGATGGAGATCACGTGCGATAACGGATACCAGATCACCTTCCAAGGCCTGGACGACGTAGAGAAGGTCAAATCGATCACCCCAGCCAAGGGAATATTAACCGACATCGTTATCGAGGAAGCAACCGAAACAGCCGTCGACACCTATAAACAGCTGGAACGCCGTATGCGTGGGGTTGATATTGCCCAGGCCGAACAGGTAACAAAGAGGATTACGCTATTATTCAATCCGATCCTAAGATCGTCCTGGATATATAAAGAATTCTTCGCAGACATAAACTGGCAAGACGACCAAACCTTCTACCAGCGCCAAGGACTAACAATCCAGCACGCAACGCACAAAGATAATATGTTTCTCACTCAGGAGGACAGAGACGTCCTAGAGAACGAGACCGATCAATATTATTATGACGTTTACACCCTAGGAAAGTGGGGAACGCTCGAAGCACTCATATTCAAACCACTAATGACAGAGGAACAATCGTCCGGGTGGAAGGTGCTAGACTTCACAGACCAGATACCATCATTCGACAATATCAGGCACGGGCTTGACTTCGGGTTCGCCACAGATCCACTCGCTTACAACGGCATGCATTATGACAAGAGGCGCAGCAGCCTTTATATCTTCCGGGAATTCAGAGCGATCGAGATGTCGGACCTAGAACTATCCGAGAACCTAAAACCAGTCATCGGAGATGGTATAATAACGTGCGACAGCGCCGAACCAAAGAGCATCAAGGCCCTAAAAGAGCATGGAATAAACGCAAGAGGAGCGAAGAAAGGCCCGGACAGCGTGCGCTTTGGGATAAAGTGGCTGCGCAGCCTAAAGATATTTATAATGCCCGAACTAATCCACACCCGCCAGGAGTTCGAGTTATACCACTGGAAAAAGAACCGGGCGACAGGAGAGATCACAACCAACCCAAGCGATAAGAACAACCACCACATAGACGACATCAGATACGCCAACGAACAAGACATGGCACACAGAGAAGGTGGCGGCATGCACTCAATAAAAGGAATATAATTATGGCAGACAAAGTATTAACAAACCTAGACTTTTTGAAGGAAGGCCAGCCCTGGCCGCCACACAGCCAGAAGGCCCGCCTGGCAAGATACCACCTAAACGAGCAGAAGTTCGATAACGAGGCAGCGGTGAATAAATCCAGATACCAGCGGATAATAAACCTCATCGGCAACGACTTTCGGGTGGTCAAATATAAAATGTTGATCAACTTTTACCGAAAGGTGTCCTACAAAACCGCCGATCTGCTATTCGTGGAGAGGCCCCAACTCGTGGCCAAGACAGAGGCTAACCAGGCAGCAGCCGACGAAATAAACGAGTTGTCGGATATCGGGTCGCTAGGATACCAGGCAGCTATCGACGCCAGCCGGTTCGGTGATTGTGTTTTCTTCGTGGAAAGCAGTGCCGAAACTCAGGACGGGGAAGTAATCGAAGCCACAACCCCCGGACACGTCACAATCATATCGCCCAATAAGTGGTTCCCAGTATCATTCGAGAGCAACGTAAAAAAGATACAATATCACGTTCTGGCCTGGGTCGTTTCCAGGATAATAACAAAAAACGGCAAAGAAAAAGAACAGAAGTTTTTGCAATATCAGGTTCACGAAAAAGGAAAGTACGCAACAGGAGAAAGACGCATCGAGGAAAACGGGACACTGGGAATATTGTCAATCGGATACGGAGTAATAAACACCAGCGATGAACAGGAAATCGGAGAACAAACAGAGACAGAGACCGTGATCGATACCAGCCTTTCGGACTTCGCCGTCGTTCCTTCCCACAACGTAGTGACATCAAACACAGTATTTGGGATCGACGACTACAAGGATATTTATTGCCTGGTCGACGAACTACAGGTTCGCCTAGAACAGATCATGCACGTCCTAGACAAGCACGCCGAACCGTCATTGTCAGGCCCTACCAGCGCCCTAACCAAGAACGAGGACACAGGCGAGTACAATATGAAAAGCGGGAATTTCTTCGCCAGAGATAGCAAGGAAGATCCCGACTTAGAGTATATCGTCTGGGACGGTCAACTTGAGGCATCGTTCAAGGAAATGGAATTCATTATCGACCTATTATCCTGGATAACAGAAATGGGAAGCGCAATGTTTGACCGTGATACAGGAGCCGGGAGCAACCTTTCGGGTCGTGCGCTCAAATTACTATACGTCAATCCACTAACCAAAGTCGCCAGGATAAGAAATAACTTTGATACATCCATCAGGCAGGCGGTCGCCCTTTCGTCAGAAGTCGGCCACGGGAAGGCGTTCACTCGCCAGGACATAGAGATTGTTTGGAAGGACGGCCTACCAGACGACCTAGTGGAGCTGGCAGAGGTTGGCGTAATCAGAACGGGTGGCAAGCCAACCGACACAATAACAGCACAGATCATGACCCAAGACGGATTATCGAAAGAAGCTGCAGAGACCAAAGCGGATGAGATCACAGCAGAAGACGCTATGGCCATAAGTACGATCCGATCCGGTGCCAACTTCCCACCAGGAGGTTTCGGGGGCGATGATCAGGAATGAGCGACTATAGTAAACTAAAAGACGACATAGCCGCCATATTCGCAGATTGGCAATATCTTGTAGTAGATCAAGGCTACCTCCTTGATGTGGATTATTACGCAGATCACCTTTATTCCAATGGAATAATAGCTAACGAAGATGTGACGATGTGCACTTATCAACAATGGGCATATAAAAAATCAACCATATCAGTTAATCTCAGAAGTTGCGACAGAATGAACAAACAAGGTCTTGAGAGGATCGTAGTACATGAATTAGTGCATATCCTTCTGGGTGATTGTCAATACGAACATTACAAAATGGAGGAGCGTGTTTGTACAGAAATCACGTCGGCAATTATAGGGTCAAGGCGGCACAAGTAAATGACCCTTCCCCAAGCGCCAGCAACCCCGACCAAAGAAGAAAAGCTGATACGAGCGTACCAGAAGGCCCAAGCAGACATTATTGACATGGTTGTGGCCTTCTCAGAGCGTGGCAGCATAGGAACAGCAGCTTTACGGTCGGGACTGTTAGCAGAAACCAACAGGATTTTAGCAGACCTGCTGGGAAAATCAGTGGAATGGGTGGAGCAAAACATACCCATAGAACACAGGCAGGCCCTGGCAGCAGCCGACCAAGCAATCCTGGAACAGTACATCGAGGCAGGAGTAGAGCCGCCCACCTTCCCCAGCTTCACAGTAATCGACCAGGAGGCAGTGGAGATCGCCGTCGAAGGCGTGATAAACAAGTTCGAACAGATGATCATCGACACCGAAAGAAGGATGGCAGCACTATACGACCAGATTATTACCGACGCCATATCGAAACAAGTAATCACCGGGACGGCCAAGAGACAAGCCCAAGCTGCACTAATCCAGGCCATAACCAACGAAGGCGTAACAGCCATAGAATACATGAGGATGGGAAAGCCGGTTCGCATGTCATTATCGGCCTACGCAGAAGTCGTACTAAGATCCGCAACCGCCGAAGTGACCAACGAAGCCAGCATCAAGAGAACCCAGCAAGTCGCCGGTGACCTGGTAAAGATGACAGCCCACACAACATCATGCCCAATCTGTTGGCCATTACAAGGCCGGGTTTATTCCATCTCGGGACGGGATAAGAGATACCCCCGCCTCGACGTGGCCTACTCAGGAGATCACGTGAACATACACCCAAACTGCCGACACCGGATTAACCCATACATCCCAGCACTAAAGACCCCCGCCGAACTTGTCAAAGATCAAGAATTCTCGAACAGACCCTTTGAAATAGAGAACATGACCCCGGAGGCGCAAGCAATATTCAATAGAAACCTGAAAGCATACAACAAAAGCCAGGCAATCAACGCAACCACACTGGCCAACCGGAAACAATGGCAGCGCTACAGAACCAGGATGGGAGACGAGGCCCCCGCCAGGTTATCGACATTCATGAGGATGAAAAACAAGGGAGGCAAAGGTTGGGACGAATTACAGGAAGGATATCGGGCAGCAGGTCGCCAGGTCGTAAAGGAAATAGAAGGTGAAGCCATAGGATTTGACAACCTGGCCGAAACAGCACAAAAGCGCATAACAAAAGAAGAAACCCGTATGGCAAGACTTGATCGAGAGAAATTCGTGGTTTTTGACAAAAAAGGAAAAGAACTATATTCAAGCCTCGGAACTAAAAAAGCTGTAAGAGTGGCACCCAGCGCAGACAAGCATATAACAGATAATATCGTCACCCACAACCACCCCAGCGGCAAATCGTTTTCTGACTCTGATGTGATCCTAATAGCAAAAAAGAACCCTGCCGAAGCCAGAGTTATAGGAGAGGATTATATATACACGATGACCAGGCCGCCAGAAGGATGGCCGTCAGAGAGAATACTAAAACCCATAATCACCAAGCATTATAACGACGTCCGAGCAGGATTGAAAGTTGCTGTCAGAAATAAATGGATGACAACAGAGCAAGCCAACAGCAATATAACGCATTTGGTTTGGGAAGCCGTAAACGAAGAAATAGATATCGGATACAAGAGATCAAAGAGGTAATATGGAACTAGACTTGGACAACCAGACAATTGACATAAGCCCTATATGCACATTCTGCAAGAACGAAAGCACCACCAAAAGAAAATGCAGAGCGTTCTCAGAGATCCCCCTACCGATCTGGAACGGAGACAACGACCACACCAAGCCCTACCCAGGCGATAACGGCATCAGGTTCGACCCGATCAACGCAGAAAAGCCCAACGCATGACCAGAAGGCCCTGGGGCTATAAAAAATAAATTCAGACAAAAGAGGAGGCAGCATGACAGACACAACAAAGGCAGCAGCAAAGGCAGCCCACAACATTTGGGCGCACTGGATGAAATATATGTTTACTCAGTGCTCAGAAGGCCCGGACGACGGTTTTGATTACGGCGTCGCTATTCCATCAGAGAAGGTAAAGCGATGGAAGCGCCTTATGAACACCGATTTCGAAGACCTAACCAAAGAGGAGCAAGAGAGCGATTATGAGATCGCAGAAATGTTCATCGACCCAATTATCAGAGAGGAGACACCATAATGACAGCACAAAACCAAAACAAGTACGAAATCACCTACATCGTCGGCAACGAACCCACACAAAAGGAACAATGCCAGCAATTCGCAATAACACCAAGCCCCGACCAGACACGCTGTTCGATCACGTTCCTGGGAAAGAAGGTTGGACAACAGGAAAGCGGTGAACCGATCCACGCAATCGAAGGACAGGTATTCGCTGTAACATCCTACCAGGTAAAGATACTATGATTACAATAAATTTCGACACCTGGAGCAAGAGCAGCAGCTGGCCATCGTTTTACTTTTTTACGCTGCACATCAAGAGATTGAGAATATACAACAGGAGGCACGAACCGACTATATTCGCCCGGGTAACAAAATTCGAGATCTGGAAAGGAACAGAGGAGGACAAAGAAAACGCATGAAAGCAATGACATGGTTTGAAAAGATACTCGACCAGATAAAGACCTACATCGAAAACAGGACAAGAGCAAAGTGGTTGCTCGTAGCATTTTGCCCAGAGTGTATAGACACATTAACCCCGGTCGCATCATGGAACAGGAAAACAAAGGTTTGGGAATTAAGTATAAAGTGCATGTGCGATAACACCAGCTTATTTATTAATTGGTGGTTCCCAGACAAAAGAGAACAGGCAGAAGCAACCGCCCAGGATTTTATCAAAGCAGGGTTCGCAATCGAAGAATATCAATAATTCGCTATTGACCAACCACAAATAATTTGCTACAATAACAGACAGATGTAAAGCCTATCGTGTGCCGCCAGGCACTCAGGAACAATACGGAATTTTACCCGCCAGTGGCAGGCCAATGCCACAAAACGCCAACACGAGGCCAATCGTGAGACACCGCCGCAGACAGGAAGCGGCTATATAAAAACCAGGAGAATTGCAACATGGAATGGATGAAGGATATTTTAGGTGATGAGTTATACAAAGAATTTGAAGCTAAGATCACAGCCCACAACGAGGCAGCCAAGGAAGACGAAGACAAGATAAAGCTCGCAAATCTTGCACTTGGCAAATACACCGGCACAGACCACCACGACGGAGAAGTCGGACGCCTGACAGCAGAAAAAAAATCGCTCGCAGAACAGATCACAAAATTACAAGGCGATTTGAAAGCAGTCGGGACATCCACCGAAGATATCGAGAAGATCAAAGAAGCCGCTGACGTAGCACTCAAAGCAAGCCAGGACACGGTAACGGAAACCAAAGCAGCAGGAGACCAGGCCGCACTCGATTACGAGATCCGGCTGGAAGTTATCAGATCTGGAGCAAAGAACGAATTATCAGTTATGGCCCACCTCGACACCAAAGCGATCACACTCAATGACGGCAAGATCCTGGGATTGTCAGAACAGCTCGAAACCATAAAAAAGGAACATGTATATCTTTTTGGTGAACCCATCAAGACCACCCAAACAAAGACACCCAACCCGCAAACGGACGCAGATCCAGACGACGCAGAATGGACAACCAAGCTGGAAGCAGCAAGGAAGGCCGGACAGAACATCGACGTTATCAGGATAAAGCAGGAAGCGGCACGGGAGGGTGTAATACTAAACTAAACGGAGAATTATTATGACCCAGGTAAGTGGACAAGGAACAATTTGGAACCTAGTAAATTATTGGGGCGAACTATTCACAGCTGACATGCTCGAAACACCATTTTTGACCATGATCGGCGGGATGTCGGGCGGCGGGATGGTAACAGACAACTTCGAATTTCCAGTATCATCGGAGTACGACTTCCCAACAGAGAGCCAGCCAGCCATCGACGAAACCACATCATTGACCGCCCCCACAGCAACCCAGGCAGTACGCACCCAGCTTAAGAACGTAGCACAAATATTCCAGGAAGCTGTAAGCCTGAGTTATGAGAAGTTATCAAACGCAGGCCGCTTGTCTGGTATCAACACAGCAGGAGCAAGCAACGCCGTTGACGATGAAAACGCCTGGCAGATCAATTACGTTCTAGGCATCATCGCCCGGGACATCGAAGAAACCATCCTGAACGGTGTTTACCAGATCGCAACCAACGCAGGCGTAGCCAACAAGAGCCGTGGCATGATGGCCGTTTGCGCCCTCTCA
>Ga0114923_10003812_pt1 | contig 10124 bp, 7 predicted proteins | sample SumtaG_FD_89578 | JGI IMG/M metagenome (GOLD analysis project Ga0114923, IMG submission 89578) | Deep subsurface microbial communities from Indian Ocean to uncover new lineages of life (NeLLi) - Sumatra_00157 metaG | ecosystem: Environmental > Aquatic > Marine > Oceanic > Sediment | place: near...
AAACAGCTCGCAGGCCGCGGCAATGGATTTTCCGGCTGGGGTGTGGGTCAGCGGGTTGAGGGGGTTGCTGAACACCAGTTTGGCCATGTCCGACATGGCGCGCGCCGGCGCCATGGCCGCGTGGTTCATTTCGAAGAATTGTTAGAGAGGCAGACCCGTTTCCTTCCGCAGTTTTATTGCAGCGCAATATATATTGCATCTTCATGTGCCGGGCAACACAAGCCAGGCAAAAAAGCGGGAATAAGTCGTGGATAATCTGGAGTTTACCGGATACGCGAATAAGAGTTTCTAGAAATATTTGGCGATGCCTTTCGCCATTTTATCTACCCCGGTTCCGTAAGAGAAATGGGTCAGATACTCCCCCTTCGGGCTCATGAGATAGACGATACTGGAATGATCCATCACATAGTCGGTGTTTGAGGGGTCATCGGTCACCTTCTTGTAGTAAATCTTGTAGGCACTGGTCACAGCCTTAATTTCCTGCAGCGTTCCGGTAAGGCCAATGAGCTGATCGTGAAAATTGCTCACATAGCTGTTCATTTGCTCGACAGTGTCGCGTTCAGGGTCGATGGTAACGAATATCGGCGTCACCTTTTTCATATTCGCGCCCAGCTCATCGATTGCCGCGGACATAACCTGCAATTCAGCCGGACACACGTCAGGGCAATAGGTGTAGCCGAAAAATACCAGCGAGAGTTTGCCCAAAAAATCCTTTTCAGTGACGCGCTTTCCCGTATGGTCGGTGAGGGTGAAAGGGCCGCCAATAAGCGGTTTTCCAGTCACAAGATACGGACCAGGATTTGGTGTGCGTATCAGAACAATACCGACTGCCAAGGCGCTGGATAACAGAAATGCGGCCGCCAGGAGCGCCAATGTAGATCTTTTCATGGGAGTTGATTTCCAGCGTAAGCGTTGGTGTGAAAATGAGCTGCGTCTATAGGGTCCATGTCGAGCCGGGAACGTCAACCCGCCTCGCGAGAGTGTGATTGCGATAAATTGTTTGCCGCAATAGAGCAAGTTTCGACCATGGGGAGCAGAAGGCATTTCGCTCATGCGCGCGGCTTGATAGGATGGATCTCCGATCCCGGGCGATAGTAATCCGCGAATTGTAGACCAAGATGCTTCCGTTTATTTCCTTCACGCCTGATGTACATGGCACCTGGATTCGCTTGAGGACGATTATCCGTTTGCGGTGGATCGCGGTGCTGGGGCAGGCCGGTACCGTGGCGGCGGTGTATTTCATTCTGGGATTCGATTTGCCAATCGGCCTCTGCGCACTGGTCATTTTGCTGTCGGCTTTTCTCAACATCTATCTGGGCACCCGCTATGAGGGGCATCTGTGGCTCAAGAGCGGCTACGCATCAGCACTGCTCAGTTACGACGTGCTGCAGCTGACAGCCCTTCTCTATCTGACGGGCGGGCTGCAGAATCCCTTCGCGTTTCTGATCCTTGCACCGGTCACTGTTTCGGCATCAAAACAACCCGTACATCTCACCCTGTTTCTGGGCCTCCTGGCCAGTGCTTGCATAACCGTGCTCACCGTCTTCCATTTGCCGCTGCCCTGGTATTTGGGTGAAACCCTGATACTGCCGCTGACATATATTTACGGCGTGTGGGCGGCTCTGGTGTCGGGGGCCATCTTTTTCGCGCTCTATGCCCGGCGTATAGCCAAGGAAGCGCGGCTGATGTCAGATGCGCTGGCGGCGACTGAAGCGGTTTTGTCGCGCGAGCAGAGCATTTCGGCGCTGGACGGACTGGCTGCGGCGGCGGCCCATGAACTGGGCACACCCCTGTCGACAATTGCCATTATTGCCACCGAATTATTGAGAGAGATGCCATCCGGCAGTCCTCATGGCGAGGATCTCAAGCTCCTGAAATCGCAGGCCGTGAGATGCAAGGATATTCTGGCCAAGCTGTCAGCGGGAGGAGCTAATGAAGACGATATCGTCTTGTCCCGCTTGACGGTCAGCCATCTGCTGGAAGAGGTGGTGGAGCCATACGCGGTGTTTGACATCGATATCGATGTGCGGGTCTCGCCCGCCGATAGTGTGCCAGACGATAAAGAATCAGCAGCAGAACCGGTTTTCCGGCGCTATCCAGGGTTGCTCTATGGTCTCGGCAATATCGTGGAGAATGCTGCCGATTTCGCGAATGATCGCGTCGATGTTCGCGCGAGCTGGGACAACGATACTGTGACCATCACGATTACCGACGATGGACCGGGGTTCGCGCCGGAGATACGCGACCGGATGGGCGAGCCCTATGTGACCACCCGGGAAGTCAAGGATACTGCATCCGGGACAGGCAGTACTGGTGACGGCAATGGCCTTGGTTTGGGGTTTTTCATTGCCAAAACGCTTCTGGAGCGCTCCGGCGCCCGATTTAATTTTTCCAATCGGCAATCGCCCGCTGAAGGAGCTGTGGTGGAGATCTCATGGCCCCGGGATCAGATCGAAGCAGCGAATAGTCCTATAGGAGCAGTAACATCATAACCGGGTCATTTGCCGTTCTCTATACATGCATCTGGCAGAATTGGCCAAAGAAGGTTAGGCTCCGGACTCATGAATGGCATGCCATTAGTAAGTCCGGACCCGAAACTCCTTGGACTTTGATAATAATACGGAAAAGTTATGGAAAATCAGGCCGCTGATAATCATGCCGATGGAGATCAGGCCTCTCAGGACGTAGAGCAGACTTTGCTGATTGTCGATGACGACAAGCCGTTCCTCCAGCGGATTGGCCGGGCGATGGAGTCGCGCGGGTTTACGGTTTCACTTGCCGAGAGCGTGGCTGAAGGCCTGGCGCATATTCGCAAGCAGCCGCCGGACTATGCGGTTGTCGATATGCGCCTGGAAGACGGCAACGGGCTGGATGTCATCGCGGTTCTGAAAGAGGTCCACCCTGAAACGCGCGCCATTGTACTTACAGGCTATGGTAATATCGCCACCGCAGTCACGGCCGTTAAGATGGGTGCGATTGATTATCTCTCCAAACCTGCCGATGCGGACGATGTCTATTCCGCGCTCATGGCGCCGCCTGACACCAAGGCCAAGCCGCCGGAAAACCCCATGTCGGCGGACCGGGTGCGCTGGGAACATATCCAGCGGGTGTTTGAGTTGTGCAACCAGAATGTCTCCGAAACCGCACGCCGGCTCAACATGCACCGGCGCACGCTGCAGCGTATTTTAGCGAAACGCGCGCCGAAATAGTCCGGGATGCAGCCTGTTCTTTTCGTAAGATGACTGCCGAAGTGACCTTCATATGCATGCATATGCATCCATAAGGCAGTTCTGATCGTCATCTTACGGTCTTCTTTTGCATCAATGAAGGTTGCCCGCGGCGGGTAGTCATGGATTACGCCCTCGCTTAGAGTGCTTGTTCGATTCTGGAGGAAACCATGTCCGTGCCTAAAGCGGCGGCACCCAAAGGAGCCGTTAACAAAGGCCGCGCTGAACAGCTGTACGCCAGCCTTTCCAACACCCGCCAATGCACCCTATCGCTTGCCAGACCTCTGAGCGATGAAGATCAGGTTGTCCAGTCCATGGATGACGCCAGTCCGGCCAAATGGCATCTGGCGCATACCACCTGGTTTTTTGAGGCATTCCTGCTCAGCCAATTCAATGAACGCTACAAGTTGTTCAATGAGGATTTCCTTTATTGCTTCAATTCCTACTATGAGGGCAAGGGGACACGCCACCCGCGGTCCTCCCGGGGGCTGTTGACCCGGCCAAGCGCGACTGACGTGCGCGCCTACCGTGCTCATGTGGACGAAGCGCTGGAGAAGTTTTTCAAAACGGGAAGTCTGAATGATGAGGTTCTCGATATCATCGAGCTTGGCATCAATCACGAGCAGCAGCATCAAGAGTTGCTGCTCACAGATATTCTTTCCCTGTTCGCCAGCCAGCCCCTGCGCCCGGCCTACACTCAAGCGGCTCTAAGTGCGGCTGACAGATTTCATGCGCCAGGCGCCGTCGCCAATGACGGCGGTATCGTCGAGATTGGCCATCAGGGCGCAGGTTTTTCTTATGACAATGAGGGCCCGCGCCATGAGGTTCTGCTGCGGCCTTTCACGCTTACGGACCGCTGCGTCACCAAGGGAGAGTGGCTCGAATTCATGGCGGATGGCGGTTATGAGCGTCATGAGCATTGGTTGTCCGATGGCTGGGCAATGGTGAGGCAAGAGGGTTGGCGCGCGCCGCTCTACTGGGAGAACCATGAAGGGGAATGGCGGCAAATGACCCTGACGGGTATGCGCCCGCTCGATCCGGCCGCGCCAGTTGCTCATATCAGCTATTACGAGGCGGACGCCTTCGCGCGCTGGGCGGGCAAACGCCTGCCGACAGAATTTGAATGGGAGATTGCGTCGCAGGGCCTGAGCGAAACGGGCCGCACGCTGGGGAGCAATGCGCTGCGTCCATCGCCCGTTGGCGAAGCGAACCAGAATTTGCAGCAAATGTTCGGTGATGTCTGGGAATGGACCCAGAGCCACTACAGCCCATATCCGGGGTATAGCCAGCCCGAAGGCGCGGTTGGTGAGTATAACGGCAAGTTCATGTGCGGTCAGTTCGTGCTGAAAGGCGCATCCTGCGTGACGCCCGACGGACATTCACGCGCCACGTACCGCAATTTCTTCTATCCCCACCAGCGCTGGCAATTCACCGGGCTACGTCTCGCGGACAATTAAGCGGATACAAAAACCATGACATCAGATGCAGAATTGAAGAGAGCCTCCGCTCACGTGGAAGATTTTGCGCGCGCCGTACTCAGCGGGCTTGGGCAAAAACAAAAGCATATCCCCACCAAATTCCACTATGACGCGCGCGGCTCGGAGCTGTTCGAGGACATCACGAGACTGGATGAATATTATCCCACCCGTACCGAAATCTCCCTTCTCAAGGCGCATGGGTGCGAGATTGCAGAACTTGCGGGTGAGGGATGCGCCGTGGTGGAGTTTGGGTCCGGCTCAAGCCGCAAGACGCAAATTCTGCTGGAGCAAATGGAGCTGGCCGCCGCCTATGTGCCCATCGACATTGATGAAGGAGCGCTGAATGAGGCCAAGCTTCGTTTGGAAAAACAATTTCCCTCACTGCCAATCCATCCGGTGCATGCCGATTTCAACCATCCCATAAAGTTGCCTGACGCCATCGCAGATGCGTGCAAACTCGGCTTTTTTCCCGGCTCCACGATTGGTAATCTTGAACTGGACGCGGCCGTGGATTTCATGGTGCGTGCAGGCCATCTGCTGGGAGAGGGCAGCGGTTTTCTGATCGGGGCCGATTTACAAAAAGATCTGAAAATTCTGCTCCCGGCCTATGACGATGCGAAAGGTGTGACGTCGAAGTTCACGCTCAATCTCTTTCATCGCATAAACCGGGAATTAAATGGTAATCTGGATGTGACGCGCTTTGCCCATAGAGCCACCTATAATGACGATATTGGCCGGATCGAAGTCTACATTGAGTCGCTGATCGATCAGGAAGCGGTAATAATGGGACGCCGGATTTTATTCACCGAAGGCGAGAGAATTCATGTCGAGAATTCGCACAAATACACACTGCCGCAATTTCGCGGCCTAGCAAGTAAAGCGGGATGGGATACCAAACAGGTGTGGACGGACGCAGCAGACCTGTTCTCTCTGCATTTTCTCACCCGCGCATGAGGAGATATTATGAGCATTGCCGAACGCTATGAGCCTTCATCGCACGAGCCGTATCCGCTTACCGCTGAAGCGGCCAGGTGGGTGGCGGGCCTGCGCGCCGAAGATATTACCGGTGCGGCTTTCGAGCGTGCAAAGCACGTTCTGCTGGATTGGCTTGGGTGCTCAATAGCTGGGAGCCGCGAGCCGCTCGTTGGCATTTTGCTGGAAGAACTTGGCGGTGAAACCGAAGGTCCATGTACCCTCATCGCCAGCGGGCAGAGAGCGCGCCTCCATGACGCGGCCCTCATCAATGGCGCGATGGCGCATGCGCTCGATTATGACGATGTGAACAGGAAACTCCATGGCCATCCAACGGCCTGTATTGCGCCTGCTGTCATGGCGCTTGGCGAGCTTATGGGCGCCAATGGCAAGGACCTTCTGATAAGCTTTATCGCCGGCACCGAAGTCGCATGTTCACTGGGCGCGATGTGCGAGGAAGGGCATTATGAGGCCGGCTTCCACGCAACCGGAACCTTGGGCACGTTTGGCGCGGCCGCGGCGGCGGCAAGGCTCATGAAACTCGATGCTGACAGGGCGGCGCTGGCGCTTGGCATTGCCGCCTCGCAGGCTGCCGGTCTCAAGGCAAATTTCGGCACCATGACCAAACCGCTGCATGCGGGCAAAGCCGCCATGAACGGGCTGTTGGCGGCGCGTCTTGCCGCACGTGGATTTTCCGCGAGCGATATGGCAATCGAGGGCGCGCATGGCTTCGGCCAGGCGCAGGCGCCAGGGTTCGAGCCGGGTCCAATCCGGCCCGAAGCGCACGCGCCATATGAGGTGGAGCAGATGCTCTACAAATTTCACGCGTCATGTTTCCTCACTCACTCCACATTGAATGTCATTCGGGCTTTGCGCGCCGAACACAAATTTGGTCTGGACGATGTGGAAGAGACCTCGCTCAAGGTTCGCACAACCCATGCCTCTGTCTGCTGTATTCGCGAGCCCGTGAGCGGACTGGAGATTAAATTCTCCATCACGCATTTGGCGGCGATGGGGCTCGATGGCGCGGATACCAGCGCGCTTGAAACCTTTAGCGATGAGAATGCCAGTGACCCGCGCTATGTCCAGGCACGGGCGCGGATAAGTCTCGATCTGAACGAGGATATGGACCGTTCCGCTGCCGTGATTACGGTGAAATTGAAGGATGGCCGCGAGCTGAGAGGCGAAGATAATGTTGGCGTTCCCGCGCGCGATACGAATGAACAGTGGGAGAGGCTGTCGACAAAGTTCAGCGCGCTCGCGACGCCAGTTGCCGGAGCCGAACGTACTTCCGGGTTGCTCCAGCGCATCGGTACGCTGGAGAATGAAGCCGATATTTCCACGCTTATGAAGACCGCCGGTTAGCAGCCGTAACCCAGAGTTACAAAACACCAGACGCCTTGCCCGGTTTTCTTTGCGGTCTTGCCCGCGCCCTTGGCCACGCCAACCGTGGCCTGGCCGGCGCCTTTAACGGTACCGGTCACCACTCCGCCGGGACCATTCTTGACGCCCCCAACCATTGTGCCGGCGCCCTGGGCAATGCCCTTGCCGGCGGTGCCGGCGCCCGTGACGACGCCTTCGCCAATTTTCTGGGTGCCCTGTACCGTTCCTTTTACCGCGCCTTGTACAGGCCCGCTTGGGGTTTGGCTCTGTGCCATGACGGGGGTCGCGCCAATGATAATTGTAACTGCCGCCAGGAGTGTTTTGCGCATCATTCGTTGCCTCTCGTAATTTACGATTGCGACCATACGCCGCTCAAATCGCTTACGCCAATACTTCTCACGAAGATATGAACAGCAGGGGGACGACAGCAGATGCAGATCAGCCGTTATTGAATTTTGATACCTGGAATTAATTGAATATTACCACCGGGCAGTTGGCGAATCGGACCCGGCTGCGGGAGGATTCGCACACGAGGAATGCAGGTGCTGCCTGTCCATTGCGGCTTGTGGGACGGACAGACGCACTGGCCCCTGCTGTTATGAGTGCGTCCACCGGTGCATTTTATCTCCGATTGTGGGGGGATCGGGATCGGGAAATTGCCGTACTGGGTGCATGCCTTGCCGTTCCAGTACCGCTTGTGCGGGGGGCACACGCACTGACCTTGCTGGCGGATGCGGCCGCCCGAGCAGAGGACTTCCTTGGCAAAGCAGAATGAGCCGGACCAATTGGGTTTGTTCGAGGGACATACACATGCCTTTCTCTGCGGATTGAAGACCTGGCCGCCTGAGCAGATGTTGATCTTCGGGATGCAGATTACGCCGGTCCATGTGGGTGCGTTCGCCGGGCAAACGCATATGCCGTTGTTATTCCGGATCCGGCCGCCGGTACATTGCTGCGGCGGGCGCGGGATGCAGACCTGCCCGGTCCAGACCGGCGCGCTTGAGGGGCAAATACATATGCCGTTGTTGTTCCGGAACCGGCCGCCGGTGCATGGTTGCGGCGGGCGCGGGATGCAGATTTGCCCGGTCCAGATGGGTTTGCTGGACGGACACACACACTGGTTTCTGCTGGTGCGAACCTGACCGCCGCTGCAGATGATGGGTCGCGGGATGCATCTGTTTCCAGTCCAAACGGGTATGTGGGACGGGCAAACGCATACGCCGGCCGAATTGCGGTTGCGCCCGCCGGTGCATTGCGGCGGAGGCGCTGCGATAATCGAGGAGGCGGCGCAGGCTCTGTTATTGGCGGGGTTGGAATCCGCACCAGCGGTTCCACCGAACAGGGAGTCCAACAGGGCGGGAGTGATCTGACCCGTGGGCCTCAGATTGTTCTGCGCCTCATAAGCGCGAATGGCGTTTCTGGTGTTTCTGCCCATCTTGCCGTCGGCGGGCCCGGGGTTGAAGCCGCGTGCGGAGAGAGCACTTTGAATGTCGCGCAAGCTCCCGCTTCCCTGCGACGCCGCACCTGGATCAATGGTGGCGCAATTGTTGGCGACACCTAGCGCGTTGCGCGGCAACGTGAAGGTGAGCGTCAGGGATTTTGCCTGACCCGGCGCCAGCGTTGTGCTGGGATGTGTGCAGAGGATCGAGCCATGGTTATTACGGCAAGTCCACGGCGAAGGGCCTGAACCCGCCAGACGTGCGTTCGCGGGCGAAATGACGTCGGTAATTGCGATGGCGCCGGTATAGGGTGCGGTGCCCACACTCCTGACCTGGACGGTATAACCGCATGACGACCCCGCCCTGCAAGACGCCTGATTGGCAATCTTTGAAATAGCAAGATCGGGTTTGCCCGCCTGAGGCGGTGGTGGTGGTGGCGGTGTTGGCTTATCCGGTTGCTCAATGGTGATGATGGACGTGTGAATGTCGTTTTTCGGATTGGTGTCCTTCACCGTCCGGTCCGGCCACAGCATGGTCTTGGTGTGGGTGATTTCCTTATGCGGGAAATTGGCCGGGATCTCGGCTATAAATTGCAGCTTTGCGGCATCGCCGGGCGCGATGTTCAAAACCTGGCCAAGGCATTCATAGGTGCCAAATCCTGTCACCTTGCACGATAGACCCGGGGTTTGGCCGGTAATGCTTTTGATCTTTACAGCCGGCGACAAAGTACCGCGCAGTCCGGCGGCGCCAACGAAGGGGAGCTGGCCCTTGTTGTCGACCGTGACATCAAGAGTGCAATCGGCGCCGAGCTCGCAACTGGAGGGGCTCCATGGCGCCAGATCCGGGAACGGGACAATCGCGGTGGCGCAATCCTTGTCATTGAACCCAAAAATGTTATTTGGCCCCGGTGCAACTTCCGCGCAATTTTCGAGCGTGGGTGACGCGTAACCAGGCAAAACCGGGAACTCAAGGTCCAGACTTGCAACGGCGGCGGGCGGAATTGGTGCAGGATTGCTGCATGTGTATGAGCCGCCAGCCGGGACGCAGGCCCACCCAGGTGTAATTACATTCGCAGGGCCAACGCCCGGATCAGGGATATCGGTTACAACGACCGGTCCCGGATAATTCACACTGGCCAAATTCTGCAGGTGAACGGTGAACTGGCACGTGCCGCCTTTAAGGCATGGTCCCGCAGGCGGAAGTTTGAGGACGGCCAGATCCTGCGCGCAATTACCTGAGCCGGCATCGCAAATCAAAGAAATCGCACTGGCCTGGTGGTCCTCTTCCACGCCATCGCCGTCATTATCCCATTTGATCGTGGCGATATTCTGCTCCCATCCCGGCACCGGGATGGCTGCCGGTAACTGGAATCCCATCAATGCGCTGACTTCGTTGCCTGGAAGCAGACCACCGGGGACTGCTGGACGCGTACAAGTGAATGGCCCGGCCAATCCAATGCCAGGCACACAGGTCCAAGACGCGGGCAGGATCGCGAGCAAGGTGGCGGGATGAAGGTTCAACGCATCGGTAAATTCAATCGGCCCGACCAGCGGAGCGGTGCCGCTGTTCTTGATTTTCACAGCATAAATGCACGTCCATGGGTTACCGACGCCGGTTCTTGAACA
>Ga0114923_10003814_pt1 | contig 10122 bp, 8 predicted proteins | sample SumtaG_FD_89578 | JGI IMG/M metagenome (GOLD analysis project Ga0114923, IMG submission 89578) | Deep subsurface microbial communities from Indian Ocean to uncover new lineages of life (NeLLi) - Sumatra_00157 metaG | ecosystem: Environmental > Aquatic > Marine > Oceanic > Sediment | place: near...
CTTTATAAGTAAAATCATTACCAGAAAATTCACCATGACGAGATAAATCCCAGTCACCTCTCTGATGAATACCTTCCCATTCCTTCCAACCAACAGGAGATTTATATTCAATATCAAAAGCAATTTTGGCATAATGAGCAAGTTCATCCTTGCCATGCTCACGAAATCTAATATTCTTTGGATGATTAACTAATCCTTTGTACCAATTCATTCTTTCTTCTTTCCAATAATCAAACCATTTCTTAGCCTCTTTAGGATTAATAAACCATTCTAAATCCCATTGTTCAAATTCTCTTTGTCTCAAAAGGAAATTCTTTGGAGTAATTTCATTACGAAAAGCCTTACCCATTTGAGCAATGCCAAAAGGAATTTTCTGTCTGGAAGACTGCAAAACATTGTGATAGTTTAGATAAATATTCTGACAAGCCTCTCCTCTTAAATAAGCGGTGTCTTTTTCTCCTTCAATTACACCCAAACCTGTTTTCATTAATAAATGAAAAGGCCTAGGCTCTGTTAGTTCTCCCTTACATTCAGGACACTTCTCTCCTTTTAAAGCTTTTTTTATATCGGAAAGAGAATAGGCTTCTTTGCCCAAATCTTCAACTAAATGATCGGCTTTAAATCTCTTGCGACACTTCTTACAATCAACCATTGGATCACTAAAACTATCAACATGACCAGAAGCTTCCCAAACACGAGGATGGGTAATGATGGCTCCATCAATACCAACTACATCTTTTCTCTTCTGAACAATTTCTTTCCACCAAGCATTCTTAATATTATTTTTTAATTCCACTCCTAAGGGACCGTAATCATAAAAGCCAGCTAATCCTCCATAAATACTAGAAGAAGGAAAAACAAAACCTTTACGTTTAGATAATGAAATAATTTTGGATAATAATTCGTTCATAATTTTATTTAATAATACCCATATCTTCATTAATTGAAGAATCATTAAGTAAAGTGGTATCTATAAGGGGAGAATAATAATTTAAGCTTGATTTTGTCCAAGTATCATAACCAGTAATAGTTACTTGATTAATTATGGTAGCTGCGCTTCCTCTTTGACTACTATTAGGAGTTAATTTAACTTGAAAAACAATAGTAGATCCCTTTATTCCTCTTTTTAAATTTCCAACCGACCAAACAATTTCTCTTGTTTGAGAATCAAAAGTGAAATTTGTTAATTCTTCTTCAGGAAAAACTTCTCCTGTTAATTCTACATTACTAGGTAAGAAAGTTCTTACTTTTACATTTTCAACATCAGAATAATAACTTTCTGGAGCCCAAGTAATAATATAGGTGGTTTCTTTTCCAACTTCAGGAGGAATAGGCCCTGAATTTTCAAAAATATCATTTTCAAAATAACCTTTTTGCTCAAGGGTAAGTTTAGAATTAACTTTAGTCGTAAAACTTTGTTTAGTTTGTCCAATATAAATATTATTCTTTATCATTGGATTTTTAATATTCGCCAAGTCATCTTTTACTCTAATCCAAAACTCAACTTTTCCTTCTTCTAAAGGAGATAGGTATTGAAGCTTGGGATTCTTTCCCCAATCAAATATAATTGAATTGTCTCCAAGCTGATAATCACCATCATTGGAATTCATAGTTCCAAAATCAAGGATAGAATCCTCAAATTGATTCACCATGAATAAATTAGTTAATCCGCCTTCTCCAACATTCTTAAAGAAAATCTCGTAATGTAGTAATTCTCCTGAAGAAGCTATGTATTGAGGATTGCCATTAATTTCTTGAGAAATGTAAAGAGATGACTCTATTATTTCAACCCCTCTGTCAATTTCTCTTAAAACAACAAATCTATTATCTTTCCACATTCCTATTTTTGCTTTAAATATCTTTACTTCGCCAATACTACCAGACAAATTACCCGTGATTTCTATTCCTCCTCCTTCTGATTTATTCAAAACAGGAATAATCCAATCTGTTTTTTCAAGAGCTGATGGGGAAGAACTAATAAACTCAAAACCTAATGGATAATCAATCTGACATCTTAAGTCTACTAAAGGATAATCTACGTTTGAAAAATAATTTAATTTAAAATCAAAATTATTATCTCCGCTAACCTTGGAAGGTAAGTCAAATCCTAATATCAAAAAAGCTGATTTTATTTGAGTAGAAAAACTAGAAGAAGATTCATATCTAGCGCTCAAATTCTTCGGCTTATAAGACAAAGAGACTTTAGCTATTTTAATATCTCCTTCTTTTCCTAATAATCTCACTTTAAAAGAAAAGTTCTTTTCTTCTCCTGGATAAATAGCCCCGCCTAATTTTTCTGAATCTAAAATTTGCATTTCAAAAAATTCTCCATCTTGTAAGGAATTTTCTGGTGCTTCAAAAATAAGTTCTGGGTTTTCTAAACGAAAATCACCATTGTTTTTGTATTTAACAATGTATTCTATTTCTTGAGACAAATTAGCTTCAGTAGGTCCTAGTATTTCTAGCTTCAGAATATCCTTTGAATAAATATTATTCTGCCACTGATAACCTCCATATCCAATAACTAATATGATTATAAAAATTAAAAATTTATTCATGTTTATTAATAAATGAAGAAAAATAATCTTTGGAAAGTTTCTTCAATAAATCAATTTGATTTTGTTTAATATTTAAGTTAAATGCTATTTTCTTATCCTGAAGAAGGACTCTTAATATTTTAATTGAATCTGGACTAATCTCTCTTCCTTTCTTTTCTTTCTTAAAACAGTCAGAACAAAGAATTCCTCCTTCTTTTAAGTCAAAATAGTTCTTTTTATATTCTAGCTTATTTTGACAAATAGAACAGCAATGAAGATTAGGCGTATAGCCTAATAAAGAAAGAAAGTTCCAGAAGAAATAATAATAAACTATTTTCTGATTTTTACCATCATTTAAGTCTTTTAAAGATTGTAACAACAAATCCCACACTTTTTCGTCTCTCTCTTGTCCCTTAATTAACTCATCAAATACCTCTAAAATCTTGTACACTATTACCATCTTCTCTAAATCATTTCTTAAGTTCTTAAACTTATCAATTAAAACAGCATCAACTAGTGTTTTATAATTTCTTCCTTGTATAAATTCTATTTCAGAAAAATAGAAAACATCCATTCCTGACCTTAATTTTGAGGAAATCTTTCTTATCCCTCTTCCTAAGACTCTTATTTTCCCAAAATCCTTAGTATAAATAGTAAAAAATTGGTCTGCTTCTTTCCAATCTTTTTTTTCTAAAACGATTCCTTGAGTCCTATAACGAAGAAACATAAAACCTATTTTTTAAGAAACACTTGAACATCATCTTCTCCAACCTTAACTTCTTTTTTTATCAAGAAGCTTTCTTCCTTTTCTACTTTTTTCAAATCTTTTCCTCTTGTCGTCTCAATAATTTCTTTCTTATTTTTAAGTAAAAGATTACTAGAATAAGAACCTCCAATAAACTGAATTAGAACAATGTTTTCTGGGGTAAGGCCTGATTTCTTTCTCATTCTTTGAATAGTTCTAATAAAATCTCTTACTTCTCCTTCTTCTTTTAATTCAGGAGTTATTTTTGTGTTCAATTTAACTTCTTTACCAAAAGAAATATTCTTAACATTAACCTCTTCTTTTATTATTTCTAATAATTCTTTTTCTTTAGATAATTTATCACTTGCAAGCTGTAAGTCGCTTAACGGCTGACGAACCTTAATTCCTTCTTCAGCTCTTTTAGCTAAAGACTGATTAACTATTTCTCTAGCTTCTTTCATCTTTTCTTCTAATTTTGAATCAATTCTCTTTTTATCTACATCTGGCCAATCAAATAAATGAATTGATTCAGGCATATTTTTTGTTTTTAGTCCTGAATAAATTTCTTCTGCTAAGAAAGGCATCATTGGAGCAATAAGTTTAGATAAGTTCAAAAGAACATAATAAAAAGTACTAGTAATTTCTCTTTTTTCTTGTTCGTTCTCAGGTCTTTGGAGTCTTCTTCTAGATCTTCTAATATACCAAAGAGATAAATCTTCAATGAAAAAGTTCTCTATTGCTCCGCTAGCCTTATCAAACTTATAAGCATCAAGGTTTTCAGTAACTTTTTGAATTAAATTGTTTAATTTAGAAATAATCCATTGATCTAAAAGATTATTTGATTTGATAGGTTGAGAGTCTTCAGAACAAATCTTCTTAATATCTTCTTTTGAAGAATAAGTTTTAAAGAAAATATAACTGTTCCACAAAGTAAGAACTTTTGCTTTTGTTTGACGAGCAACATTGTAACCAAATTTTAAATTTAAGGTAGGATTCTTTCTTACGTACATCCATCTTGTTATATCTGCTCCTATTTTATCAATTGCCTCATCAAACCAAATAGCATTACCTTTTGATTTATGCATCTCTTCTCCTTTTTCATCAACCACAGTTGCATAACCAAATATTGTCTCAGAAGGAACACTATCTTCTAAAATAGTACTCATGACAATAAGAGAATAGAACCAATTCTTAAATTGACCAGGAAATGATTCAGAAATAAATTCAATTGGAAACCACTTTTTCCAATATTTCTTATCACTAAAATATTTAATAGTAGAAAATGGAATTATTCCTGCATCCAGCCAAGGATTGCCTACATCAGGAATACGAGAAACAATCTCTCCACATTTAGAACATTTAATTTTAACCTTATCAATCCAAGGCTTATGAGGTGAATGACCTTCAAACTTTTCCCATCCCTCAACAGATTTTTCTTTTAATTCTTCTTTAGATCCGATTACTTCAAAGTTACCACAAGAACATTCATAGATAGGTAAAGCTAAGCCCCAATATCTTTTCTTAGAGATTAGCCAATTGTCCATATGTTTTAACCAATCTAATTCTCTGTCTAAACCAAAAGAAGGAATCCATTTTATCTTTTTAGTTGTTTTTCTTAACTTCTCCCTCATCTTATCCATTGAAATATACCATTCATCAACTAATCTAAAGATTAATTCTGATTTACATCTCCAACAAGTAGGATATCTATGTTTGTAATCTTCAATTTTAAAAACAAAACCTTTTTCTTTTAAATTATCAAAAATTAAATCATTAACTTCTGAGGTTAACTTTCCTGTTAAAGAATCAAATCCTTTTACATATCTACTTTCATGATTAGTCGGATTAACTACTGGTAATTTTAATTCTTTACTCAATTTAAAATCTTCTTGTCCACAACCAGGAGCAATATGAACAACGCCTGTTCCTTCTTCAGTAATAATATCTTCCCATAAGATAACTTTATGAGAATAATCTTGAAGAGAATCTTTAACATTAGATAACTCATCAAACATTCCTTCATATTCAAGACCTTTTAATTCTTTGCCTTTGAAAGTTTTAATTACTTTTCCTTCTGGAATTAAATCTGCTTTTTCTTTAAGTAAAATAAATATTCCATCTTTATTCTTTACTTCTGCGTATTCTAAATCAGGGTTAACAGCTAATGCTACATTAGCTGGCAATGTCCAAGGAGTTGTTGTCCAGGCAATAAAGAATGTTTCTTTTCTTCCTTTAACAGGTAATTTAACAAAAACAGACTGATGAGTTATTTCCTTATACTCCTCACCTAATATCTCGTGTTGGGAAATAGCTGTTCCACATCGAGGACACCAAGGAACAACATCTCTTCCTTTATATAAAAGTCCTTTTTCTTTACATTTCTTAAGAAAATGCCAAATAGCATAATTATTCTCATCAGACATTGTAAAGTAAGAATTGTCCCAATCCATCCATTGACCCAATCTTATTGATTGATTGGTTTGAATCTCGGAATATTTTAAAACTCTTTCTTTACACTTTTGAACAAACTTTTCTATTCCATACTCTTCAATATCTTTTTTATTCTTAAATCCAAGTTCTTTTTCTACTTCAACCTCAACCCATAATCCTTGGCAGTCAAAACCATTCTGGAACCTTTGATCATATCCTCTCATCGCTTTATATCTTTGAACTAAGTCCTTATAAGTTCTTCCCCAAGCATGATGAACACCCATTGGATTGTTGGCCGTAATAGGACCATCTAAAAAAGACCAAGGCTTTTTGTCTTTTATTTTTTCTCTTAACTTCTGAAAGATATTATTATCTTTCCAATATTTTAATATTTTTTCCTCGTATTTTTCTGGGAACATATTGTTTGAGACTATTTTGTTTAAAAATCAATAAAAAAACACTTAATATTTATTAAAGTTATCATTTTAAGAGAGATTTATCAAACAATACAAGGAATTAATAAAAATAATTATACCCCACAAACAGTCAGTAAGATTGTCCCGTTAATTCCAATAGTAAAAACTTTTTCTTCATTTTCAGCATTATAAGCAAACACATTAAAAAAGAAACTATTAATTTTCGTTGCACTTTTTACCTCGTCATAATCAGAATCTATACTTTGCAAATATTGTTCTACGGCACTAATCGCTTCTTGTTCATTCAAGACGCTTTTGACTTCTTCATATATTGGATTTGGGCTAACCATATCATCACACCAACATCTTTCAACCATGCAACTAAATAAGTCGCAATCACTTTCTTGAAATTGTTGACATTCCTGAGGAATATTAGAATTTCTTTCAGGTATTAATGTTGATTGATTAGACCAAAAACCTAGACCCGTAGCAAACACAGCAAGAATAATTGCGATTATTATTTTAAACATATTATTTTTTAAAAATTATTGTTCTTAATTCTCCTGGTTTAATAATTAAAACAGAATATCTTTCTTCCAATAATTTATCTATATTATCTTTCCTTGCTATCCCTCTTTCTAAAAGCCATAAAGGATCTCCATGACCTACAATTAAGATATTTTTGTTTTGATATTGTTTTTCAATGTCTTTAATTAAGCTTTCTACCCTATTAATACAATCTATCCAAGACTCTCCTCCTTCTACGCCTTTTTCAAACATTACCCTTGGAGTTATCTTATCATAATATTCTTTCTTTTTTCTTCCCTCATAGACTCCCAAATTAACATCCCTTAATCTTTTATCTGAGATAACTTTTAAATTTAATCCTTCGGCAACAATTTTAGATGTAATTTGAGCTCTTAAAAAATCTGAAGCAAATATTAAATTAATCTTCTTTTCTTTAAGAAAAGGAACTAACTTCCTAACATCTTCTTTTCCTTGTTCTGTAATTCCAAGTTCAAATTGAGTAGATGTGGGATAAATTATATCTGTTAGGTCAGCAGTATAAGATGTATGCCCATGCCTTAAGACAAAATAATTGTTATGAACTTTGTTTATGGAAAAATACTTTTGTTTTGGATTACAAAAGTTTAAAAATGTTTTTTTAAAATCAAAAAAAATACCCTTCATATTTATTTAAAGTATCATTTTAAGAGAGATTTATCAAACATATAGTCATTCATAAATGAATTGACAAAAGCTATTTTTGTGGTAATTTCAAAGTAGTATTTTAAAATTTAAAAGGAGATGAAAACAAAATAAAGAACAAAAACACTGATTTTTTTGCCAATATAGGGATTTTTTTCGAAGGTCTTTTATTTATCGCTATAGCATTAACATATTGCACTGCTAAAGAATATAGGCAAGGAATGCATGAAGAACCAATATACATAATCGTAGGATTAATAGCTTTATTTTTGTGCATTACTTCTCTTGTAATAAAGTATTCTGAAAATAAAGATAGTTTTCTTGGAAAATTTACATATTGGACATCTGTATTGTTTGGAGCATGTGCCGCCATATTTCTTATTATTGATTTTATAGTAGGAACTACGATGGGAATAATATTTGGAATGGATTTAATGTTTATTATTTTCTTAATCGCTCTTTTTCCTAAAAAAAAGAAGGGGTAATGCAATCATGTTCTCTACAATAAAAAACAAAACTGCTTTGAATTAAGCAGTTCTTTTTATAAAACTTTTTGTAAAAATAAATGAAAAGGACCATTTCTTGGTCCTTATTTAGGAATTATTATATCCCTCCCCTTTATTCTTTTTGTCATTTATCCACAGTTTTCAATAATTAAAAACCTTTGCGTTACTAGCAATCATCGCAACATATGGGTGCTCATCTTTAGAAAGTTTTTCAACTACTTCTAAAGGAGTACTTGAATTGTTGGCTGTTATTGCTCTGATTTCATGGTCCTTGTCTCTAGAAAGTTTTTTGAGAACTTTAGGAGACGTGCTTGTACTGCGGGCTATTTCTGTCTTATCTATTGTCTCTATTTCATTGCTCACTTGTTGTCACCTATTATACTATGACCATAGTACATCATTCATATGACTTTGTCAATAAAAAATCAATTTAACTAGCAATTTTTACTAGCTCCGACAATAGGATTCGAACTTGATAATTTTACATTTTTTCTGGCGCCCCCACTCCAATCAAATCCAAACAATTCTTCAAAACAATTTTACTAGCTAAAAGTAAAGCAATTCTTGCTTTTCTTACTTCTTCATCTTTTTCTGTTACAACCTGACAATCTCTGTAAAAACCACTAAAAGATTTAGCTAAATCAATGGCATATTGAGGAACTCTTTGAATTTGATAATCCTCTATAGTCTCTTCAATAATTTCAGGAAAACGAATTAAATGTTTAATTAATTCTAATTCAGATTTATGTTCTAATTTTGAAAAATTACAATTAGAAATATTCTCTCCTGATTTTCTTAAAATCCCACACATTCTAGCATGAGCATACTGAACATAATAAACAGGATTCTTTTCAGATTGTTGTTTTGCTACAAACAAATCAAAATTTAAATGCCTATCAGCAGATCTTTGCAAAAAGAAAAATCTAACAACATCTTTGCCAACCTCATCTAATAATTCGTCCATAGTTACATAGGTGCCAGATCTTTTAGACATTTTTAATTTCTCTTTTCCTTTGAAAAGAGTAATAAACTGTAAAAGAATAGTATCTAATTGTCCTTTGTAACCAATAGCATCTACTCCTGCTTCTAGTCCAGGGACATCTCCAAAATGATCGGCTCCCCAGATATTAATTACCTTATCAAACTTCTTCTTATTAAACTTATAATAATGATAAGCAATATCTCCTGCTAAATAAGTTTTCTCTTTATTTGTTTTAATTAATACCCTATCTCTAATATCTCCTAAATCAGAAGACTTAAACCATAAAGCTCCATCCTTTTCATAAGTAAATCCTTTCTTTGTTAAAAGATTAATTATTTTATCTATATCTCCTTTATGAAGTTTCTTTTCAGAGAACCATTCATCATATTCAATTCCCATATCTTCAACTGTTTTCTTAATCATCTCAAGAATCTTCTCAACAGCCTTTTCTCCTGCTTTAAAAGGATCTTTTTCATTAATCTCTTCACTTAATTCATCAATATAGGCTCCCCTGTATACAGCTTCTTCATCTTTTAAGACAGAATGACCTAAAACAAGAATTTGATTACCATAATCATTAACATAAAAAGCTTTTTCTGTTTTAAATCCTGCTTTTTTAAAAACATTAGCTAATACATCTCCAAAAGGACCTCCTCTAGCATTGCCAACAGTTAAAGGGCCTGTTGGATTAGCTGAAATAAATTCAACTTGAACCTTTTTTCCTTTCCCAACATCTAGTTTTCCATATTTCTCTTTTTCTTTTAAAATTGTTTTAACCTTATCCCTTAAATAATCATTAGGAATAGAGAAATTAATAAATCCTGGTTTTTCTACCTTGGAAGAAACCTTTCCGAAGTCAGACAGTGAATCTTTTTTAAACTTTTCATTTATAAGATTGGCTATCTCCAAAGGATCCTTTTTAACATCTTTGACTATCAGCATGGCTATATTAGAAGAATAATCTTCTAAGATTTCTTTTGGAGTATTCTCAATTTTAATTTCAGGAATTTTAAATTTAGAAAAAACATCTTCTTTCTGAAGTTCTTTAATAGACTTTTCTATTACTTCTTTTATTTTGTTCTTTATCATTTAGTTCTTTTGATATTATTCTACTTAAGTTTATCTGATTTATTAATCAATATCAAAATAAAAAAGGATTACCTCCCCAGATAATCTTTTGTTTTTTTAATTTTTAATGCTTTTTACCGTCCTTAAGCCCTTTCTGGTATTCGGAAGTTTTCCCGATACTTTTGGATTTTCTTAACTTTCTGCCAGAAATAGCATCTTTTAAGCCCAA
>Ga0114923_10003815_pt1 | contig 10122 bp, 3 predicted proteins | sample SumtaG_FD_89578 | JGI IMG/M metagenome (GOLD analysis project Ga0114923, IMG submission 89578) | Deep subsurface microbial communities from Indian Ocean to uncover new lineages of life (NeLLi) - Sumatra_00157 metaG | ecosystem: Environmental > Aquatic > Marine > Oceanic > Sediment | place: near...
GCCCTTACTCCGTAGAATGCCGCCCGTTCCACCATCTCCATGGCGCCAACGACCTAAAAAACGTAGCCCAAGCTGGCGATGGCGGCGAAAAGCCCCAGTTGCTTGACATCTTTCATCGATGTGCTGTGTTCGTCGCCCGATGTGGTCACGGTAGACCTCCGTGGTTTATGGTGTCAGGCCCGCTGAGACTCTGAATTCGGAACTCTTTGCTCTGCGATTCCGGATTGCGGTTGTTTCCAACAGGAGAAAGCTAACGGCCCGTTTACAAACGTCGCAGATCGAATGTACGGCGGGCAGATATGCTAACATCCGGTGGCCGATTGTGGAAGTATGCTTGGTTGTTACCCCCAGAAGAACCGCAAAGTCAGAAAGCGGCCCTTGCTTGGCCGGCTACTCGAAATCTTGCAGCCCTTGCAGCATTTTCTTGCTGTAGAGCGGCATGTGGCGATAGTAGACTTCCAGCGTGCAGATTGCCAGGCATGTCATGTAGATGCGCCCGCCTTGTTTGGAGAATCCGCCGACCGGTTTCCAGCTTCCGGCTGCCCCACCTTCGGTTTCCTGGGTATCGACCAGCACGCGGCGCATTTTGGCGTTCCACCGCCGCCACCTGGTGCCGCCGAAATGGTGCATCACTTGCGTGGCGTAGTACCAGTAGTAGATATCTGGCTCTTCGGCGTCGGGTGGGTGGTCTTTCAACAGATAGTCGATTCCGTTGCGCAGACCGGCTTTTGTCTTCGGCCAACCGAGATACTGGCGGCAGAGGAGCGCCTCGGCGGTCATGATGTTCGTGGGACCTCCGCCGGGTCGATAGGCGTATCGTCCGCCGATCTTGTCGCTTTGCACGCTGTCAATGAATCGTTCGGCGGCTTCGAAGGTTTTTGTCGGCACACGCAGCCTGGCTGCTTGCCCACTCTTAAGCGCCATCAACTGCCACCCCACCACACTGGTGTCGCCTGCCTCACCCGGTTCGTATCGCCAGCCGCCGCGACCGTGCTGGGCTCCGACGATGAAGTTCAGTGCCAGTTGGGCCGGCTCGCGAAGCTGCTCATCGCCGCTTAGCTGGTATGCCTCGCACAGCGCGATGGTGGCCTGTGCATGTGCATACATGCGACCGTTGCCGGCCCCGCGCAAATCGCCGTCCTCGCCTTGATGTTCCACCAGCCATTTCAGCCCGCTGTAGACGGTGTCCTTGTACTCGCCCTCAAGATGAGTCTGCCCGGCACCGAGGAACGGCAGCAGTGCCATGGCGGTGGCGGCCATATCGCTTCGGGTTCTGCCCTCCCCACCGATTTTCGGGTCGCCCTGCTTTGCATCGCGAAAGCTGTGGAGGCTCCAACTGCCGTCGGTGTTTTGATAGCGGGAGAGAAACTTTAGTCCCCGGGCAACAGCGGCCTCGGTCTCGCTGGTCCCACCGGCGGCGTGCAATATCTGGGCCCTGGCCCGGGGGTTGCGGCCGGCAAACATTTTTCCGACCGCAGCCGGCAGTTCGACAAGGTTGGGAGCGAAAGCCTCTTCGGACACACTCTTCAACGACAGCGGCCGCTCGATCGGTATTTCCACGGTCGCCGTATGCAGGACCGGTAGTTGGTCGCCGGCGCCGATTTCAGGCAAGGAGCTGTGGAACTCGATCTCGCCGGCGTCCTCGAACTCGAAGGACTCGGTTGGCAGGGGATCGTCTATTGCGAAGTCGCCTTCGGCGTCCTCGTAACTTACGGAGGTGGAAAGCGTGATCAACTCGGGTTTCTCGGGCGTGCTGGGCACCCACAGCCCCATCAGCAGCAGAGCCACGGCGTGTACGACCAGGCTGACCAACCAGGCAGGCAGGTCGTTCAACAGGCGGCCGAGAAAGACGGCCACTCCGCCCTTCTCGTACAGTTTGCGAACGTGTGCCCGGGCTCCGCGGCGTGTTTCGGAGGCGGCCACTCGGCGGCGTTTCGTGGCGGCCGGTGGGATGGTTTCGGTCGCGGTTTGCGGGGGGCTCGGCGGTGGCAATGCCGGTTTGGGTCCGCGCGAGAGGGTCGCTGAAATGGCAGCCGCCGCCTGCCGCGATTCGTTGCGCCGGGTCTCCTCTTGCCGGCGCAACAAGCGAAGGGCTTCTTCTTCCTGCTCTTCGCTAAGCTCTATACTGGTGTTGCAGCGCCAGCAGTCGGCAACCATCAGCCAGAGGCGGATAGACATCGGCGCGCCGCATTCGGGGCAGGCACAGGCCAACACGTCGCCGTCGAGCCAGATGGTTGCGCCGCCTGACGAAACGTCGCCGGCCGATGCATCCATCGGTACCGTTTCGGGTCCGAACTCAGCACTGGAATCGTGACCGGCAGTGGACATGGTGAACATACATTCGGGGGCCTGCCCGGGTACCCTTCGCCCCGACAGGGCCGCGTGAAAGCCTTGCTGCAAAATTTCTTCACAACTTGCCCGCATCATGAAGATGGGCGATCCGACCGCGGTCACGACCTTACCGCACCGCTGTTCAGTCTACCATCGATGCCCCCCCGAAAGCAAGCGCCGCATGGGGCCAGGTTGGACCTACATGAACATGTCGTCGATTTGCCGCCGAGTCTGCTGCATTGTCAGACGAACTTGTGGAATATGTCGGTTCAGATCGAGCAGGTCGCCGTCCTTGTCGTCCGTCTCGATTCGCATCAATTCACTTTCCAGGGCCTCCAGCCAACTGGGCAACTCGAACCCGGAGCCGGTCAACTCCTCGGCGAAGTGGGCAATTTGCCCTTCTAATTGCTCGAAGGCGGGCAATTGCTCCGAGATGGGCGTCGAATTGTTTTCTCGCAATTGCTTTATCGCCGGTGAAACCAGTGCGCGAAGCCGATCAACCTCCAACCGCCGCACGAACCGCTCGTCCAGCCGTTGGGCAATGCTCGGTAACCGCATGCCATACTGCTTGCTCAACTGCTGGAATCGTTCGATCAGCTCTTCGGCGGCGGTGGATGTACGATCGGTTACCGCCATACGCCAGATCTCAGCCGCAGCTTCCTTGTCGGAGCGTACCAGTACCTCGTGGGCCAGGGTAACCGGTTCCAGGTTCCAGGCCATGCGATCGTAGGATACTCGCACACGCAAGAGATCCAACAGGGTGTAGAGCATCTCGCCGTGGTCCGACTGTGTGGTAATGCAATTGTAGTCGACGTACTCGGGATAATAGTCGACCACCGCGTCGAGAATGAGCGTTAGGTGAGCAACCGCCTTGTCCCGTGGCAGCTTCTTACCCAGAGCATCCACCATCCGCGGACCTTCTTCGGGCTGGGGTTGTTGCTGGAGGTGTTCCAGATAGGTGTCCACACCTTGATGGAGAATTGCCCGCAGGTTACCCATGCTCATGAACCGCTGCGTGAACAGATCAGCGCCGTATTGTTCGATGAATTGTTTCAGCTGGCGCCATGGTTTCTTGTCGGCGACTTCTTCCAACACGGAGAGTCGCACTCCGCGGCTGTGTTCCAGCCAGCACCGCAAGAGTGCCTCGCTGGCCTCTTCCAGGCGGTCGATCAAGACGTTGTCGACGCTTGGGGCATCCTGCTTCCTGCCGCGTCGCCACTTCTGGGAAGAGGTGACCAGGCACTCAAACACAGCGCAGCAGCCGACACGAAAGAGCCGGTCGAACTCGGTAATGGCGCCGGGTCCCACGGGGTGGTTGACTTCCATGTCATGCATTGTTGCCATCAGATCGGCGGTTTCCGCGAGCATTCCCAATCGCGGCAGGCCGGCCAGAAGACGATGCAGCACGCACTGCAAACTTCGTGACTCGGCGATCTGTTGCGGATCTCCACCTCGGGCCAGTGCCACGTACAACAGAGGCCGCTGCTCCAGAACCTCGATAAGGTCGTACCAACGGTCTTGCACGCCGTGGACGTCACCCCGAAGCAATAGCCGCAGTACTTCGGCGGCGAGTTGCTCCCAGTCGTCCATCACTGCAGCCGGCTCGTGGCGGCGAATGGCCGCATAAACGATCCTCGCAGCGTCGGCAGTCTCCACACAGGTAGCGATTATCCGCTCGACCAACAACTCCTGGATACTCCGGCGGCGGTCGTATTCCAACATCGACTCGTGCGTGCCGCTGGGTTCAGGTGTGCGATACTTGTTTACCGTGGACAGCAATTCCGACAACCCCTGGCGGTTCCTTGTCGCTTGCTTCAGCCATGAGACCAGCCGGTCGTCGCAATCTTCCTCGGGCAGATGACCGGAAGCGACTGCGGCCGCCGACATCTTCCACAACCCCGCTAGCGTGTGCAAAAAGGCCAAGCGGGCAATTATCCGATCGGCTTCGGCGGTCAACTCGAAATCGTCGGGTTCGTAGCCACCATCGTGTATCGCACCGTCGAAGCCGTCGTCGCTGCTGTCGCGATAGCTGACGTTCTCGTAGGCCGCGCTGAAAAGCTCTTCCGGACCGTCGTCCTTGGGTTCCTCTTCCTCATCCCGTGGACGCTGCTGAAGCAACTCGAACCGCGGCACCTCCCAGTACTCCTCGGCGTTGGCTTCCAGATGGTCGATAAACTTGCCGGCCAGCTTCCAGCGATCGGCAACCCACACGCAACAGCGGTCGGATTGCTCGACGGGTGGTTCCCCATCACTGAAGAGCTCTTTCAACCAGCGCACAGCCAGGACGTGGAAATTGTAGTTTTCCTCGACCAGCGGGATTTGTTCGGCCCTGCTCAACCACTGCATAAGCAGGGCCATGGCGGCCACCGGGTCGTTCTGCTCCAAGAGGGCCTCGATGACCAGCGCGTATGCCTTGGGCGAATTGAACGGTTCGACATGCCCTCGCCAGAAAGCAAGGTCTCCGGCGGCGGTCCCGGCTTCTTGCCAGGCTCGCAACGCGGCGGCCACATGGCGGGCGGACTGCTGCGTTTCCCGGCCGGAGATACCCTCTATTGCCGCGACTTCCGTGCTGGCGAACTTGTCCCACCACTCGGCGAAGGCATCCAGTCGTGCGGCGGCGGTCTCTTGCAGTTGATCGTTTCCGGCCGCCGCGGCCTCCTTTTGAATCTGCACGTACATCTCGAATATCCCACCCACCAAATCCAGCAACTCGTCGACACGGTGGTCGTGCACGCTGTTTTCCAGTGCGGGAAAGAGGCCGTATTGGGCGTTGAAACCCAGGATGTTCCAGGGGTCGACGACCGCTCCACAGTCGATCGCGGCGTGCAATATATCCTCGCTTTGGCCGACCAGCTCGCTTGCCTCCTGCAAGCGTCCCCGCCGTATTTCGAGCTTGGCGCTGGACAGGCGGCAGGCCGTGTCGCATTTCATTCTTGCCGACGGTACCGGCACCACCCGGGCGTGAGCAGCCGCCGCCTCGACGTATCCCATTCTTGCGAAAATGCTTGCCAGGTGAACGTGCTGCAACTGTGCGGCCCGACACCGCGTTATGCACCGGTTGAACTCCTGACGCGCGCCACCCAGTGCTTGATGAAGCTCGGCCATCTCCGCGCGCAACCGTTTGGCATGAGATTGCGGAAGGCAGCAAAAAAATGCCTCGTAAAACTCATCCCGATATTCGGCAATCTTACGTACCAGCGTGGCCAGCGTGGCCGTCGAGTCGTGAGCATCCGGCCGGTCGCCGCTTATGCCGGCACCCATCAGCATCGTTCCCGCCAGCACGGCCGCGCCTTCGACAAGCAACTCCTCGCGGGGTAAGTCAGTTCGAGAAGCAATCCGCTCCAGGATACCGTCCAGCGTTACTTGCTGCATCACGAAACGCCGACAGCTACCCGAGTTGTCTAATTTGTGCATGTCCCACTGACCAAACAGGTAGTTGGGACGCTTGTTGATCGGGTGGTCAAAGTCGTACTGGCGGGGATCAACGGCTAACTCGTCCAGCATGGCCGGGTCGAACATGGCAGTGAGCAGTACGGACTCATCGGTTTGCTCGAGTATCCGCAGCGTCTTCGCGATCAACTCGCCGTATGGTCCCGCCGCCATGCCCGCACCGCGAATGTACAGCGGTATCGGTCGTACCCATTCGTGGGTGTAGGGTTGTATCTTCTGCTGGGTTTCCAACACGGGAACGGGCCGGTGGCCGATGAAGTCGTTCAGTTCAACCAAGGCGGCGGGTACGATTCGCTTGGTTTCGTTCCAGGGGGGCCCCTGTTGAAGAACGGCCTCGCACATGCGACCGATGAAAAACGGTTGAAACAGTTGCTCGGCCGTGCGGTGGAACAACAGGTCGCGGTGATGCTTCTGATAGGCGGTCAGGGTGTGGTCGAAGGTCAGAGATATGACCGCTTCGGCCTGTTCGGTTTGGCGAAAGGCATCCGAACTTCCGTTGAGTTGTACCAGCCCCTCGCGCAGCAGGTCACCCAAGGCTTGCCAGGCGGGTAGCGAACGGTCCCCCCGTTCGGCGATCAACCCGAACAACTCGTTGAGGTTCCCGAGAAACTTCGCATCGGTCACCCCGGAAGAGAAATTCAGATATCCCAGCGTCTCCTGCAGGACTGCGAGAGCGTCGTCTTCAAGTTCGTTCAAGTGCATTCCAAACCGGCCAATCTCCTGAAAGCTGCTAGTTGCGAGAGCAGCACGAGGGTTCGTTGATCAAGCGGACGGCAAGCATTTGCGATTGCCCTTTGGAACTATGGTAGGCGGCGTTGAAAGTAACGTCCAGGCGACCCCGCCGGGGCTGTATCGCAGCCCCCCTGCGGCCGAGCGGTTTTTGACGTGCGTTCTTGGCTCTTTGCAACTATCATGAAGGGGTCCCCTCAGCGCCGGCACTCCCGTGGGAGTCCGCCGGCTACGGGGCGTGGTGTGTTGTTGCTTCATCGGAAGCGGTGTTGTGTCCTGCAGGGGCCGGCCATCAGCGGGACGCCGGAGACTGTGAGCTTTTCGCAAACCGAACCCGCAAGAACTGGTGGCTTAAGCCATGATTCGACGTTCATTGTTTGCCGCAGCGCTGTCATTTTTTGCCGCAGCGCTGATTATCACGACGCTGCCCGGCACTCTGGCAACGGCCGCTCACTCCGGCGCCATAATTCCCCAGACGACCGCAGCGCGGCACGGGCTGGTCCGGCCATGGTTTGCCCAGGTTCAACTCGATCGAGGCCGGGGCCGTCTTACCGACGTGTTGCTTTACCGGGGCACGATCTATGCGCAGACCAACAAGGCGATAGTGCAGGCTATTGATGCCGAGAGTGGCGAGACAATTTGGGTCAAGCGGATTGGCCGGCCTGATCATCCCAGCCTCACTCCGGGCGTGGCACGCGACATGTTGGCGGTGGTCAACGGCGCGCGTCTCTACGTCGTGAACCGCCACAACGGCAACCTGCTGTACGAGACCGCGGTCAAAGGCGCGCCCGGTGCCGGACCCGCGCTCAGCGACAAACGAGTCTATGTGCCGATGCTGCGGGGTTTGATGGTGGCTTACCGGCTGGAATCGTTAACCGATCCGCAGAAGGAGTTGGGTTTCGGAAAGAGTTGGGAGGAAATGGACGAGGGGGAGCGGGTGGCAGCCGAGAAAGAACGCCGCGATAATCTTAGACTTCGCCAGGAGTTCATCGCGCCTCTGGTCTCCCAATCGCTGGGACGCGTAATGATACAACCGCTGGTTACGCTGCAAAATGACGACGAAGAGTACTGCGTATGGCCCACTGATCGCGGGCTCCTCAACATAGGCCACATCAACCGTCATGACGAGAAGAAGTTGGAGGCGAGGCACCAGATAGCCACCGACGCGGGCATTGCCGCCAGACCCACCTACAAGGCGGCTGACCCCGACGCGTTGGGCGATGAGGGAATTATCTACGCGGCATCGCGAGACGGTTTCGTCCATGCAATAGAGGAGAAAAGCGGTAATTCGCTGTGGAGGTTTTCGACCGGTGAACCGATTTGTGAGCCGGCAGTGGTCATAGCTGACCGTGTCTACGTGGCCACTCGATTAGGCGGAATGTACTGCCTGGACGCCAGAGTCGGTAAGGAAATGTGGCAGGCACCCGGCGTCAGCCAGTTTGTCTCCGCCAGCAAGCGACGCGTATATACCTCCGACAAAGCGGGGCGCCTGGTAGTGCTCGACGCGAAGACCGGTGCCCGGCTGGACACTTTGGCAACCGAATCGCTGCCGATCAAGATGATTAACTCCCAGACCGATCGCATCTACTTAGCCAGCGACCGCGGGCTGATACAGTGCCTGCACGAGATCGAGTTGCCCCAGCCGCTCGATCATGTCCAATGGGAGAAGGAGCAGAAGGGAGCCGCCGAGAAGGCGGAGAACGTCAACGAAAAGGACCCGCTCGGCGACGACGACAACCCCTTCAACGACCCCTTCGAAATGTGATTTTGTGCTACTCGGCGGCCGCGGCGTACCGGCGGCAATCTGGCCCGGCCAGACCGGCACCGTTTGGACCTTTACCGGTCGGCGTGCCTCAACTACAGGGCCTCCACCAACCTCTCGGATGGCTCGCTATTGTTCCAGTCGAACGTCACTTCATCGTAGGGGTTCACTGCGACCACGCCGCGACGTGTCAGGCGATCGTATAACAACTTCTGCCCGTAGAAGATCACCTTGTCCAGGTCGTCCTCAACAAAGCAAATGGGCAGTGTCTGGCGTGTGTCGGACAACTCGTCCAACCGGCAACGGTGAGCACCGAGCGTATCGTCGATTGTTCCGCCAGGAATACTCTGAAGTATCAACCGCCCTTCGTTATCTTTCTTTGGAATAGCAAGGTTGCCGGTTTCCAGATAGGTCAGGTCGTCGGTAACGGAGAAACAGGAAAAACACTTCATACGCAGCAAGAACAAGACTTTCACCCAGCTGATTTCAGCAACAATATCACCCTGGGGGTTGATGAAGAATCTGGCGAAATGCTCGCTGCGCCGCTTGAGACGGTAGTCGCCAAGCCGCCGAAACCCCAGCGATTCCACCTCGGGTGTGTTCTTCTCGAACCACTTAGTCGCGTCCGGAGGCATCTCGCCCACCGTCACCCGTTGAAGCTGTATCACTTCCGCGGACCGTTGCGAGTTCTCCTTGAAAATGATCATGATCGTTAGTATCGGCGGCACAAGTAGCAGCAGTACCGCTATTGCAATGGGCGCCACCATCGGCAATATACCGATCGACATGCCCGCGATACCACCTAGTATAAGGGGAACCGTGACAAGAACAATCGCGACAAGGTGCCGACGGCCCATGGCCTTGAATATCGACTTGGGCCTAAGAACCACGCGAATGGCCAGCAATCCCAAGACGCACAACAAGGCCGCAACCAGAGCCGCGAGCCAAAGAATCGCCACGGGCACCGGGCCGATGGCAATGGCATAGATCCGTCCGTCGGCGGTCGCCAGTGCTTCGCAGCGATAGAAGCCGTCCGGCAGCGGCCACTTCAGTTGCCACTGTTGACCGTCGAGCACGTGGATTCCCCGGCTACCCGAGGCGCAAACCCGCTCGCCAAGCTGGTAGACACCGAAAATGTGGTCGCGGTCACCCAGTCCCAACTGTTGCTTGGAAAACTGCCCACAAGCCTCCGCATTTTCAGCGACCCAAAGCAAACCGAGAGGATCGTCGAGCCAGATCTTGCCGTCCGCGTAACCCAACATTTCAACACCGGCCAGTATGCGACCATTGAACGTGACTGGCGTCCATTTTTCCCGTTGTTTTCGCCACAGTTGATCGGCACACAGCCAGAGACTTCCATCATCTGTAGCCAGGAGACTAGGCGCGAGGAACGTCTTTTGGGAATCCCAGCGGGCGACCTCGACGTTCGATTTCTTATCTTCCGCATGCCAACGCCCGTTGGCCCACGTCCTCAGGACGCCATCGTTGCCAAGCACCCAGGCTCTTTCTTCGTTTTCGTTGGCGGCCACTACGTGATCGGCGGCCGCATGCGGTATTCTGTGTCTTAGCCATTGTTCCCCGTCGAATTCCAAGAGAACGTCGTCGACAACGGCCCAGAGACGGTTGCCGGCAACCACGAAGTCATGGCGAGGGCTGTTCCGCTTGGTGCCGAAACTATCGTTTCGGAAGACTTGCCATTTGCCGTCGCGGTATCGCGAGATACTGCCCACCAGGCGAGTGCTGGTCCAGAGACTGCCGTCGGTCGAGGCCTCAAGTTGATCGGGTATACCGGGCAATTCGCCCAGGTTATTCCAGGGGCGGGCTCCGCCGTCGGCCGCCACCGCTACTAC
>Ga0114923_10003817_pt1 | contig 10120 bp, 12 predicted proteins | sample SumtaG_FD_89578 | JGI IMG/M metagenome (GOLD analysis project Ga0114923, IMG submission 89578) | Deep subsurface microbial communities from Indian Ocean to uncover new lineages of life (NeLLi) - Sumatra_00157 metaG | ecosystem: Environmental > Aquatic > Marine > Oceanic > Sediment | place: near...
AAGAATGCGTGCATATTTCGTCCCCATGCGTGGTGTGACGAATCTTAATATTCGTCTCGCCAAAGCGGTCTTTGCACCAGTCGTGGAAAAGGTCGAAATCTACAGCCATGATATGTCTCCGGTATTTGTGCTTGAGTTATACCGTGTTTTCTGCGATAATGCAAGTGAGAGATGCGATCAGGCATCATTATCGAATAACAAAGAGGAATTCATGAATATTAACCACCAAAGCGTGAGTCGAAAGAAATGTTATGATACATGCCCCCAACAGTACAAGTTCCACTACCATCTTAAGATTCCTCGCCCCGGAGAAGAGCCATTCTACTTCACATATGGCACCATTGTCCACAAGGTAGCAGAAGTTTTCGTCGAAAACAATGGCGAACTCTCAATCGGAGACATTTCCAATGACATAATGCGTGGCAAGATCGCCATCGACAAAGATGGAAGGAAAGCCCCGCCACTTCCTCCTGATTACCAGAGGAAGTACAAAAAGCATCTCCGAGCCATTCAACGTCTTACAGATCGCATCGGCACAGATGGAATTGTGGAGCATAGATTCCACTATGACATGGACCCGCCCAACGAGAGGTTCGTGATGGGATTTCTTGATCGCCTTATCATTCGTGGCGACAAAGCCTTCATCATCGACTACAAGACAACTAAGAAGGGTAAATGGCGAGTCAACAAGAACACCGTGAAGCAGGATCTTCAACTTCGCATGTACGCCCGAGTGATCCAAAAAGAGTTCAACCTCAAACCAGAAAACATCCAAGCGGCCTTGTTCTACTTTGAGGGTGAAGAGATCATCGCTTGCCGATACAGCGAAGAATCACTAGCAGCCGCAGAGAAGGAACTCTTGGACGCCTACGTGATGATCGAAAATGCCGATCCTGACAAGGTATGGGGTCGAGTCGGCTGGCATTGCAAAAATTGTGATTATGGCACGATGTGCCAATTCTACAAGCCACCATCGAAAGTACAGGATGCGTTTGACGGCAATATGGATAGCATGGGCGGTGGTTGGTGATAGACAAATTAGCTTTGCCTTTGTGCCCCAAGTGCGGTGACACCAAAAACGTCAATCCCTACACCGGACACAGTAAATTGGCTCAACCTTATTGGTGCAATAAGTGTATGATTTACTGGTCGAGGGATCTTGGTATCCTTAACGTTCCGGCAGAGGAATGTAATCCCTCGGATACTCTCCCTGCGGATTGTTCCGATCAATGACTGGAATCATTCGTGCCCAACTCGCACCTACCTCATTAAGCCAAGCATAACCGTTGCGCTTGTTGTATTCTCGGACTGTGCTGAGAGGAGTGAAAAATCCATTTCCATTTCCCGAATAACTAGATGTTCCCCAACAGATACCAACATAGTAGGTGTCGGTCATCAATCCTCCGCCTGAACGTCCGGGCCTTGGACTGTTTTCTGTAGTAATGACATCTTCCCAGCTTCCTGACACGGTTCGCACGCCGATATATCGAACATCGTAATGAGCAACTTCACGGCCGCTATCGCAACCAACAGAACTCAGTCTCATATCCTTGGTGAATTGAAACTCTTCTGGGGCAATAGGAAAATATTCGGGTTCCCAATCTGGCTTGAACCTCATCAAACTAACATCACGACCTCGAACATTACTGTAATACAAAACTTCTGCTGGGTATTTTTTTGGTTCATTAAGCTTTTGATCGTTGTGATACCATGTGGTGACATGACCAGTAAGTCTTTTGCTTTTTCCTTCCTCTGCTGTCATGCTTCCTCTCCAGAGGTGGCCACATGATTGAACATACGCCCATCCATCATCCGGGTTGTAATACACAATGGTTCCAGATCCAGATGCAGATGATGTGTGGATTTTCAGCCCGGCGGCGAGCCATTTTCGATGTTCTGCGTCTCGTTTTCCAATTGGCACTCCACCAGCAGCAAGAGCCTGAAATGGGTCGTCCTCGACCAAAGGCATGTTGTCGATGGGATTAGTTCGTAAATCGTATTCAATTGGAGCATCAGTTGTCTGATTGATGTTCACAAAGAAAACGATACACATTAGAATACTCATAGCTGCCGAACTGACGAACAAAAATTTTCGCATGTTTCCCCCTACTATTATATAGAGCCACATGTTAAACTTGACCATCCAACACATGATCCATCTGACACGTGATCAGCGATATGCTGTTCATGAAGGAATAGAGATAGTAGTTCAGGGAGTATCTATTCCAATCTGGTTTATGAACAAAGTGACTTCAGAGCCAGCAAAGGAGATTTTCTGTCGTTATTATCTCAAAAATCCCAGAGAGGATATCGCCATCCAAATTAAAGAAGATGGATTCGAAATCTGTTTGCCTTTCCGTCCCGGAAAGAAACTGGATTTGACTGATGAGCAATGGCGTGAGTTAAGCTTAAAGAATCCAGAGAAGTTGGATCATTTGTACCAAAACACACCGGCCGAGGTTTCCTCAAAGAATTTGCTAGATCTCAAAGATGGCGGATCAGGGCGTTTGATGTACAGAGAACAAAACAAACTGAAGCAAAATGACAAGCTTCTAAATGTGATGCACTTCATTCAAATAGGAGATGCCGAAGTGCTTATGGGCAGTTTATGATGTTCCGTCGCAATCTCTCAATTGCATTCCAATTCTCACTGTAACAGAGTCGCCATTGTTTACGGTTATGGCATTATCAAGACTAGCTGTGGAGATAAGGAACCCTGTGTTGTCGGATTTATCAGTGAGAAAAAGTTGGCTTACTGGACCCCAGTTTCCGCTAGTCGCTTGAAAAGCCACAATTGGACTAACGGCAGACCAATGATCGTTTTCGAAATTAACAGAGAAATCTCCAGTTGAGCTAACTGCTTGCCTGTCATATCCGCCACTACCGGGTTCTCCAATAAGAGAATCCATATCATCGGTGGCGTCTACTATTATTCGGTTATCCATTCCCAAGTAATAATCGTCAGGAATGATTGAACTATCTCGTCCGCCAGTAAAAGCGGCTCTGAGTAGGAATTCTTCGCCGTCTTGGTGGAGGATGTTATGAATGTTCTTCTTTGTCCAAAGAATATCCCCTTGAGGATTCTTGTGTTGGATTTCAAGGATCTTTAGTATGCCATTCCAATTCTTCATGCTTTTATATAGTAATGGAAACATAGATACTTGCATGAGATTCAAAACGTGGCTACAAGAGAGTTTGGCAGGACCGGGTGGTGGTCCCGAACCAACGGCCGATAGTCCCGAAGCTATGGGAAAAGCAGATGCTAAGTTAGGTGTTGGGGCTTACCATCAAGGTGGAGGCAATCCTCCACTCAGAGGATCTGGATTTCCAAAGGCTTATCTAGATCCCACACATAACCGCAAACCCATGAAAAAGAAGATGAAAAAGACCTAGTTTGTCAAAAAGATCAATTCCGCTGCCACTGGGCCAGACTTCAAAAGCTTTCGTTCCCAATCACACCATAAATCCCATTCGGATTCATGATTTCGCATCACAACGATTTGTTCGCACTCCATAATTCTGGAGTTATATCGACGCTCGTAATATCTCAATTCGAGCAACGGAAGCGAGAAGTTCAACTTTACGAACGCTCTCCACAACCAAGACATTCTTGATGATTTGTGATATTCTGAGTTCAGAAAGTTGGAGATAAAATAGTCGTAGGTGCTGTTGTCCATAGGATGGGCATAGTGATTGCAGTAGGCTTCGATTGGTCGTTCTTTGTAACGAATTGGTGTGCCTTTCAAGACATCGCTGGTAAACACCTCGGATTTTCGCACATCATACTCTTTGCACACCGGCATAGCATCTTCAAGTTTTTCCAAATTCCATCGAGTTGCTATGCAAAAGTGATGGTCTGGATGTCGATCTAGAGTCACTACAACTTTAGACCTATGCGGCGCAGTTTCAAGACATAGAGAACAAGGAGTTTGCAAGAAATTCCTGATTGTCCCCGTCCTGATCAAATATTCAATTCCAAGATTCATTCGTCTTCCAAATCATCTTCCTTCTCCCAATCATCCCAGTCTTCATCATCGTCTTTCTCGTCTTCCTCATCGTCCTCATCGTCCTCGTCATCATCCCAGTCGTCATCCCAATCTTCATCTTCATCGTCCTCGTCCTCGTCATCGTCCTCGTCATCAAGATCGTCATCTTCATCTTCCTCATCGTCGTCTTCCCAGTCATCATCTTCTTCGTCATCCTCGTCATAGTAGAAATTTTCTTCGTCATCACTATCACTGATGCTACTATGAGCTTCTTGTAGCCACTCGGGGAGCAAATCATCGGAATAACGTGTCATTGAGGTTCTCCTTGGAAATAGACAGTAGAAGTATATTAGAAAGGACTTGCCATTTTTTGGCAAGCCCTTTCACTAATATTTTGTCGTATTCTTAACGAACGACTTTGTACCTTAAAGAACAGCAACCAGTGCTAACGGTACGAGTAGAGTCGAGGTCACAAACAGTTCGTTCCACTCGTATGGATCGCTGTCCGTTCTCATTGGATTCTGTATGCAAGACAGTAACTAGCTTACCATAAATCTGCTCCCACTCATATCGAGGTGTTCCTGCAAGAACTTTGGATGGCGTGCCACAACCGGTGTTGCCGACGCCACAACCAGAGTTATTTTCTGGCTTAAAACCCTTTTGATATTCGGGAGAAAATTCTCCGGGTGTACATCCTTTACAAACAGCCATGAGTCCTCCTTAAGCAAAATGAGTTCGAACTAGTTTTCCATCTTGAATTTCAAACGGAGTATCAGATCCTTCTCCAACACTGTTGGTTTCGTGAAGATATTCAATCATATCTTGCGCCCCCAGAAGGGCCTCGTCGTCACTCACAGATATGACATCCATGGCGGTTTTGTTTTCATCATACAAATATGCCTGCTCTTGTGGGATTTCTACCTCCACGTTGTAGAGAGGGTTGTCGGATTGCATTCTGAGTATGTGGTTTGATAGCTTTAAGTTAAGCGTCGATGACATTTTCACAATCCCCTCATTATTGTCACAAGATGGAGCATTTGACAATATGTTGAGTGTTGGCTGGATTACATTTCGTTTGATGAAAACGTCACGCATAGCGTCGTGATAGGTTCCATTGAGTTTAGTCTTATCTGCCCAGAGCATTGTTTTGGCCATGGACTCATAGAACTTAACGTTTATTGGAGCGTGTTTAATTGCCATTAACGCTCGGTCGGTCAAACTATCACGTGCGTGTGCTAATGCTTCCAAGGGAGTTGATCCATCATTTCTGTTCTGCTCATACATGGCAACCAACAAATCGTAATACACACCCAAGAACACTCGGCCGAAGCTGTGACATTCAGAAGAGAGCTTGTTGTGTGGTGCGTTTTTCGGAAGTTTGTTCGGAGGAACATAGTTGAAACTATTGATGGCGTTCCTCAAGCAATCTGGGCTTCGCCCGCTTCCCGGCGATAAGGCAAAGACTGCCTTCCCAACATGCTCCGCTAATCTAGCAATCACATTCTGTTTTCTCATATCGCCATTGGTTTGATCGATTGCACGTTGAAGTATTGAATCATGGCACATGATGTTAATCATGGCTGTGAGATCAGCAAAAGCTTCGTGGAATCCCCATACTTCTAGAGAGGCTGCACTCCAAGTATCTGGTCGAAATGTATCGAGCACAGCATGTCCCAACTCATGAGCCACAATATCTGAAGACTCTGCGGTGAAAACTGTACCACCGATTTTTTGATGACCATAATAAAAGAATCGCAATGATCGCCTATCGTAATAAGCGTTGAGGTCAACACCAGCTTTAGGCATCACGGCCAAGTTGGATGTTCCTATCCAACGGTTCATCTTTCCGCCATGTTGGGCGTAGAAGTTGAGTGTGTTGGTCATGGTCACAAAACATTGAGCCGCCAAATCTTCAGCAGTGCCTCTCTTGAAACCTCCGCCAGCATACTTTCTGACAGTGAACATTGGAGAAACTGGCTGTATTGGTGCGTGCATCGCCTTGAGCAAATCTGGGGTGGTCATGTCATTGAGGATGTAATTGATTCTCTTGCTGTTGACCACTGGTGGTTTTGGCTTTCTCCTCCTTGGCTTTGGTCTTTGTCCCGGCCTTCTTTTTGGAAATCTTTTCCTTGGTATTGCTTGAGCGCTGAATAACTTGTGCAAATTCATTGGCACCTCCCTACGCTATATATGGTTGATAGGAGGACAGATGAGTTGGACACAGAAAGAAAAAGCAGTTCGAGAGAAACGGACCATTGAAGCTACGAAAAAGAATTTCATGGGTTCGGCTGGTAAATTGGGTTTAATTGCTCAAACGTTGGGTCATCAGATCATCCGCCAAGGCACAGGAATCATGGATGTCACCTATCTGGAAGATCCTTACGACAATGATATAGAAACAGAGTTCGAGAAGACAATCAGCGGTCAGGATGGGCCGCAAATGTACCAAGAAACCCCAGAACTCCCAGAATTTCAAGACGAGATCAATTTTTATGAAGGCTATGTGTTTGACGGCCTTAGTAGGGGTATGCACCTCGAAATCAAATATTGGAACAGGAATCAGAAACTTGAGGTCACTTACAAAGGTTATCAAGTCTACAAGGAAATTGGTGGTGAATTATTTGCTTACGCACCATTCGATGACTGGGAAGACTTAATTACTAGGCTATATAAAGTGGCTAAGCCTCGGTCCAAAGAGCTTAAAGAACAGCGGGAGGTGGAACTTGGGGAGAAAATCCAAAAGAGGAAGAGCACATTTTGGGAAAAACTTCAGACACGTTGGGGCGTCTGAGGTGCTTGCGAATTCGCTACCAAAATCTAGCTCCAAAACCATAGATAAAAATGCAGTAGATCATCTTTCAAAGACCCAGAGGAGGGGAACAATGGCTATGAATAAACATGACCGTCCCTGCAAATGCGACGATGAATCGAGAGTCCAAACTCTAACACTAGAAGATGGCCGTCGTGCAGAGAGACATGTCTCAAGAGATGAGAATGGAAATGAGATAGTCGAAATCTTTGCCGAAGAACAACGACCTCTCAAGCTAGAGAAACGTATTGTTAGGGAACACAAGGACATTGTTTCTAAAGAAACTCACGAGACTGTTCAAGATGGAGAAGTTGTCAATGTTGAAGTCAGATCTCTTGAACCAAATGTTCCAATGCAAGTACGGGAAAGAATTGGAGTGGCTAATCGTGCGAAGGTAGTCGATGGGGATTACGTTCGTAAAGAAGAAGTGAGCCAACTTATCGCTGATGGAGTTTGTGCTGGTGTAGAAGCCATGATGGCCAACATGGAACCGGAGCCATACGCAGAAGAGTATGACGAAGAACCAGAATATGAGCCAGAGCCAGAACCAGTATTTAAGGCTCAAAGCATAGTTGAACAAAATGTAGCTGAAAAAAAGAAGGGCGATGCACTTCTCAACATGGTAATGGGAGTGGTCATTGTAGCTCAACTGGCTTTCTTCGGCTACATGTTCCTAGTAATGTAAAGAAGGAAAACGACGATTTGGGAACAATACACGTTGTATAACTTTCCCTCCTATCAAACACTTGTGACTCCCCATAAACAGAGGAGTCACAAGTGTGTTGTTAAGGAGGTGGTCGTCGGATCTTTCGACGCTTCAAACGATTTGGAGCGACTCTTTGATGAATGTCGTTCGCTCACTCGTAGCAAGGACGAACTTTTACATCCCACCCTTCAATATCGCCTTCTTCAAGATGCTTTGCGATGTGGGCCGTAGCCTTTAGTTTAGCCTCAGCAATCGCTATATCATATGTCGATGGACCCATCTTGCCGAGATCTACAAACTTCGATCCTAGACCCTTATGGCAATACATGAGTTCTAACATCCAACCATGTTCGGCACTGAGAACCGTAACGGTCTTTTTGAACTCCCAATCGATTAACTCTTTCGCTTTGTCGAGAGCCTCATCGAATGTGGCGAAGTATTCTATCAAAGTATCATCGCCGTCTCCTAAGTCAAACGGCCTATCATCAGCAGGCGTCCTGACCTTCTTCAATACAAATTTTGGACGATCCATCGGCGAAGATAACGGCGGATGAGATTCGTACTGATGAATTAGAAAACCTCGATTCATCAATTCTTTGAATAGCTTTTCCTTTTCTTTTTCCAAAAGAAAAGCTCTTTTGTACAGATCATCTGGCATTTTTGCCTCCAAAAAGAAAAGCCTCGCAAGCGAGGCTTTTTTAACGTAAATTGTCCTCTTAAGCTCCCTCGGTGAACATCACCAAAATCGGGAACCGCTCCAAGGTAGTCTTTTTGGGATTCTTGAAGAATCCTTCCGAAGACATTGTGAGACGGCTGTAATCTCCCCATTTGGCAATTCGATCCTTGCGGTAACTCTTCACCTTCTTGAGGGCCTTATCTTTGGTTCTCACGCTGGAGCCTTCTCGGAACTCATACCCCCTGATTAGGGTGGGAGTTTCCTCGATAATCAGGACTGTGCGCCTGATTGGGTGGCTGTGTGTCCCTTGGTAATAGAATCGTGCCACGGGACGCTTGGACACTAGGTCATAGACCTTCCTTTTCTTTGTGGCTGTTGCCATGTCTCCTCCTTGTACTTATTGTAAAGATCCGTCGCAAATGATACGTCTCCTAAGTTTTTATTAGAAAATCGATCATCTGTCAAGGGCACTTCATAAAGAATGTGCTTCTTAAGGAATTCCAGAGATTCTGGTAGATCGGGTCTGGGGGCTCCTTCATCCACTTCCACCTCCATCATGGCAAAGTAAAGATCTGGGCCAAAGAACAGATCCAACTCCCATGTGATACGAAAGTCAGGGAACAAGTGGCGGACTTTCTTTAATTTTCGGGTAGAAACTTCCCAAAGATCCATTCCATCTCTGAGTTCCAACTCTTGCTCAACCTCTATCTGTCGACCTGCAATTTTCTGTTTGAAAGTTAAGACCCAGTCGCCGTCCTTCATGGGATGGATGGAATGTCTGACTCGCAGGTTCATATCATCTGACACAGCGAGATAGCCTTGTTGTATTTCTCTGCTCCAAGAACACAACTTTTGTAATTCCTCATCTGCCACATCCAAACTCAACAAATACTTGTACTCATGCTCTGTCGGCATTTCTTAATCCTTCAAGAAAGGTTCTATGTCGTGGTCCAACGTTGGCTCTACTGCTTTCGGGAACGCTACGCTCACACTCGGCCGGGAATCCATTGTAACAACTTGATACGCCAATTCACAGGCGTATCTGGTGATTTCTTCCATGCCATCGTAATTTAGCGTGTCGGGGTCATCTGTAGATTTGTGATAACGACTGTGAAGCCCAGTATGCAAGAACACAACAGGGACACCTTTGTTGGCGAAACTGGCGTGATCGCTGCCACTTCCTCGTCCTTGACTTGTCACTGTTCTGGCACATGAGTATTTTCCTCTCAACTCACTGATGATCTTGGATATATCGTCAGATCGATCATCACCACCAAAGCTGACTAAATGTCGTCCGCTGCCCAAAGTGCCAATCATGTCAAGGTTCAACATGAAGACATGCTTGCTCATTGACGGGTTGTCTCTCGGGAATGTTGGATTACTGCAATAATACTTGCTTCCAACCAGTCCTAGTTCTTCTCCTGAGTAAAACTGGAATACGACGGTACGTTTCATCTCATCACTGATCATGGCAAATGCTTCGGCAATTTCCAACACCGCTACTGTTCCAGAAGCGTTGTCGTCGGCTCCATTGCAGATTTGACCACTGCGATCTCTGCCTATGTGATCCATGTGACCACCAATCACCACTATTTCATTTTTGAGGTTAGGGTCGCTTCCCTCGATCCATCCGAAGATATTGTTGCTGCTGCCACTTCGGGTGCTAAACCGCTGATATTCAGTTTCCAAGCCAAGCTCTTCTAGTTCTGCTTTGATCCATTCAGCCGCTCTCGTGTTTCCCGGCTGACCAGTAGATCTTCCCTCAAAGTCGTCACTAGCAATGTGGTATGTGTCTTCTTTAAGTTCCTCTTTTGTAATTGAAGCCACAGCATGTACGAGGTCGAACGACTCATCTTGGGTTTCTGGGGGTGCGGTTATTTCTTGTGTTTCAAGTGGCGCATTGAGCACAAACTTGTTGTATGCCAAGAAGAAATTAAGGCTGG
>Ga0114923_10003818_pt1 | contig 10120 bp, 9 predicted proteins | sample SumtaG_FD_89578 | JGI IMG/M metagenome (GOLD analysis project Ga0114923, IMG submission 89578) | Deep subsurface microbial communities from Indian Ocean to uncover new lineages of life (NeLLi) - Sumatra_00157 metaG | ecosystem: Environmental > Aquatic > Marine > Oceanic > Sediment | place: near...
CGCCGAACCCGACCCGCGAATCAGCGATATTCCCAGCACCAAGGGAACCTTGTAGAAAGACGTGGCGGCTTCAGCGCTGAGGCGCGTCTGCTGGTCGCCGTGCCATTTCCAGCCGCTGAAGTATCTGCCGACTGGGGCCGTGGTCTGGTTGCATGGACAGTGCCTCTCGGGCGGCCGATTCCGCCCCAGCCGGATTGCCCGCCAATAGCTCGGCCTCACTCAAGCTGTGCAGCATTTCCACCGTGGGTTCGCCCCGCGTCATGGCGGTCGACAGATTCTCTATCCCGTCCTCATAGCGTTGCAAGGCGATCAACGCCAACCCCAACCGATAGAGCACCTGTTGCGGCTCCTCGCCAGGTGAATAGGTGTCGGCCAGGCTTTGCAAGGTTGCCAATTCCCGGTCGGGGCGGTTCCCGCGGTGATATAACTGAGCGATCTGGGAGAGAACTTCCCTATCGCCGGACGCGTAGCCCAGGGCGCGATGATAGTCGGCCAGGGCCTGTTCGAGATGCCCTTTGGCCAGCATGACGGCACCGCGGGCGGCCCAGCCGCCGGAAAGTTTCGGGTCCAGATCGATTGCCTGTTCGGCGCTTCGCAGGGCAAGTCCCGTCTGGCCGCTTTCGAGGTACATGCGCGCAGCGCGGACTCGAAGCGTGGGGTCCTCGTCGAGCACCTCGACGGCCGCCTCCAACTGGACCTGGGCTTCTTGTCGGTCCCCACAGCTCCAAAGGGCCTCGGCATAGTGGCGGCGGGCTTCCGGATCTCCGGGGCAGGTCTCGACCGCCTTTGCCAACAACGATCGGGCTTCCTGCTCGCGGCCCTGCTCCAGGGCGGCAATTCCACGAAGCGACAACTGCCGGCTGGTCGTAAGCGAGCGCGACACGGGCCCGTCGCCGCCGGGAAAGAGGCAGCCCTGCGGGAAAACCAGGACCAGAATGAGGAAACCGAAGTATCGCATGTGTTGGAAGGAGAGGTGTTTTCGTGGCACGCCCCACCCGACGGTTCGCGCCGCTTGCCACCGACTGTCATCGGCCACCAAGCGGGTGTTTGCTCAACCGAGCCGGGGGCCGTGTCCGGCACGCGTCCCACGGGGATTTTGCGGTACGGTATCACAATGGTTCGACCGCCACCAGCCCGGTTCCCGGTTCCTGCTACGCGTGATAGGATAGGTTTGGTTCTACTAAACCCCACTGCAAGGCGGGTTCCATGCCACAAAAATTCGAGAAACCGGGTGTCGCCTTCCAGTATCCCGACAACTGGACGCTCGAGGAGGACGACGTTCGCCCCGGGCAAAGGTCTGTGACTGTCCACAGCCCCGACGGGGCTTTCTGGTCGGTGACCGTGTTGCCGCGCTCGGCCGATCCACGGCAGTTAGGCAAGGGGGCCGTCGAGGCAATGAAGGGGGAATACGGGCAAGTAGAGGCCTACCGAACGAGCGAAACTATTGGTGGACACGAACTGGTCGGCTACGATCTGAACTTCTGTTGCATGGATCTGACCAATAGCGCCCAGGTCAGGTGCCTCAGAATGGACAAAAACACCTACACGATCTTCTGCCAGGGTGAAGATCGCGAGTTCGACCGAATTCGGCCCGTTTTCTCGGCGATGACCACCAGTCTGATCGAAGAACTCGGCTCACCAAGCTACCGGGAGAGCGAGAAAAGGTAGGGTGGGTACGGCCCACCAACAGTTTTTTCGGCCACAGTCGGGCTGTTTTCGTTGCACGATGCAAGCCCTACCGAATCGCCAAAGCCAACGAAATCAAACGCCCTTGTAAGACTTACAAGCTCGGCGCCCCTGGGCAAAGTATTGTCGCGGATGGTGACCGGATCACGTAACTGCCTGCCTTCTAAATACTTACGAACACTCCCGGCGACGACGGGGCGGTTTTTTTATGGTTTGGCACAACGCCTGCTCCATCGTATCGCACCGCTTGGCAAGGGCCAATCCGACGACGCGACCGAAAGTTCTTCGTGAGTTGTGAAACGTGGCGTACTTTGCGGCACACGCCGCGGCTGGTATTTCGTGTTGTACCGTGAACCTTAGGCACCGTCGCCCCACACGCGACACTCAATCCCGCATCGGGAAAGCCGGTTTTTTGCGGTCCAAGGGCCCGGTTGGCTGTGCGTAAACGGCCGCCCGGGCCCCTTTTCTTCCTCGGTAAATCCCCCGGCCTATTGAGCGATATGGCGTGGGGAAGCTATACTTGCAGACGTGGGCGGGGCCTGGAACTCGCGTACTCCTCGCGTTCGCCCCGGCGGGGCGACGGTGTCTGCCCTGGCCGGGAACGCCGCTGCGCAGGGTAAATCCATGTCACAATCAATAGTCCACCTCAGGGGTAGGTACGAGCGGTCGCAAGTGACGATGCAACACACACTGGGCAACACACACTGGAGGAGGTAGCCCGATGCAAAAAGCAGCCCCAACGTCATGTGTTCCGCAAATCGGCGAAACGGCCGGAGCGATTTGGGAACTGTTGCACAACAACGGGCCGTCGACGGTTGCCAAGCTGGTCAAGCAGGTAGGCCAGCCGCGTGATACGGTCATGCAGGCACTAGGCTGGCTGGCCCGCGAGAAAAAGATCGGAATAGTCGAAAAAGGGCGTAGCCGAATTGTAACGCTTGGCTAGCGTCACATGGCGGCCCATAGTCAGAGCAACCCCCCCAATTGTCGCCACGGGCCACAATGGTGCGGTGGGCCAGATACACCACCCCCCCTTGTCCGGCGGCGTCCCGTAGCGTAGCCTACATTTGAGTTCTGGAACGCCCCCAACCATTGCCGGGATCTTTTACCTCGAAACCATCGCATCCGCAAAAAGGAAACGAAACCATGGTACACAAATCCACTCGGCTGTACGTCATGCTGGCGACCTTCGTCGCCGCAACTCTTGTGGTAGCCAGCCAACTGCCTGCCCAGTCACCGGCGGAAACCACCGAGCCACCAGTGGAGGTGCCGGAAGAGCCCACGGATGTTACTGCCGCAACACAGAACCCGCAAATAACCGCGGCGGTGGATCGTTTCAGACAACGGGATTTTGACGGCGCGCTGAAGCTGCTCGAGCAGGCCGTGAAGGAAGACAATGATTTGCCGCCCGCTCAGGTGATTATGGCACAGCTTTTCGGACAAGCCAGGCAGACCGCCGCAGTCCGCCGGGCGCTGGAAAGTGCCATCATGGAAACACCAACCGACCCCGAGGCATATATCATCCTCGCCGATTTCGCGCTCCGCGACGGCCGGATAACGGAAGCCGGTTTGCTGTACGACAAGGCCAACGGTCTACTGGGTAAATTTACCGGTAGTAAGAAACGCCAGGATCTGATGGAACCTCGTGTGCTGAGCGGACTGGCCGCGGTGGCCGAGAATCGTAGCAACTGGCCCGAGGCACAAAAGCAAATCGAGGCCTGGCTGAAAACCGACGAGAACAGCGCTCAGGCCATGCAGCGACTTGCCCGGGCTTTGTTCAAGCAAAAGGACGCCGTAAAATCGTACGAGATGCTCAAGAAGGCCAAGGAGGCCGACCCAGAGACTCTCACGCCCGCGGCCAGGCTGGCCATTTTCTACGAACAGGCCGGCGATCATGAGAAAGCCGTCACCTGGATGACGTATGCCCTGCAAGTGGCGCCGAGTGATATTCCCACACACATGGTAGCCGCACAATGGGCTCTGGAAACCAGTCAACTGGATTTGGCCAAGCAACTCGCCTCGAAATCCACGGATCTGGACCCGGAATCGCTCGAAGCAAAGCTACTCCTCGGCGTCGTCGAACTATTTCTGGGGAATTACAAGGATGCCGAGAGGTATTTCGAGGCGGCCCACTTGCAGGCACCCGGCAGCTTCGCCGCCACAAACAATCTCGCCCTGGCACTGTGCGAACAGGACAACGATGTGAAAAAACGCAACGCCTTAGGATACGCCGAGAAGAACGCCCGGGCGTATCCCAAGTCGGCCGAGGCAGCCTCCACGCTCGGCTGGGTGCTGTACAAGATGGCAAGACTTAACGAGGCCGAAAAGGCCCTGCAACAGGCTATGCGCGGCGGAACTTTCAACTCCGATACGGCCTACTACTACGCTCGCATTCTCGTCGACCGGGATAAGAGGGAAGATGCCAAGAAGCTGCTCGAAGCCGCGCTTAAGAACAAGCAACTCTTCTCCAAGCGACGGGAAGCCGAGAAACTTCAGCAAGAACTCAATCCGGTAGAACTCAAATAACCCGAAGAAAAAAACCTACCACGACGGGGCGACAACCCGGTTGTCGCCCCGTTTGTCATGCGCCAAGGCGGGTTGAAACACGGCCCTCGCAAATAGGCGGCTCGCGAAACCCGGCTTGTCGACTTGTGGATAATCCAGCCCAGGGGCTCGCCGATTGACTCGGGACCGATGCACGCAATAATTCCTTCAGGCCAAGGCCGCCGGGCACAATCGCCCCCGCCGTGCCCAAAATCGAGTCCAATGAAAAAATTACCGCAGGGAGATTGACATGAACATAATCGGCAGCGAACAATTGGCAGACGGAAAGTGCATCGCCTGTGAAGGGGGTGTCGAGAGGCTCCCCCGGGCCGAGGCCGAGAAACTGCTTCAGTCACTCGACGGATGGAGTATCACCGACGACGGACTACGAATCCGCAAACGGTGGAGAGTGAAGACCTTTCTCTTGGGCGTGGATCTGCTGGTACAAGTCGCTCGACTGGCTGAAAACGAGGGCCATCACCCCGATCTGCACCTGGAAGGATACCGCAACGTTCGTATCGAATTGTCGACTCACGCCGTCGGCGGGCTGTCACGGAACGATTTCATCCTTGCCGCCAAGATCGACAAGCTTGTCCAGCCATAGCCCTGGGTCAAACCCTGTCTTGGGTCAAACCCTGTCTTGGGTCGGACCCTGGTTGAGAAAAAGTTGACACGAAGGCGTCCTGCCTGCTTCGCTGGCGTATGTCCGGGCCTGACGGCGAACGCATTTTTCCCCGCGCTCCATTGGGGCCGCTCGTCTGGCATGTTCCGGCCGAGGGTTTGTGCGGTTTGCCAATTACCTCGTCGAGCGACCCAACCAACGAACGGATCTGGCCCGGGGGTTTGGGCCCTCGGGGGGGTTGCAGGCAAATCTGTAATTGGTAGACTGACGGGTTATGCAAAAAAGCTGCCTGGTGCCTGTTCAGACCTGAATTGAGGGGCAAGGTCGCTTCGATTTGATACATGCGTTTCCCGTGGTAGATTGCCAGTCGATCTCGCACTGCATTGCATTGCGGCCAGTTTCCCAGGCGGTGACATCGCGGATTGCGGTCCGTTCGGCCGGGAGGTCTTGCCGCAAGCACATGCTGCTGCAGAAACACGGTTCTCGGCCGCGACGAGTATAACACTGTTCATCTCGCCGAGAAGCGCGGCGGTTTGCTTACTTACCTGAAGGAGATTCTTGATGGAAGCTTTCGTCTGTAGGTCTTATGAAGAACTGTCTCGGAAAGCTGCTTTTGCCGTGGCTAACGTATTGAACACCAAGCCGAACGCCGTGCTGGGGATGGCCACCGGTTCCACTCCCCTGGGTCTGTACCAGGAACTTGTTCGCATGCACGAAGAGGAATCGCTCGACTTTTCGCAGGTTACGACGTTCAACCTCGACGAGTACGTGGGCCTGCCGGTTACGCACGACCAGTCCTATCACTACTTCATGCACGAGAACTTTTTCAAGAAGGTTAACATCCCCAACAGCAACATCCACATCCCCTCCGGGACAACCAGCAACTATCAGGCGTTTTGCCAGTGGTACGAGCAGCGGATCAAGGAGTGTGGCGGCATCGACGTGCAGATTCTCGGCATAGGCTCGGACGGCCACATCGCCTTCAACGAACCGACCAGTTCGCTGGCTTCGCGGACGCGCTTGAAGACGCTGGCCCAACAAACGATCAACGACAACGCTCGTTTCTTCGACAAGGCCGAAGATGTGCCGATCTACGGCATAACCATGGGCGTGGGAACGATCCTCGAAGCCCGCAAGTTGGTACTGGTGGCCAACGGCGAGAACAAGGCCGACGCCATCGCCAAGGCAATCGAGGGCCCGGTTACCAGCATGATTACGGCAAGCGCGCTGCAACTACACCCCGACGTGGACATCTTCATCGACGAAGCAGCGGCCTCACGACTGCAAATGCGAGATTATTACACCTGGATCCAGGCAAAGAAGCCCGGCGCGCCGCAGTTGTGACACATAGGCCGAAGGCGGTAGGACAACTTCCCGAGGCGTGGGTTGGGGCTTTGTGCCGACGGAAATCCCGCCGAGGATCGCCAACTGGACGCCACACACCAGGAACTGCTGGGGGTTGCCCGCCGAATAATCGGTGGGCAGAACCCGCCTTGCTTTTTCAATCGGACTGTTACCAGTAAAGTGAGACGTCGAGAATGATCGAACGGTTTGTCCGGGCGGTGAAAGGAAAAGGGCTGTCGGTGGTCTTGCCGGAAGGCCAGGACAAACGAATTATCGCCGCCGCCCGAAAGCTTCTCGACGAAGGCATCGCCAAACCGATCGTCCTGGGTAAGGCGGAACGGGTCGAGGCGGCCGCCGAGCAGGCCGGTACCCAACTTGCCGACATTACCATCATCGACCCGGCCGAAAGCGAATGGCTCGAGACCTACAGCAAAGCTTATGCCCAACACCGCAATATGGACGTCAGCATCGCCCGGCGGATGGTTAAGCGACCCTTGTACTACGCCGGTATGATGACGGCGGCCGGTGACGCCGACACGATGGTCGCCGGCGTGGCCACGCCAACGGCAATGGTCATTCAAGCCGGCGTGTTGACGGTCGGCCTGGCCGAGGGCATAAAAACGCCCTCCAGCTTTTTCCTGATGGTGGTGCCGGACTTCCAGGGTGAGAAGGACAAACCGTTCATCTACGCCGACTGCGCGGTGAACATCGACCCCACGGCGAGTCAATTAGCTGATATCGCCATCGCTTCGCAGTCCAGCGCGAGCAAGCTGCTCGACGATGATCCACGCGTGGCGATGCTCTCGTTTTCCACTCGCGGCAGCGCCTCGCACGAACACGTGGACAAGGTAACCAAGGCGCTGCAAATCGTGCGGCAGAAGGTACCCGAGGCGATGGTGGACGGCGAGTTCCAGGCCGACTCGGCGATCGTTCCGCGGGTGGCGGCCAAGAAGGTGAAGGATGAAAGCCCTGTGGCTGGCAGGGCCAACGTGCTCGTTTTTCCGGACCTGGACGCGGGCAACATCGCCTATAAGTTGACGCAATATATGGCCGGTGCGGCGGCCATCGGCCCCTTCCTGCAAGGTTTCGCCAAGCCATCGAGCGACCTGTCCCGAGGGGCAAGCGTGGATGATGTCGTGGCCGCTTCGGCAATCTGCCTGGCCCAAACATGAAAAAGAAGACGTTCGTAAAAACAACAGCCAATCAAGTGAAAGCTGTCCAGAGCCGAGCCCAAAGACCCCAGCGGAACTGAAAATGTCAAGTGACAAAGGCAGCATGACGATCCTTGTTATCAACTGCGGCAGTTCGTCAATCAAATACCAGTTGTACCGAATGCCCGGCGGCAAGGTTCTGGCCAAAGGTACAGTCGAGTGCATCGGTGAACAGGCCTCGGCGCTCGTGTATCAGCATGAAGACGAGTTCGAGCGAAAGGAACTCCCGGTTGCCGACCACAAGCAAGGCATGGACGTGATTCTCTCCGTACTGGTGGGCGAGGAAGGTGTGATCGACGATACCCGACAAATCGGCGCGGTAGGCCACCGCGTAGTGCATGGCGGCGAGGAGTTCACCGGTTCGGTGCTCATCACCGACAAGGTGATCGCCTCGGTCGAGCGTTTCGCCGACTTGGCACCGCTGCACAACCCGCCGAACCTGATCGGTGTTCGTGCGGCGATGAGCGACTTGCCCGGCGTACCGCAAGTTGCCTGTTTCGACACGGCCTTCCACAACACGATTCCCGAGGTGGCGTACATGTACGCGTTGCCGTATGAACTATATGAGAAATACGGCGTGCGGCGATACGGCTTCCACGGCACGAGCCATCGATACGTTGCCCGACGTGCCGCGAAACTGTTGGGCAAGGGAAAGTACGACATCAATTGCATCACCGCCCACCTGGGAAACGGTTGCTCGATCACGGCGGTGCGCAAGGGCCTCTCGGTCGACACCTCGATGGGTTTGACGCCTCTGGAAGGCCTGGTTATGGGAACGCGAAGCGGCGACTTCGACCCGGCCATCCTCTTCTACCTAACCGACCACGGTTACGACATCGCCACGCTAAACGAGCTGTGCAATAAACAAAGCGGATTGCTGGGCCTTAGCGCCGAATCGAACGACATGCGGACCCTCAATGAAAAGGCCGAGGCCGGCGACCAACGGGCACAATTGGCCGTCGATGTCTTTTGTTATCGTATCAAGAAATACATCGGCGCATACGGCGCCGTGCTGGGGCGTACGGACGCTGTCGTCTTCACCGGCGGAATCGGCGAAAACGCCGCCGCCATTCGTACCGCCGCCTGTGACCGCCTGGAAGATTGGGGAATCGTCCTCGATCCCGAAAAGAATCGACAGACCGTGGGAAGAAAAGAGGGCCCCATCACCAAACTCGAAAGCCGGGTGCAAGTGCTGGTCATTCCCACCGACGAAGAAAGGGCCATCGCTGTCGATACCTACGAACTCGCAAGCGAAAGGGTGAACGAAAGTGGCACGGACGAATGACTATCAACCGCTAACTGATAAACAAGTCAGCAGCCTGGTCGAACAGGGCTGCAACTGTGCGGACTGGTCCGCCGTCGAAGTCGCCGAGGGTTTTCTGGCCGAGCGGGTTCGCAACACGCATTTCTCCAGCCGAATGCGACTGGGTGCCAACGGCGGAACCACCGCCGCCGAGGCGGGTATCGAGAAGGAATGCGGCCTTTATGATGCCCGGCTGTGCAATTGCACCATCGGCGACAACGTGCGAATCGCCAAGGTGGGAGTACACATCGTCAACTACGACGTCGGCCCCGGCGCGTGCATCGAAAACGTCGGCACGCTGGAAACCCGGCCTGCTGCCACCTTCGGCAATGGCGTCGAAGTCGAGGCCCTCAATGAAGGCGGAGGCCGAGAAGTAATCCTCTTTGACCGGCTCGACAGTCAGTTCGCGCACCTGTTGTGCCTGCACCGCTATCGCATGACGCTCATCGACAAACTTAAGGACATTGCCCGCGCAGAAGCCGAAAAAGTCAAGTCCGACCGCGGAACCATCGGCGCCGCGGTGAGAATCTGCAACACCAGGAAAATGGTGGACGTTCGCCTCGGCGAACATGCCGTGGTCGACGGCGCTGCCTCCCTGGTAAACGGCACGGTGCTAAGCAGCAAGGACGCGCCAACCACCATCGGCAGTGACGTCCAGGCCGACGATTTCATTATCGCCGAAGGGAGCGACGTATCTGGTGGAGCTATTCTCAGCAAGAGCTTCGTGGGCCAGGGTTGCCGCATTGGACACCAGTTCTCCAGCCAAGGTTCGGTATTCTTCGCCAACTGCGAAGGTTTCCACGGCGAGGCGTGCAGCGTGTTCGCCGGCCCGTACACGCTTACCCATCACAAGTCCACACTGCTGATCGCCGGTCTTTTCAGTTTCTACAACGCCGGCTCCGGCACGAACCAGTCGAACCACCTTTACAAGCTCGGCCCCGTGCATGAGGGCAAGCTGGAACGCGGCTGCAAGACCGGCTCGTCCAGCTATATGATGTGGCCCTGTCGCGTGGGGCCCTTCAGCGTCGTGCTGGGCAAACACACTCGCGCCTTCGACACGGCCGACTTCCCCTTCAGCTACATCGATGCCTCGCCGGAAGGTAAATGTCTGATGACACCCGGCTTCAACTTCACCACGGTTGGAACGGTTCGCGACGGCGCCAAATGGCACGACCGCGACCGCCGCGGATCGGATAAACGGGACCGTATCTCCTTCGACGTGTTCAGCCCCCTGACCGTCGGACGCATGCTCGCCGGTTCCGCCCGAATGAAGAAACTACAAGACACCACCGATCGGGCACTCGAAACCGTCACGATCAGCGGGGCCGAAGTAAAACGAGTGTTGCTCAGAACGGGCCAAAAGCTCTATCGCTTGGCCATCCACATGTACTTGCTCGAAAAAGTTGTCGCCCG
>Ga0114923_10003820_pt1 | contig 10118 bp, 10 predicted proteins | sample SumtaG_FD_89578 | JGI IMG/M metagenome (GOLD analysis project Ga0114923, IMG submission 89578) | Deep subsurface microbial communities from Indian Ocean to uncover new lineages of life (NeLLi) - Sumatra_00157 metaG | ecosystem: Environmental > Aquatic > Marine > Oceanic > Sediment | place: near...
CATCCTATTTCTGTGACTGGTCTAGCCCAAATCTATGAAATAACCCATCAACTAAGGGGAGATTGTGGAGAGAGACAAGTAGCGCCTATTCCAAAAATAGGACTATGTCATAATATTGGAGGAGCTGGAGGAAGTGTTGTTGTTAATATTCTTAAAAAAACCAACTAATATGTTTTATAAATGTCCTCAGTGCCAAAATATTTGGCAATATTCAATTCAAAAATGTCCTAGTTGTTTTCTAAAATTAGAAAGACTGAAAAGTGAACAAATTAAAGTAATAGGAATTTCAAAAGTTAACGTTCCAACTATCATGCATCCAATAACTCCTTATTTTGCTTTAATTTTAGAAGATAAAAACAAAAATCGCTGGGCTCATAAAAGCATCAAAGAATATAAAATTGGTGATAATTTTGAAACAAAAACATCTAAAAATAAAGATTCTGTTATTATTTGGAGAATAAAATATGACATATTAGAAACAATAGAAAAAGTTTTTAGCTTAATAGAAAACATAGAAATAAAAGGGGATTCTAAAATATTAATTGTTCCTACTCTTTTAGAAGCTAAACATCCCTATCTTTCATACAATACAACCCCTCAATTTTTGGCTGGGATTATTCAATACTTGATTCAAAACAGTATTAATCCTAACAACATAAAAGTAGCCAGCCAAAGCTTTAATAACGTCTCAATTGAAGCTTCTGTTGAAAAATCTCAACTATTAAAAGTATGCCAAGATTCCCAAGTTACTCCTCTTGATTTGTCAAAAACAAAATTTATTAAAAAAGAAATTAATAATTTTAATTTTGAAGTCTCTGAAGAGTTTTTCAAAAACGATTTGATTATTAATCTACCAATATTAAACCTTGATCCAAAAATCAAAGTAAAAGGAGCCTCAGAAAATATTCTCAAGTGCTTGAAGAAAGAATCTTATCTTTCTGCAAAGTATCTTTATAGTCACGAAGATCTTCTTATTAATATACAAAATGTCTTACCTAATTACTTTACTTTAGCCGAAGCAATGTCCATTCAAAAACAAGACAAGCATGTTGTTCGTCTAGGATTAGTTCTTGCTGGCTTCAACCCTTTTAATATAGATAGAATTTTTGCTAAAATTACAGGCACAGAATATTTACCAAAATATTTAAAAAATATTGATTTAGAAAAAATTCCAATAGTCGGAAGAGCAATCAAAGAAGTAGAATACAATGTTGACGAATTCTAAAATAGCAAAAAATATATCATTAAATCGCAATATGTCTTTGATTAAAGACATTATTTCAGTTTTGTTTTTTTCTGTTCTTACTGGAATCAGCGCTGGGCTTAAAATAGAAATAGGCGCTGTTCCGATTACTATGCAGACATTAGTAGTTTTGCTAAGCGGAGCATACTTGGGCAGTAAAAAAGGACCCATTTCCCAATTAGCTTATTTAATAGCAGGAATAACAGGAATTCCCTGGTTTTCTAGAGGAGGAGGTTTTGCTTACATTTTAAGTCCCACCTTTGGTTATTTAGTAGGATTTATTCCAGCCTCTTATATAGTAGGAGTCTTAATTAAAAAAAATCAAAATATTTTAAACAGTATTAAGTCTTTTATTGCGGGTAATTTCTTTATTTATTTATTCGGAATTTTAGGATTATTAAGAATTTTCGATTTATCAAAAGCTTTAACGGTTGGATTGTACCCATTCATATTAGGAGATTTATTAAAGATATTTCTAGCAATTATTATTTTAAAAAACATAAAACAATGAATAATAAAATAGTTTTAATAACAGGATCTTCTCAAGGAATAGGAAAAACCATTGCTTTAAAATTTGCTTCTCTAGGAGCTTTTGTTGTTTTAAATGATATTCCTTCTCAAGAAGAAAAATTAAAAGCAACTAAAAGAGAAATTGAAAATGCAAAAGGAACAGCTGAATATTTTTTAGCAGACATTTCCAATTATAAAGATGTCGAAAAAATGATTAACGGAATCAAAGAAAAGTTTGGCAAAATAGACGTTTTAGTCAATAATGCGGGAATTTGCCTAGATAAAACTCTAGCAAAAATGTCTGTTGAAGAGTGGCAAAAAGTCATAGACGTTAATTTAACAGGAGTATTTAATTGCTCAAAAGCTGCTTTACCTTTAATTATTCCTAATAAGGGAAAAATAATTAATATTTCTTCAGTTGTTGGACAAAGAGGTAATTTTGGACAAACAAATTACGGAGCAACTAAGGCAGGAATTATTGGTTTTACCAAATCTCTATCAAAAGAGGTCGGAAAATTTGGAGTTACTGTTAACGCTATCGCCCCAGGATTTATTAAAACTAGACTAACGGAAATTATTCCAGAAAAATTCAAAACACAAATTACAATGTTAACTTCTTTGGGTAGGTTCGGAGAACCAGAAGAAGTAGCGGATCTTATAATTTTTCTATCTTCAGACAAAGCTTCCTTTATAACTGGAGCAGTTATTAATATAGATGGAGGATTATCAATATGATGTTAAACAAAGAAGAAATCAAGAAGATCATTCCTTATGACGACCCGTTTTTATGGGTTGATGAAGTGGAAAGTATAACCGAAGACACTATTATAGGATATAAGCAAACCTCTCCAGAAGACAGTTTCTTTAAAGGGCATTTCGTTGATTTTCCTATAATGCCTGGAGTTTTGATTATTGAAGGTGTGGCTCAAACGGCTACTATTCTGTTAAGAAAAAAAATGGGAGAAGGACATGAGAAAAAACATCTTTTAGCATACAAAGTTAGAAGTGCTAGTTTTGACAAGCCTATCTTTCCAGGAGCTAAAATTCAATACAAGGCTAAGCTTTTAGGTTTTTATGCTTACAAAGTAGCTAATTTTTTTGGAGAAGTTTTTGTTGATGGAGAAAAAAAATGCGAAGTAAGGTTTACTGTAGCTGTTGTTGACAAAGAAGAGTTTAAGGCTAAACAGAGTCAAGAAAAGATAAAAATTGAACCTAAGTATAAGCTCCCACCACTAAAAATTGGCAGTATTTTCGCTCCCATTCCAATTATTCAAGGGGGAATGGCTATAAGAGTTTCTCTGCACAATCTAGCAGGACACGTTGCCAAAGAAGGAGGTATTGGAATAATTGCCGTTTCAGGCATGAGAGATCCAGAAGAAGTGAAATTAGAAATTAGAAAAGCAAGAAAAATAGCTGGACCAAAAGGAATTATAGGAATCAATATTATGGGAGTTATAGCTGGATTTATTCCGTTAGTAACGGCAGCCATAGAAGAGAGGGTTGATTTAATTATCCAAGGAGCAGGGTTTAGAGAGGATATTTTTGAAATGGGAGGTAAAAACAATATTCCTATATTTTCAATGGCTTCTTCTGTAAAGGTAGCTCAAAAAGGAGAAAGGATGGGAGCTTCAGCAATAGTTATTGAAGGAAAAGACGCTGGTGGACATCTTGGATTTCCAAAAGGTCATCCTTTCAGAAAAACAATAGATATAGTCAAAGATGTTGTTAAGGTGGTAAAAACTCCTATTATAGCCGCAGGGGGCATTTTTAATGGACAAGATATAGTTGAAATGTTACGAGCAGGAGCAAAAGGAGTGCAGATGGCAACAAGATTTGTCACCACTGAAGAATGTGATACTCATAGAAACTTTAAAGAGTTTTACTTAAAATCAAAGAAAGAGGATGGCGTTATCATTCATTCTCCTGTTGGTTTGCCTGGTAGAGCTCTTCGAAATCCTTTAGTTGATAAGATACTTAATGAAAATCCTCCTCCTCCAGACCCTAAGAGATGCGAAGGATGCATAGGTATGACCTGTGATAAAAGCTATTGTATTTTAGATGTTTTAGAAAAAGCTCGTAAAGGAGATGTAGAAAATGGTCTTGTTTTTGCTGGCTCTAATTTTTGGAGAATAAATAAAATAGTTACTGTTAAAGAGCTTCTTCAAGAATTGGTAGGCGAAGCTAATAAAATTTTAAAAGATAAACCATTATTAAATTATGACTAAATCAAGCATCACCAAGCTTTTAGGAATTAAATATCCTATTATTCAAGGAGGAATGGCTGGAGTATCGGAGTCTATCTTGGTATCAGCCGTATCTAACGCAGGAGGATTAGGTGTTATTGGTTCAGGATTTTTTCCACCATCTTGGCTGGAAAGAGAAATAAAGAAAACAAAAGAATTAACAGATAAGCCTTTTGGGGTTAACCTTTTGATACAAAACCCTAATGTTCCCCAATTACTTAAAATTATAATCAAAGAAAAAGTCCCTATAGTTTTTACTGGAGGAGGAAATCCTTTATCATTATTTCCTCATTTACAAAAAGCTGGAATTAAAATTATTCCTGTGGTAGCCCTATCAAGATTAGCTAAAAAAATGGAAGATAGCGGAGCAGATGCGGTTGTGGTTGAGGGTTTGGAATCAGGAGGGCACATTGGAAAAGCAACTACTATTGCTTTGGTTGCTCAAACAAAAAATAAACTAGAAAAAATACCTTTAATCGCCGCTGGAGGGATTTATGATGGAAAGACAACAGCCTCCATGCTAGTATTAGGCGCCGATGGGGTTCAAATGGGAACAAGATTTATGGCAAGCACAGAATGCCAAATTCATGATAAATATAAACAGGCTATTATAAATGCCAATTGTGAAGATATTGTCGTTGTGGCAAGATTCACAAATCATCCAGTTAGAGTAATTAAAAACAAATTAGCGGAAGAAATTCTAGAGCTTGAAAAGAAAAATCCTTTCCCTGAAGAGGTTAGTTCAGAAAAATTTGCTGGATCCAAGGTTGCTGCTGGTAATATTGAAAACGCTCCTCTTCTTTGTGGGCTCTGTGCCGAAGGTATAACAGACATTAAAAGCTGTAAAGAAATTATTGAAGATGCTGTCCAAGATGCTAAAAAAGCTATTCTAGAAACATTAAAAAGATATGAATAAACCACTCTCTTGGTTTTGTAAAATTTTTCTTGCTCCAATCCTTCAACTACTCTTTATCAAAGAAATAAAAGGAAAAGAAAATATTCCTAAAAGAAATTTTATTTTAGCTAGCAATCATGAAAGTCACCTAGATCAAGTAGCCAACGGTATCGTTTGCGTTCCGAAAAAATTTAATTTTATTGGCCAAGTAGACGCTTACACAGGTTTAGAAAAATTGGTCCGAGATATTCTTTATCTCTTTGGCGGAGTTATTCGTTTAAACAGAAAAAGCATAGAGTCAAAAGAAAAAACAGTAAAAAAAGCTGTCAAAAACCTAAAAGAAGATTGGTCTTTAATTATTTATCCAGAAGGAACGAGGACAAGAACAGGAAAAATGGGAGAGGGAAAATGGGGGATAGTGAAACTTCTTTTTGCAGCAGAAGTTCCTATTTTACCTGTAGCTCTTACTGGAACTTTTGAATTATTGCCCCCTGGAGGAAAATTAAAAATTGAAAAAAAAATCAAAATTAATATTGGAAAGCCTCTTTATTTCATTGAAGAAATAGAAAAGTCTAAAAAATTAGACAAAAAATCAAAAGAATACAAACAACTCATGCACGATGTCACAAAGAAAATAATGCAAAAAATAAAAGAGCTCAAAGAAACAACATGAAGCCTGTTTTTATTTTCTTGCTCCAATATCTTTTTCTCCCTTTTACTGGTCTTTTTATAGATAAAATAGAAGGAAAAGAAAATATTCCTGAAGGAAATAACTTTATCATTGCCTCTAATCATCTCAATGGGAGAGATCATTTTTTTGTCGCTTATACTTTAAAAGAAAAAATGAAAGATCTTCGCTATGTTGGGGCAATGGATAGCTTGAAAATACGCCTTCAATCAAGTCTCCTATATTATCTAGCAAATACTATTACGATTTATAGAAAAAAAGAGAGTAGAGAAGAAATAATAACAAAGATTATGAAAGAGATAAGGAAAAATAAAATTATTGTAATGTACCCAGAGGGAGACAGTAATCCAAAAAACAAATTGTTAAAAGGAAAAACAGGAATTGCGGAAATAGTAAAAGAAAAAATTCCAGTCCTTCCTATTGGATTAAGGATTGGGAAAAAAGGTAGAATAATTAAAATAGATCAATTGATGAATTTTTCTCAAGAAAGAGAAGAATTAGAAAAAGCAAAAGACAATCAAGAAGATTATTATTTAGTTTTAAGAAAAATAACTGACAAAATAATGAACCGATTATCGATATTATCTCAAAAACCATATTTATATGAAAAAAATTAACAAAATTCTTATAGCAAATAGAGGAGAAATTGTTTTGCGAATTATTAGAACATGCCAAGAGATGGGTATCCAAACGGTTGTTTTATGCCCATTAAAAGGGCAGGAGTCGAACTTTATCGAAACTCGCTTGGCTGACGAATACTATTTCTTAAACGAAGAAGGGGCAGCTGGATATCTTAATCAGAAAAAAATTATAGAAATCGCAAAAAAAGCTAAAGTTGATGCTATCCATCCTGGATATGGCTTTTTATCTGAAAACTGGAAATTTGCCAAACTCTGCAGAAGGAAAAAAATTATTTTTATTGGCCCCCATCATCAAACATTAAAAAAACTGGAAGATAAAATAGAAGCCAAAAAAATTGCAAGAGAAGCAGGAATACCAACTCTTCCCGCAAGCAACAAGCCAATAAAAAATAAAAAAGATCTTGTAAGATGGATTAAAAAAATTCCGCCTCCATTTATTCTTAAAGCTCAGAAAGGAGGAGGAGGAATAGGCATAAGAGTAATTGATGGTAAAATTGACTTTAGGGATCTTTTAGGCATTTCTGGAAGCATTCAACGCCAAATGGCTTCTGCTTTTAGTAGCACAGATTTTTTTATTGAAAAACATCTTCAAGAAGCGCGACATATTGAGGTCCAAATTTTAGGAGACGGAAAAAACGTAATACATTTAGGAGAAAGAGAGTGCAGTATTCAAAGAAGATTCCAAAAACTCCTAGAAGAAAGCCCTTCTCCTTTTCTTAATAACAAAGAAAGAAAAAAGATAAGAGATCTAGCTGTTAAGCTTGCCAAAAAACATAAATACCAAGGGGCAGGCACCGTAGAGTTTTTACTAGACAAAGATAAGAATCCTTACTTTTTAGAAGTAAACCCTCGTCTCCAAGTGGAACATCCTGTTACAGAAGCCGTCACAGGCATAGATATAGTAGAACAACAGATTAAAATTGCCCAAGGAGAAAAATTATCATTAAAACAAGAAGATATCACCATTAATGGTTGGGCTATGGAAGTAAGAATTAACGCGGAAGATCCAAAACAAGATTTCCGCCCTGCTCCAGGAACAATTAGAAAATATCTCGCTCCTGGCGGACAAGGAATTTTCCTACATACCTTCCTACATGAAGGACAAAAAATATATCCTTACTTTGATTCTTTGTTAGGCAAGATTATTGCTCATGGAAAAGATAGAAAAGAAACTATTAATCGTTTGAAAAGAGCTCTTGAAGAAATTAATATTGAAGGAGTGCCTACAACTATTCCTTTCTTTAAGCTTTTACTAAACAATAAAAGCTTTATCAAAGGAGAGTTTACAACTGACTTTATCAAAAAAACAAATATTTTAAAAAAATTAAAGAAAGAACCTTTTCAGAAAAAAACTTTTTTAATTAAAGAACTAGACGAAGAAGAGCTTGCCGAAATAGTTTTTCAAGTTTACGAAAATATTAAAGATAATATTAAATCTCAAAAGAAAAATTCTTCTCCATCTAATTGGGTAATGGCCGAAAGATTAAAAATGCTTCAAAAATAAACATGAAATTAAATATTAATATTAAAGGTAAAAAGAAAATAATAGAAATTAATGAAGAAGAAGGAAAGGTAAAAATTAAAATAGGAAAAAAAGAATTTTCTTTTAAAAACAATAATTATAAAAAGGAAGGCATCTCTGTTGCTCGGACTAATATTCCTAAAAATAAATTTTCCAAAAAAGAAATCAAAGCTCCTATCGCAGGCACTATTACTAAAATATTTGTCAAAGAACAACAGGCTTTTAAGAAAAATCAAAAGATCGTCTCTTTGTCGGCAATGAAAATGGAAAATGAAATTGTTTCTGATTTTCAAGGAACAGTAAAATCTATTTTAGTTAAAGAGGGTCAAAAAGTTAAAGAGGGAGAAATCTTAGTAATTTTAAAATAATGTTATTAAAAAAATACAAATCTGTTAACTCAACAAGTACCATAGCCAAAAAAATGGATTATGAGCCATGGACTGTTATTTGGGCAGAAGAGCAAACATTAGGTCGCGGACAAAAAAGCAATGGTTGGTTTTCACCTAAAGGAGGTCTGTATTTTTCAATTGTATTGCCAAAAAGCACAATTGAAGACTTGCAAACGCTAACTATTTTAGCTTCTTTTGTTACGGCAAAAATAATTAAAGAAAATTTTAAAATAGAACCTTTCATTAAATTACCCAATGATATTTTTATAAATCAAAAAAAAGTTGGGGGAATTTTAACAGAGAACATTATTGGACAAGACGTGAAGTTCTCAATCATGGGTATTGGATTAGATACAAATATAGAAAAATTTCCAAAAGAGTTGGAAAATATTGCTACATCACTTAAAATAGAAACAGGTAAACAAGTTGATAATGAAAAGATTTTAAAACAAATCGTTCAAGAAATTAAAAATCAATTAAAAATAATTAGCGAGTAAAATATGGCAGAAAAAAAGAAAAAAGTAGAAAAAAAGAAAAAAGGGGGTAAAGGAATAGAGGAGTTGAGCAGAAGAATAGAAGAGTTGAATAGTGTTGAGATGATAGAGAGGCAACACCAAAAAGGAAAACTTTCAGCTAGAGAAAGAATACTTTTGCTTTTGGACGAAGAAACATTTGTTGAACTAGACCCTTTTATCGAGCCAAGATTTGAAAAACTAGGAATGGATAAGAAAAAAATTCCTGGAGACGCCGTTATTACTGGTTTTGGAAAGATTAACAATCGCCCTGTTTATATTTCTAGCCAAGATTTCTCAAAAATAGGAGGATCTTTAGGAGAAATGCACGGTAATAAAATCGTAAAAGTTATTAAATTGGCCAGAACAACAGGTTGTCCAATGATTAGTATTATTGATTCGGGAGGGGCTAGAATTCAAGAAGGATTATTAAGTCTTGATGGTTATGCTGCAATCTTTAGAGAAATGATCAAAGCTTCTGGTGTTATTCCCCAAATCTCGGTTATAGTTGGACCTTCAGCAGGAGGGGCATCTTATGCTCCTGGATTATCAGATTTTGTTTTTATGGTTCAAGATATTGCACAAATGTATATAACAGGCCCAGCAGTTATCCAAAGAGTTACGGGAGAAAAAGTATCTTTTGAAGAATTAGGAGGATCTTCTGTCCATAATACTAAAAGTGGCTGTTCTCATTTTTCTTTTAACTCGGAAAAAGATTGTTTTTCAGGAGTTAAAAGATTACTTACTTTCTTACCTCAAAACAATTTAGAAAACCCAATGAAAGATACTGATATATTTTCTGAGCTTTTTGAAAGAGATAAAAACAAGCAATTATTAAAAATTGTTCCCGAAAAGCAAGAGAAAGGTTATGATATGAAAGAAATCATAGAGGAAGTATTTGATACAAAATCATTTTTTGAAGTACAATCAGGTTTTGCAAAAAACTCAATTATAGGTTTTGCTAAATTAGGAGGTAACGTCGTAGGAATTGTTGGTAATCAACCAAAGGTAATGGCAGGAACCTTAGACATTGACTCTTCAGATAAAATAGCAAGATTTGTAAGAACTTGTGACTCTTTCAATGTTCCCCTAATTAATTTAGTTGATACTTCAGGATATCTACCCGGATCAAACCAAGAAAAAAGAGGAATTATTCGTCATGGAGCTAAAATATTATTTGCTTTTTCAGAAGCTACTGTTCCTAAAATTAGTTTAATTTTAAGGAAAGCTTATGGTGGAGCTTATATAGCTCTTGCTTCTAGAAAGCTTGGGTACGATATTGTTATTGCCTGGCCTTCAGCGCAAATAGCAGTTATGGGACCAGAACAAGCGGTTAAAATTATTTACAGAAAAGATATTGCAAAAAGCAAAAATCCTGCAAGATTAGAAAAAAGCAAAATCAAAGAATTAGAAAATTTGTTTCTTAATCCTTATCAAGCAGCTAAGCTTGGTCAAATAGACATGATAATCGACCC
>Ga0114923_10003821_pt1 | contig 10117 bp, 5 predicted proteins | sample SumtaG_FD_89578 | JGI IMG/M metagenome (GOLD analysis project Ga0114923, IMG submission 89578) | Deep subsurface microbial communities from Indian Ocean to uncover new lineages of life (NeLLi) - Sumatra_00157 metaG | ecosystem: Environmental > Aquatic > Marine > Oceanic > Sediment | place: near...
CCGTACCCGGCACCGCAAATTTTGTGGGCGAGTTACAGCATCTGGGTGGACTTTCTGTAGCGTTCCCGGCAGTGCCGCCGGTAGCGAATCAGCCGCTGGTGTTTTCAATTGCTAACGTTCCTCGCGCTTTGTTTGTTAATACTGGACTCGCGTTCGGCACTCCCATCGTGGCCGGTGAAGCATTAGCAGTCGACCGATTCAAATTACGCCTCGACGATAACCTTGGTCAGTTGGTGGACCAGTATTCCGCGCAGATGGTCGCGCAAGAAGACACGAGCGATCCGCTTAATACGACCGTGCGTCAGGACGTGGTGCAGGTAGAATGGACGATTCCAGCGGATCGGTTTTCAATCCTGAATCAACTGAACCCGAACCACATCCAACTCTTTCTAGCGACCCCCGGCGCAGCTAAACTTACGGAAGCTGACATCCAAGGTACATTCGCCGATGTTACTACGTTGGTGTTCACCAACATTATCGACCTTCTGGGTCCAATTATTTCGCAATCTTTCCCGTTATTGGTGCCGGTAGTAACACCGTTAGCAGGGGGCGCGGGTCCCAATGGTCAGACTGGATATCTCGCCACTGCAGCCATCGAATGGATCACACTCGTAGAACCGAGCGACCCGTTTTCTGCCGGAACCATTACGCTCGTGACGAAAGAAAAAATAGTGGTCCCGCGTAATTTGATCATGGCACTCCCAGCCAACTGGTTAACGTTGCAGCAGTTTGTGGACCAAGCGCCCGACGACGAAAAAGCCGGTGGTGTCGGGTATGGGCACGTCGCAACAATTTTCGGGAACCGCCAAAGCAATGGAATCGTGATTGCTGGAGACATTTCGATACACAAAGACGATCAAGAAAAAGCCGGTATAGTAACCTTCATCAATCGAGTTGAAGGATATTTTCGCATTAATGGCAACGGGAATGACAGCGGTGGGACATTGGTCCGATTAAATGACCCCGAGGGGGTGCACTCTATACAAACCGGTCGAGGTATCATCGAACCAAACACGGTAAACGGCAGTCCCGACCCGCGATACACAAATGATCCGACAAACTATACGTTCAACGGCACTACCGGTTATCCATTCGGGTTGAATGGAACCGACGCGAACGGAGACGTTGTGCTTAACCCGTCGAACACAGACAACCTGCCCGACAGCAACGCAGTAAATGAGCAGGGAGTGCCGCGTACAGGAGGAGAGTCGGGAACAGCTATGATGCCCCGAAAATTCGAACCTTTGTTGGTAGGAGACTATGTGACTTCCACCGGATCGATGGAGACAGTCGGGGGCGTCAGGTTCCAGTCAGCGCACTCGGTACTTGTTGGAGTAAGCATAGCCACCCCACTCAACGACATCGATTATACCTTTGTGGAAGAAGCGGAATGGGACGTAGCCGGGTGGGAAAACTTGCGTCTTAAAGGGTTTTTTATCCTTCCCACGAGTAGCAACGAAAATGTATCCGTATTTCGTCTCGGGCACAACGGCGCTGCTAACGCGAACGTCGTCGCCGATACAGTACATCAAGTTGACGACGCTGGGGACTTTCCCCAGTTCATTGCCGGAACAGCCGCGATGGATGCTTTAGGCGGAAACACTTTAGCCAACACAATCATCAATGACGCTGCCGGAAACGCCGTACCGGGAATCGGACAAGTCACTAAACTCCGTTACGACTGGGATTTCATCATCGGTGAAAGTTCTGTGTTTAAGAATCCAGAAGCTGTGGTGCGGGAGGCGGGAGACCCTGCAGGTCTCCTACAGGAGACGCCAGTTCCTGATCTTAATCCAAACGCGACGGTCGCGGACAATGCTTTTCGGGTATTTTCCCCCGTTACGCGCGAAATCGTTGGAAAAACCTCTACACGGTTAACAGCAGAGGAGGAATTTGCTAATAACCCCCTCCTCAATAATAATCCAGACGAATTAGTCATCGATGTACGAGGGAATTTCGCCCAATGGGGCAAGTACTTATCGCCTAACGGGATTGGCCATCCTGAAATGGGGGAAATCGATTTGTCTCGTTTCAACTCGCCATTTCTATTCCAAGGTCTTCCGTGGAATCTCGATCGGCGCCTCGGTCCTGCCGGCGGGGACGAACCGATACCGCCTGTGGCAGACTCTACTGATCCGTCTCGTCTGGGAAGTTTGGGTCTTGACCCGTTTCCCAGCTCGGGCTTTCATCTGGATCGGTCTTTTGTTCCGTCCCAAGTAAGCGATACAGACCAACCCTTTCGGCCCCCTAACATCCATTCTATTGTGACGTCCGATATTATCACGGGTCGCTCCCTGGACCATCTCGATCCTCCAAACTCGGGAAGCGCACAAGCCGCGGCCGGGGCTGCGGCAGTCATCACAGCAGCCCCTTCTCCTTCTCCTGCAGATATTCTGGTAGCCGAACAAACTCGAGCGCAACAAGACCTTGACAATGAAGCTGCTATAGCAGCTTTTCAGGCTGCAAACCCAGTCGTAGCCCCACCTGTAGTCGTAACAGTATTGGAAGGCGGTGCCGGAGCGGAAGGACAATCGGGAACAGGCGTCGGTATCACCGGCACTATTGAAGAAATCAAACTGATGGACCAAAACGACCGCTTTTCGGCGGGTACCATTATGGTTTCAGGCGAAACGATTGTAATTCCTCAAAATCTAATTATTGCGCTCCCAGCCAACTGGCTCACACTACAAGAGTTCTGTGCACAGGCTCCGGTTTCTGAACAAAACAGTGGCATTGGAATCGGTCACATTACGACAATTCTTGCCAACCGACAAAGCAATGGTATCCTCGTAGCCGGCGACGTTTCTATCCACAAAGACAACCAAGAAGTCGGGGGTGTTGTTACGTGGATCGACTCGAATGAAGGATATTTCCGCATTAACGGAGACGGCACAAACTTTGGGGGTACAATGGTAAGAATCAACGACCCAGACGGGGTGCACTCTGTTCAATCGGGACCAGGCGTTGCCAACCCAGCCCTTAATAACGGAAGTCCTGATGTACGCTATACAAACGATCCTACTAACTACACGGTCTGCGGAACAACCGGCTACCCCTTTGGAATTAACGGGAATTTTTTGCCGCCGGTTAATAGCGGAAGAAATCCAGGCGAATCTGGAATTGCCACGAACACGACCCCGATCCAGTTCGAGCCGTTATTGGTGGGCGACTTCATTTCCGTAGCAGGGGGCATGGAAACCGTGGACGGCGTGACCTTTATCTCTGCCCATACCGCGTTGGTGGGTTCGTCAATAGCTACGACTGCGACCACTCCGGTAGACTTTGTCCTCGTGGAAGAAGCCGAATGGGACGTCGCGAACTGGGCTAATCTGCGCCTCAAAGGATTGAATATCGGGCCGATGAGTAGCAATCAAGACCTCGTGGTGTATCGTCTCGCGCACAACGGTGCCAGTGACGCGAATACACTCGCAGATGCTACTCACCAAGTCGATGATGACGGAAATTTACCCCAGTTTATCCATGGTACCGTCGCCGCTGACGCCCTGGGAGCGACCACGAAAGCCAACACGGTCGTTAATGATCTAGCGGGCAACCCGGTGCCTGACAATGGCCAAGTGGTGAAAGTTCTTTACGACTTTGATTTCATCATCGGCGAAAGTAAACCTTTCAAAAACCCTGCGGCTGTCGTCGCGGAAGCTGGCGATCCTTCGGGCTTATTAACTGATGTTTCTGACCCAAATAACGCTTTTCTCGTCTTCTCTCCGATCGCGCGCGAAATTGTGTACCGGACAGCCTTGCGCGAAGCGGCCGAAGCGACTTTTGCTAATGACCCTTCCCTTACCGATCCAAACGAATTCGTTATCGACGTCCAAGGGAATTTCGCCCAATGGGGCTTTTACGTGTCCCCGAACGGAGTCGGGCACCCTGAAATGGGCGAAATCGATTTGGCCAAGTTTAGCCAACCACACGTCTTTGAAGGTCAGCTCTGGAATCTGGACCGACGCCTCGGCCCTGTCGGCGGGTCGGAAGCCATTGCGACTAACCCATTGGGAACATTTCCGCTTGACCCGTTTCCTCTGTCAGGGTTACCGATCGATGCCGGTAGCGACGCAAACCAACTCAATCGACCAACGAACATCGATGTAAAAACCCTTACCGACCCGGTTACCGACACCCTTCTCTCTTTAACCACAGGTCAAACTGCAGCCGACGACGCATCAGCCGGAGCAGCTGACGTTTTGTCCAATTCTCTATCCGTAAACTTTAATACTAACAGGGGGGGTTTCATCTTAGACCGACTCGTAAATACGACAACTTTTGGTGTTACCACTGCAGTACTCCCCATTTCTTCAGATCTTCTCCCCTTAGACATAACTGACGTTGAAGTGTTGGCTGGGGAAATAGATTTGCTCCGCCAAGACTATGTCATCTTTCAAGTCGAAGTGTCCGGAGCTACGCAAGGGCTTGGAGACATTTTCCTGCGTTCCGTTGACGCCAGGACTACCGGAGGCCTCGTTGAACTCCAAGCCCAAGGAGTTGGGTACTTTCGTCTTGGAAGTGACGCGCAAGACGGGAGCGGAACTACCGACACTTACACTGGCACTCTTGTATCGAACGCCAATGTTGGAAGACGCTCTGGGTTTTCGTTTGTTCGAAATGGCGGAGGGGCAGGTCTTTCCGGACTGAGTCTTCCTTTGGTTGTTACGTACCCTCGTTTCACTCTTCCAGGACAATTTCGTCCAAATTTTTTTGGTCCCGGAATTAGCGTCTTTTATATTACACCTTTTGGGTTCAATTTTCTACAATTCGTTCTCTCTAATATTTCAACTAGCCTCCCTTAGAATATATCATCAACTGTGACGAATTTTAATATAAAGTAGACTCGGAAAATTTTTCTTAAAAATATTTTTTTTAAAGGAATTTATTTATCGCTTATTTTTAATGAACATCACATCCTGTAATATTGCATTAGGCATCGTTTTGTTTGCGATGGTTCTACTTTCTTTGACCAAATGCTTTCCCCAAAGAAGTCGAGATAATTACAAAATTGACTATTCAAGACAGAATGCCAAACTAATGAGCATGAGTGAGTCTCCCGAATGCAATTACGGAGTAGACGATGGGAAACCGTGTAAGGTGTCTCACTTAGACATTTTAGACGGAACCGTAGTTCCTTTTGTGACCGAATGCAACGCGGAAGGGCAGTGCTACCGAGGATGGTGTGGAAATTTCAATCAAGACCCTTTACTCGTATAATATAGATAAGTTCCTGGTGTACTACACTCGACGATTCGTGAACGGAACGACTAAATTGTATTCTTTTTCTACATTGTTTATGTAGAAAAAATAATAAAAGAATCAAATTAACCCTTAGAGTTAGAGTACACCCGGTCTAATTTAGCATACAATTCGTGAAGATCGCTATCATTACGTATAACAACATCCCACGGGTAATCTTGAAGCGAATTTTCGGAAGAATGGGAGCTAACATTTGTATCTGCCGAAACAAACCGATTTTCTCGAGTAAGTCGCACCATTGTAAACCCCCGGTTTTTGAGGGCAAAAAATTCGTTAGGATAACGCACATCGCTAACATAAACGTTCCCCGTTTCGGAATCAATTTCTCGAAGGAGAATTTCAATAAAAATATGTTTATTCTGTTTTCGTGCCCAATCTCCAACGAGTTGGAGAAGCTCTCGGTCTTTTTTATTTTTTAATCCCAGACGGGTGTAAGTATAGTGTTGGATGTTATATAGAGGAGCAGCAAACGATTTTCTAATTCCCCCTTTCTTACCCATCAAATAATCAACTGCAGTATCTTTCCCAACGCGGGCTTCGCATCCAAATGCTATTAACGCCATATATTTTTACCTAAATTTTATTTTAAATTGGTATTTGAAATTTCTTGTTCAAGAATTGAAAATAAATCGTCTTCAACAGGAATTATCAATTCAATTTGATGATATAAATCTGGATTGTCTTTTAATAATAAAGCAGAAAGCGAAGTAGCCAGTTCCGAGCATTTTTCTTGATTACTCGGAACTGTATCCATATTCGTATGTTGATGAACCCAGTCGTAGACTTCATTTTCTATTTTTTTATACTCTATTTTTTCAAAATATTCTTCCTCGTCTTCATCCCCCCCACTACGGTTATCGTCTCCCACCCGTTCGGAAAAGGGTGAAAAAAGAGGTTTCGAATACCGTTCTTGCGGAGTTTCTACATCATTAATTTCAACCGAAATATGTGGAATACTTTTTGCCCAGTCTTCAATAGCTTCAATATAGCTACACTTACACCCCAAAGATTTATTCTTTCGAGGGAACGCAATACTTTTAAGAGAAGGAATTTGTTTAATAATTTTTTTTAAACAAGTCTTAAACCACTCCAAACGCTGACTCCCTTGATCATCCCTCGAATGTTGGGCAAAAAGTCCCAGAACGTAACGCTGTTTATACCTTTTTTTTCCCCACAGTTCGAGTGTCCCCGGCTTTTGAACCCTATTTTTATTAATATCCACATACGGAAAGCGTTCTATAACTTGGCGTATAAACCCAATTGACCGGTCTGATGTACAGTTGCAAATAACCGCGATTACTTGACACTTGCTTTCAAAAAAATCAATCCCTTGGCGATAAGTAATGTTCGACTTCATTTAAGTCCCGACTCCAGTCTTAAAAACAGAATTTATATTATTATAGAATTTCAATAATGATTAGACAAATAATAAGGATTATGTTTATGTTTCATACATGAATCTAGAAAGCTTACGCTCAATTGGTTACACCGAGTTCCATCTTTATTTTCTTTTGAACACCTTAAGTGGTTAGGCAAAGTAGGATCTATACTATACGTAAGAATAATTCCGATGACATCTTTTATCAAGTAAGGAGATAAGCTTTGAGAGTATATTAAAGCTTCGTTTCTAATCTCAGAGGTAGGTCGATTAGGATTATAAATTGGGTCAAGAGACCGATATTTGACATCCCAAACTCGAGATACGGTTATCTCGTAAGCAAGTTTATTAAGCAATTTCAACCCTTTAGGCGTTACATCTCTAAAGGCTACCCTACTCGAGCATTTTTTCACGCCAAGATATTTCTTTATGCAGTGTGTCAAATTCGAATACTGGTCGCTAGAAATTTGGAACGCATTCATAGAACGCGTCCTTTTAAGTCCAGAAAATATAGAATAGGCACAGTCGCCGAAGAGCGAAGAATACAGGTCAAACGCTGTTACAACTAAGCTGGTACGACCTTCTGATGAACGGTAGATCGAATCAGTCCAAACTTCAACAAGACGATTAGGCTGACGACCTTTTTGGCGAACAAGTCGCTTATGATCATAAATAATTTGGAATAAAGAAATGAACATATTGAGTGTGCAAATCTCACTTCTTTTTTAATAATAAATAATTCAATTTCATTTTTCACGATAGGGATAGGTAAAGGCTACGATTAAATTGATTAACACTGTAGGCAAAACTTGGTCATAGTATTTGTTGAGTATTTTCCAAAGGTCCCGACGCGCGATCACGGTTTGGAAATAGCAAGACCGAATTCTAGTTGCTTGGGTCGAATGTTCTCCCCCTCTAAGCGATTCAATCGTGTCAAACCCGCCACTCGTCTCTATTAAATCGGCATATTCCGGTTCAGATTTAAGAAATATCTCTATCATTATTAAAGCCAAGGATACAACAACGCTGTCGTCTTCTGTAGCAAGTATGTTACAGAGGCGGGGAATAGCGATATATGTATTTATTACAACTTGTATTTGGGTTTTATTACTCTTTTCAATCGAATTGGCCAATGCATGCATCAATTCTCTTTTAATATCTACTTTTAGCGATGTCTTGTCCATATAAGAAAAAAGGGTTTTAAGTAAATTATAATTCCATATTTCGTTCACTGAAGTCACTGCTAGATTTGAAAGAGTAAAACAAATCTCCTTAAAAAGTTTGTCCTCGGGAAATTGTTGAAGGGTTTCGGAAGCAATTCGGAGAAAAGAAGAATTCAATACGGCAGTAGTTTGAGCGTCGCTTCCGCTCGCTAAGTTTCCGAAAATTCGGAATACATCTACATAGATGGCTGAGGACAACTTCAATTTGTCTAGTAGTCGGGGCAGACATGAAGTCTTAATTAAAGCATTTCGGCACTTGTGGGTGGAAGTTAAGTCGTTTAACGTCCAACTTATATTTTTAATAGTATCGACATCGTCGGATACCTCTAATATATTTTCAAAACAAGAAAATATAGGACAAATTAACTCAAAGGGAGGGGGAGGTTTCCCCTTACTTAAATTGCCGAGAGTCCAACTTCCTAACTGAAGAAGCTCAAGCTGCTGAGTATTTTGAGCAGCAAATCGAACCATCGTAATAATTGCTGGTAACGCCCCAGCGTTAAGGATAAGGTCTCGGTGTTCGCTAGTATTTGCTGAAATATTAGACAACACCCACATCGCCTGTTTTTGAACTTCTTCGTTTTCAATGTGCAAAAGGGCCATCAACGTAGGGATAACCTTGTTCTCTACTATTATATTAGTGGAGCGAGGATCGGTTTCCGAAACGAGATTCGTCAAAACCCACGTTGTTTCAAAGAGAAGAGGGATGTCCCGAAGTTTTAAAAATTCAACCAAGTGCGGGATAATACCTGTCTCAACGACCTCATCAATGGGAGGGGAATCCCCACTAAGAAGTTGGCGAATTTTTTTAACATAGTAGTATTGGTTTTTCTCGTTCAAATTTTTTATCCCCTCGCAGAGGTCGTGGAGAGTATTCGTATGTATTTCAACCATTTTCAAGAGCAAAGCTCTCTGTATATATCTCTTCATTTTTTAAGTCTACATTTCATTTCATGTAGAATCTAGAACATGATGAAATGAAATACTTTCCTTTTTTATAAAAAACCTCATAAGTAGAATAATATAGCTCATTTTCCTATCTTAATTAAGGGTGATTAGTTTTCACCCAATTTATCCATTGATTGAAATCAATACTTAACAATTTTTCATATTTCTTATTGCTAATATTCTCAATATCTAATTGAGAGAGGTTAATAGGTAGTATCAGCCGATTAGACTTAATAATATTTTGAAATTTTCCAGCTTTGGTATTTATTGGTAAAAACAAAATGGCCCCATTAATGAGATTCTGTTTCAAAGCTCCATTTAATCTTACAGCTGCGTAATAAGGACCCGCCCCTTTATTCGTATCAAAGGATTTAATTGATGGAATTTCTAAAGCAATTTGTTTATATTTTAATGTAAGAAGTCCCCTAAATTGATAACTTTTGTAATCGTTGATTACTAAACATTGTTTATGGTGTAGGTTAGATTTTAATTTAGGATTCATAGACAATTCTACACCGGATTCTACATTATTTTTAAAAAACTCAGAAAAATTTCTTATGAAATTTTCATATGGTACCCTGTTGTCCAACTCTATCTCTTTTATTTCTAATTCTTCTTTACATAAAGGATTAAATCGTAAGTTGAAACTCAACTTCTCAGAAAGAGTAAGTCCTGTACACTCAATGACTCCACTTGGAGGTATACGTTTTAAAAAAAGATGAAGTAAGTTCAATGAAATATCTGTACCAATGAAACACCTTTTATGTTTCATTGCTAAATCATACATCGTTCCCGAACCTAAAAAAGGTTCGAATACTAAATTGCCCTCATCTGAAGTTGCAAGGAGAAGTTTTTCTACTATTTTCGTTGGAAACGTTGCTGTATGCCCTTTTTTAGGTTCAGGTGTAGCTATCCAAACTTGATTCATCATTCTTAATTTTCCATTTTTCCCTTTTATTTGCAAATAAGAAGAATTGAACTTATATATACGACTCTTAACAAAATGCAGGATATATTCACTACTTTGTCGTAGTCGGTCTTTTACATTTTCAGGCATTGGGTTGGGTTTTTCCCAAATAATCTGCTGTCTCCATATGTATCCTTGATCAACAAGTTTAATGGCAATTCTGTATGGAATTGCACATAAAGATTTGTTGGCGATGACACTATGTTTTGCCGTAACGGAGCTTATATTTCCTTGGACTTGAGAAGACAATCCATCTCTAATATATTCAGGATTTTTATTTTTTTCCCAATGATTGTGGTGAGATCTAGAAATTCCACTCCCCATATAGCTATCTTGAATAAC
>Ga0114923_10003822_pt1 | contig 10116 bp, 6 predicted proteins | sample SumtaG_FD_89578 | JGI IMG/M metagenome (GOLD analysis project Ga0114923, IMG submission 89578) | Deep subsurface microbial communities from Indian Ocean to uncover new lineages of life (NeLLi) - Sumatra_00157 metaG | ecosystem: Environmental > Aquatic > Marine > Oceanic > Sediment | place: near...
GGCCACGACAAGTGCCTGGTCGAGCTGTGTGATGTTGTTCGAGAGCACGTTCATTGTCGGGTTCGAGTTAATAAAATCATAGCGCATTTTTATCATTTTGTCGAGGGCGACGTCATAGTCGTCTGTTTGCTGCAGCATCTGCTGCCGGGCTTCGAGTGATATTTTGCGGGTCTGCAGCCTGGTCAGTTCCTGCTGCAGGCTTGCGACCCTCTGGAGCATGATTTCCTGTCGACTGGTCAGGACGGTCGAGCCGTATTCCTCGGCGAGTTCGCGGATTGTTTCACGCTGTCTTTGGAGTTTTTCGGCGAGGACCCTTCGTTCGTTTTCGAGGATTGCCAGTTTTTGGTCACCGCCTTTGACTTCGTCGAGCGCGACGACGGCCATATAGGCTTTTACAAATGAATTGACTATCCGGACGGCTTCTTTGAGGTCTGCGCTTTTCATTTGTATCTTTATCAGTTCGGTGTTGCGCTCGGGTTTTACGGCCAGTTCGTGGTTGAGCAGAGCCATCCTGAGTCCGGCAACCATATCTCCGCCGGGCTGACCGGTGATTTTGTCGCGCAGGGTCTCAATGATGTTGTCGGCTGATTTAAAGAAATTCAGGTTTTTATCAGCGAGGTCATCTGCGACCCTCTGGAGCACTTTGTCGCTGGTGATGAGGTCGGCCTGGGTGTTCATGAAGTTTTTGTACATAGGTAGGACGCCCTTTGAGTTTTCGTCGCTGAACAGGATGCTTGGAATAATCGGCGCTATTCGAATCGCTGCGGTTGCGGCAAAGGTGGGTTTGACCATCAGCAGGACAAGTGGGACGCCGATTATACAGATGGCCAGGAAAACTATTAATGCCAATCGCCATCGGCGCCGTACCATGGCGAACAATTGGGGTTCTTCCTGCCTTTCGCCTGTCGGCGGCAGTTCGATATAGCTTCGGCCGACAGGGAAGTCTTGCGTGTAACTTTTTTGAATCATGTCCATTTTTTAAGTCCTCCCGAGTAGTGCAGCGTGTTTTGCTAATGCGCAAACCTTGCTGCCACGATAACCTGTTTTTCCATAGGGACAGAGACGAGTTTTCTCAATAACCAAAGCTCACCTACAACCACAAGCAGTGCCAGAGGCATCATTGCGTAGCCACCGAAATCGTGAAACATCCGCTCCCAGTGTTCGCCTCGGACGAGAGTAAAAGCAATTGCGGTAGCTGTCAGCCGCAGGCTGTTACAGAACAGGGCGATAGGGACAGATGAGACCAGGACGATGAGTTTTTCCCACCATGCGCGTCTGGCCAGCAGTACGACAAGGCCGGTTATCACAAAAAAGGCCGTGATCATACGCAGGCCGTTGCACGCCTCGGCGACGGCTACGGAGGTGTCGTTTATGTGAATGACGTTGCCTTCTTTTATTACGTTGTATCCTATGACTTCAAGGCAGAAGACGGCGGAAGAGGTGGCCCATGCCTGTAGAGGTATCATTGCTTTTGCGTGGACGGAGCGTGGAAGCGGCAGCATCAGTCCGAGAAAGATAAGGCTCGTCAAGGCCCTGCCGAAAATCCGCCAGCCGAACAGCAGCAATACGACGGCCGCTATGGTCATTATGATTGACAGCCTTTCTGCCGAGCCGTACATGAAAAAGAGCCCGAAGTATCGAAAGGCCTGCGCCACAAGCAGCGCTACAAGTCCCCACAGTGACGGTTTTACGGGACGGCGGGCCAATGTATCTCGGCGTGACCACAAGACATAAACGGCCAGGAAGGGGACAAGCAGGCCGCTTGAATATTCATCACTTTGCTGCCAGATGTTCGACAGGTCGATTATTCCCGGCCAATAAGACCAGGCAAATGCGACAGCCAGTATGACACCGCCGGCCCAGCAGGCGATTTTGGCGGCGTTGTTGTCGCGTGCAACGTAGTTTGCGAGTTTTTTTAGTTTGGGGTAGTGATTTTGAACAAGGCGGTTGAATTGTTCAGTCTTGGCGCCGAATATCTGCGAGGTTTTGCAAAGCGAATTTTGCACAAAAGTCTTTCGTTTGTGCGGCACGACGGCGGCCTGGAGTGCGGCATTGTTTGGTACGGTCGTGCCATGGTCGAGAACACAGGTGTTGATGCGGCAGTTCCTACCGAGTTCGGCGTTGTTGAAAATGACGCTGTTTGCGATGAGGCTGTTTTGGCCGACACGGGAATCGGAGCCGATTATAGCCGGGCCCAAAATGGTCGCGGCTTTGGAAATGACCGCACGGTCCATAATCACGACAGGTCCGTAGATTCGCGCCGTCGGGTCGATGGTGCAATCGGCGGCGGTCCAAAGGGTCCGGATTTGGTTTTCTTTGAACACAGGCAGGTCGAAAGATTTTCGGTTGGCATTGTGAAGGTATTCGGCCACAGCCGACAGATAGCCTGCGTGATTTCGGAAGTTGCCGACGTGCTTTTTCAGTGTGACGGTTCGAAGGTTTTTGCCGGCTCGCAACAGTGTTGGTATGAGGCTTTCCTTGAGGTCGCAGTAGCCTTGTTTTGTGATGTGTTCACGGATGCTCTGGTGGCAAAGGTAGACCTCTGCCGCCGGGCCGTTCGGATGAGCGGGCTGTGAGGGTGGGTTCAACAGGACGGTCAAATCGCAATGGCCGGCGTCATGTGCTTCGATGAGCGGCTTGAGTTTGGGTGGTCTTGTAATGCCGGCTGAAAGCACCACAAGCGATTGGTTATTATGACTTTGGCGGCCGAGTGCGTCGCGAATGCACCCTGCGGTGCCGACCGGGAGCTGTTCGGCGAGGAATTCAAGGTTCATAAAATCAATGCCCGCGGCGGCAGTTTCAAAAAGTGCGGGGTCGCTGTTGCAGCATATGACGGCATTGGTTATTCCCTGGCTGGCCAGGTTGAGCAGCAGTCGCTCCAGCACGGATTTGTCGGCCAAAGGCCACAGGGCGGGCGGCAGCTTTGTTGCCAGTGGGCAGCGTCCGAAATCACGTCCGCCGGCGAGGATTATGGCTTTGAGATTTTCCGGTTTGCCAGTTTTATTGGTCACGAAATTTTCCAAAAAGTGCGGTTGAGTTTGGCGTTGCGGTGGTGCATGTTTGGCTGTCATAGTTTTTGGTTTTCTGGTAAAATTTGAGCCAGCTGACAAGATGCTTTATCGCTGCTGAGCAGAACGGGTTTGTTGCGCTTGCCCTTTGATGTTCGTGAATCATTTTGCTTTGGGGGCAGTAGATGACATCCCAGCCTCTTTTTTGTGCGAAATAGCACAGGTCCACGTCTTCGAAGTACAGCCGGTATCGTGTGTCAAACAGTTCATTGCCGTCAAAGGCCGATGTGCGAACGGCCATTGCGGCGCCCAGGACCCAGTCGACACAAAGAATCCGGTCGTGGGTGTGGTCTTTCATAAGGTGCAGGTCATTGACCTTTTTTCTGCCGGGGACGGGAAGCCGCCGGCATAAGACGGTGTACCAATTATAAAATCGCCTCGCGGAAAATTGCAGAGAGCCGTCCGGGTTCAACAGGCATGGGCCGGCGATGGCGGTGTTGGGAAAGCTTTCAAGGGTCCTTACGAGGGTTTCAAGGCTGCCGGGCAGTACTATCACGTCGGGGTTCAGTACGATAAAGAAGGGGCTGGTCGTTCGGGCGAAAGCTGCGTTGTGGCCGGCTGCATATCCGGTATTTTGTTTGAGGGCCAGGAGTTTGACAAAAGGATAGCGGCGTTTCACCATCCGGGCCGAGCCGTCCCCGGAATTATTATCAACGACGATAACCTGCCAGGTATTCGGCAAAGCGAGCCTGGTGATAGCGTCCAGGCATCGTTCCAGCAGGTCCTTTTGGCGGAAGCTTACTATGGAGATAGTTGCGTGCAGCACTTTGTTGGCTACCTTGTTCTTTGGGTTGTGAGCATCTTGAGAAATGCCTCGACCATTTCGAGTATTTCCCGGCCGTTGTGTTGTTGAACGGGTATGAAGCTCTCGGCTTGTCTGAGTTTGTCAGGCAACTGGCTGGTCCGGTAGGCGGCCAAAATCCTGCCTTGCTTTTCCAACTGCCTTGCGGTGGTGAACTGGTGATTGTTGCTGCACTCGCCCAGGTCGGCCCTTCGCGGCAGGACAATCAGCGGTTTGGCAAGTTCGACGGCCTGTACGATTGTTCCGATTCCGGCGTGGGATACAGTCAGGCGTGATTGGGCAAGGTGGTGTTTAAATTCGGCGGGAGAAAAGAACCTGGTCATGTTAAGGTTCGAGGGCCGGTAGCTGCCCTCACCGATTTGGGCGATAACTTCATCGGTTATAATGTCTTGAGCTTTTAAGCTGTCGACGGCCTTGACGAGCCTGTCGAAACCCTTGTGCCAGTTGCCTACTGTCAGGAAAATCACAATAATCTGCCTGCAAATCGGGCCCGCGGAAAAAACTTGAGCAGTCTGCGCCACTGTACTATGAACAAATCGGCAAAGGGGTATAGCAGTCTGGCGGTGAGCGTGGGTCTGTCGATTCTGGCCATGCTCTCGATGAATACGAGTTTGGCCCCCAGTAATTTTGCGAATAAGCAGAAAAAAACCACCACGCCGGCACCTGTTGTAATAACAACATCCGGTTTTTCCTTCAGAGCCGTACGCGCCGAAGCAACCGCACCGACAAACCAAGAGAGAGGATTGCTTCTGACAATATTGGGGATGGTACGGACGTCAACGGTTTTGGCCAGTTCCTGTGCAACGGGCCCTGAAAAAGTGAAATAAAAATGCTCATGCTTTTCGTAAACCGCCGCCAACCGTTGAGCCTGCACCATGTGTCCTCCGGGTGAGCAGGCGATGCATATACGGAGTTTTTTGGGTATATTCGTCATCGAGGAAGGCCTTACAAAATCAAGTGTGGTTCGGTTCACGAGGCAGTCGAGCACAAGACGGGCCTTGTTGTCCCATGTGTGGTCTTTTACTTTTGCTCTTCGGTCGGCGACTTTGCGGGGACTATTTTCGTCGAGAGCCTTTTCTATCGCTTGTGCGAAGGCCTCAGCCGTTTGTGCTTCATACACGAACTGACGATAATTATTCAGTTCGGCAAAAGGAGTGCTGACGATGGGTTTGCCAAGCGCCAGGTATTCCTTGAGCTTAACCGGGTTACAGGCCTGAATCCAGCTATTGTGCTTCCACGGCATGATAGCCACGTCAAAACATTTGCCGTAATGATGAATTTGCTCATATGGCTTTGGTCCGAGCGTCCAGACGTTTTGTTTATTTGTCAGCTGGTCGCATTGTTGCCAGCGGTCACCTATAAAGACAAATGAGCGGTGCGGCAAGAGTTCCGTGACTTTTTTCAGCAGGCCCAGGTCGGTGGTATGCTGAGCGAAGCTGCCATAGAAGCCCACAATCGGTCCCGGAACGGAGTTGATGTCTTCTGGTCGTAACGGGTCGGTGTGGGCGCGGGCAAAGAGTTCGTAGTCGACCCCATGGTCAAGCAAAATCGCCCTGTTGCACTGGTGTCGCTCGGCGTTGTACAGGTCTGTGCTTGCAAAGACGGTCAGGTCGGCGCAGGTTTTCAATTTGCGGTCACATGCTTTGACGGTTTCGGCATCGACGTTCGGAAATTCTTCGTAGCGGTCGGTCCTCTGATAGACAAGCTTTTCCGGTTTCATTTTCAACGCGACATTGCACGCCACGGGGCAGGCGACCCAGACTAAAGGCTTTCGCAGTTTCAGGCGGCGTTTGAGCAGGTGAAATTGAAAGGTCAACAGATTTTCGTTCAGCTTTTTCAGCACCGGCAGATGAAATACCGGCAGCGAGACCGGGCTGTAAACCCAGAATCCCGCATCGATTTGCTTTAAGCCTGTAAAGATGCTTCCGGCTTTGCGAATTAATCTTCGCAGGAATTTTTTACCTTGTAACAGACCGGGTTTTTGCATGACGATGGAATTTACGTACACGGTGGTAGCGGACCGTGCAAATCGGCGCATCAACTGCATATCGAAATGCCCGCGGTTATGATACCACCAGTCTTCTCCTCCGAAACAAATGACGCTGTGCAGTTCGGCTGTGTCCGTTCGAGAAGTTTTACAGCTTCGGTCTTCGGGCCTGAGGCAAAGGCCGCTGCCGCCTTCTGTGAGCAACCTGCCCATTCCTGCCAGGTAGGTTTTCAAACGGCTCTTGCAGTCATCAGTATGTTTTATTGCGAACTTTGCAAACCACAGAGGCGTTCGCAAGGCGAAAAACAGCCATACCAGTGCGCAAGCGAGCGAGTATTCCAGCCGGGAGCGGTGTTTTTTGATGAATTGCAGGATGCTCGCTCTGAGCTGAAGGGTCATCTGGGGGGCCATTTGCTTTGTGCTTTGACCAGACAGATGTATGATTTCGGCTGATGGTGTGAACATGATTTTCCAGCCGATTTTTTTGAACCTGTAACAAAGGTCCGTTTCTTCGCCGTATACAAAGAATCGCTCGTCCATTGCACCGACTTGTTTTATTGCCTGGTGTCGTACGAGCATGAAGCAGCCTGTAACCACGTCAACCTCGCGGACATCGTTGCGTTTCCACCAGCTCATTCGTTCACGGCCGAAGAAGCGGTTCCTGGGAAACAGTTTATAAAGGTAGAAGGCCGACAGCAGCATGTTGAGTACTGACGGGAACATGAAGCAACTCGGCTGGAGGCTGCGGTCGGGGTTCAGGATGCGACAGCCGACAACGGCAGCTTCAGGCTGGCTGTCGGCAAAGCAGACGGTTTTAGCGACGGCGTTGTTGAGTATAATCGTATCAGAGTTCAACAAGAGTACATACCTGCCTTTGGCGACGGCGATACCCTGATTGTTGGCTGCGGCAAAGCCTTTATTTTCAGAGTTGACGATGAGAAGCACGTTTGGGAAATCGGACTTTACCATTGCGACTGAATTGTCCTGCGAGGCGTTATCGACGACGATGACCTCGAGTTTGAGCGCGGATTGATGCTCAAAAACCGAGAGCAGGCAATTTTTCAGAGCATTGCACGTATTCCAGTTAACTATTACAACCGAAACGTCCAATTTGTCTCCTTCAGTGAGGCGAGGTAAGCTCAGTTACAAGGTTTTCGATTTTGTTATGCACGGCCTGGGGGTTAGTGTTTTCATTTGCCCACCCGAGCGCTCCTTCTGAAAGTCTTTCGTATAGCTGTTCGTCTTGTGCAAGGGTGAGCATTTTGTCTCTGAGCTCGCCGGGGTCGGCGGGTTTAACCAGCAGGCCGTTTTTGCCGTGACAGACGTAATCGCCGACGCCTGTCAGGTCGGTACATATAGTGGGCTTGCCCAGCATAAACGAAGTAACTATGGAGATTTGCCCGCACGAAGGCTCTGAGCCGTCGAAGGCGAAGACGGTGAACAGGCATTTGCTCACGAGCTTGTCGCACTCGGGCAGGGGTATATTGCAAAAGGTGCGCACGTTATGGGGGATTTTCAGTCCAGTCAGGTTATACTCTCTTGCAACGACAATGGCAGAGAGGCTGGTTTGGGCGATGGCGCGGAAAAAGGTCGCGTAGTCACGTGCATTGCCGCCGAAGCTCAGGATAAACGGCCTGTTATCTTCGAACATGTAGATGTTTTCCGGTTGACCTGTTGCCGGTGTGGCCCGTATGAAGGGCCTGTAGCTGAAGCGGCTGTGCGGGAGGCGATATAAACTGGTGGCGAGTTCCATGTCGCATGTGCTGTGTACGAAGAAATGGTCTACCTTGCGGTAGAGCACGGTGGCGAGCTTTTTCCAGAGTCCGGTTCGCCGGCGAGGGACATTGAAGCTGCTTATGACAAGTTTGCGCCGGCCTTTGCCGAGCACGGATACGCAGGCGACCAGCAGGCCGGTGATAGCCGAATCTACAATCAGCACATCGTATTTGCGCCACCTGAGCCAAAGCCGCACGGAGTTGATGACCCTTTGCAGCAAATCTTTCGGGCCGATGTGTTTGCTTTTGCCGTAAGGATTTGCCCGCAATCGCCCGGGGCCTGCCGAGTCATACTGATGCAAAGAGCTGAGCCCGGCGGCGAGTATGGAACTTTCGCCGTTTTTGAGAAAATTGTTGAATATAAGGACCTTAGCCATGAGAACTATTCCGCCTGGCATAGTTGGCGAGTTTTTGAGAGGGCTTCGAAATTATTCGTACCCGGCCCAGATATGTGGCTCAAAATCTTTTTTGCCACCTTTGGCCAAGTGTAATTTTCAAGGATAAAGCTTTTTCCGGCGCGGCCCATCTGCTCGGCGAGGGCGGGGTTGGACAGTACGTTAATAATGGCATTTGCGACATTCGTGGCGGTGGGGTGGTCTACCAGGATTCCGCTTTTGACCGCTTCATGTCGGCTGCCGCTATTGATAGAGACGACCGGTGTCGCGGTTATTTGCGCTTCCAGCAGGACATTGGGAAAAGGGTCGAAGGGCGGCAGGATGCAGAAACAATTCGCGCTTTTATAGAGGTTTTCCAGGTGCTGTTTTTCCGAGTGGATTTGTTTTCTTAATATGCCGATGACGTTGACTCCCGGTCCGGATACGTGAGGGCTGCATCCGACTATATTGAGGACGGCATCGGGAATTTGCCTGCGGACAATTCTGAATGCCTCCAGTAAGACGGGGCCGCCTTTGCGAACCCAATCGAGGCCCACAAAAAGGATTTGTCGGCTGGAATATTTGTCGGCGTCGGGCGGCAGGGGGCCCATATTAGCGCCTGCGCCGATTACCACCACTTTTTCGGGTGATTGGCCGTAATCTTCTATGATGCTTTTTGCAGTCCATCCGGACAGTGCGAATATTTTGGCGTAAGTGTCAAACATTTTCCGTTGAACTTCGATTGCCCTGTCGGCGGCGCCGCGGTCGAGCTGCCTGATGAGAAACTGGTGTGAGTCAGCGGCCTGTCTGACAGTCATATCCGCCACGCAGTAGAATTGTCGGGCCGTATTGACCGGATAAACGTGTGCTCCGACCTGCAGTACCGGCACTTTTTCATCAAATCCCGCGAGCCGGTCTTGCAGGCGACAAGAGAGTTTCCTGATGGTGGCCTCATTCCACAACCAGTTCGCGGACAACTCCGGTCTCTGCCATTTCAGCATGCGTGAGAAAAGTCTGTATCCGTAGAATAAATCATACCATTTGATTATTCTGGTACTGAACGTCTCTGCCAGGGCGTCCATTTGCCGAAGTGCGAGGAACAAATGTCGGCTATAGCCCGAAAAGGTTTTGTAGGAAAGGGGGTCGCCAAATGCCAGGCCGATAAGTTTGCCGTCATGTGTATCCGGAGTAGAATTTTTCATAACCGATACCGGGTCAGTCGTGTGAAAAACGGGCAATACAACAGTTGACTTTTGCGATTATGCGTCAACATTCGCGCAATGGTTTGGGCCAGTTTGGCTGAACGCCGGCAGGTAGAAACGTGCAGGCCAGCATTCCAAGTGTTCGCAGGCTTGGCGAGCATTTCAGGCCGGTTTGTAATACCCTGCGTGCTGCGTTTACACTGCCTGCGCCCATGAGATATTGCGCATGCCTTCGGTAACTTGCTGCAAGAAAGTCAGTGGCGATTTTGAGCATATCCGGCGGTGCTGCCTTAGAGTATACCTCAACGACTTTTTCGACGGCCCTGATTCTATCTTCATATGCAAGCACTCGATTGTCCGAAAGACTTGCCGAGACCAATCGGTAGGCGCCTAATTGAGCGTATGACCGGACAAACGGTCCAACCAGGGCCAGGCGATACCACAAATAGACATCATCGGCCCTTCTTAAATCGGCTGGAAAAGGCATCCTGCCAAGTTCGAGCAAGGCTTTTCTGGGCAACAGAGAGAAGCTGGGTATAATCAGCCCTGAGGCCTTGTTGAATCCCAGCAAAAACTGGTTCGGCTCGATGAGAGCATGTTTGTCTATTATCGATGTGACGGCTTCGTGTTTCCACTGCTGAGATTCGGTTATGTTTTCAAAGCTGGTAAAGTAAACGGTGGCATTAGGGTAGCGTTTGGCAGCTCGGCATTGAGCTTCAAGGTATTGCGGATGCCAGAGGTCGTCGGCGTCAAGAAACGCTATCAACTCGCCGCGGGAGAGTTTTAACAGGCAGTTGCGGGCGGCGGAGACCCCTTTGTTTTGCTGGCGCAGCAATCTTACAGGTGGGACGAAGGCCTCGGCGCATGCGGCGGTATTGTCCTGGCTTCCATCGTCGAGAACTATGACC
>Ga0114923_10003823_pt1 | contig 10114 bp, 9 predicted proteins | sample SumtaG_FD_89578 | JGI IMG/M metagenome (GOLD analysis project Ga0114923, IMG submission 89578) | Deep subsurface microbial communities from Indian Ocean to uncover new lineages of life (NeLLi) - Sumatra_00157 metaG | ecosystem: Environmental > Aquatic > Marine > Oceanic > Sediment | place: near...
AATATCATCAAGCGAGCGAAACAGCATCTTGTCCAGCTCGGCATAGCTGTTAATAAGCGAATAAATCGCCTTGGCATCCGGTATTATCGCTGGTCGCGTTTTCATAAGCCCACAAGTATATAAAATCAGCTTATGTTTTCAAATGGCAATCTTACAAGCATGTATTCGAAGTGGTCGCCGGCAAAATAAGCTAAAAAAAGCTGGAAAACAGGTTCGGCATCAATACAATGGTCGAAATCATGAAGTTTATACTTATTGATAAGGTTATTCAGCTTGAAGCCGGCAAAGCAATAAAAACAATCAAAAACGTTACCTTGTCGGAAGAATACCTGGCGGACCATTTTCCGAGTTTCCCGGTCCTGCCGGGAGTATTGCTGCTGGAAGGGTTGATTGAATCGGCATCCTGGCTGGTGCGGACAACGGAAAATTTTGCCCACAGTATGATATTGCTTGAGCAGGCCAGAAATGTAAAATATAAAAGCTTTTTGCCCCCGGGCGGACAAATAGAATATTCCGTCGAGGCAAAAACCGTCGAAGAAAACGTCAGCAGCTTTCTCGGACGCGGCGTATCAGAAGGCGAGACAATCGTCGAAGCCAGGTTCTCGCTGAGGCACTTTAACCTGGCCGAGCAGGACCCGACAATGGCGGCTGTTGACGCCGAGATAATCGAGAACATGAAAAATCGCTGGCGGCTGCTGAAACGCTGAACAACAACAGGTAATTAAAAGGACTGTCTTTCGAAAAAGATAAAGAGTATCGGAGGTAAATTAAGATGGCACAGAGTCGGGACGAAATTCTGCAGCAGGTTCGCCAGGTCCTCGTAGATGCGCTGGGAGCCGACGACGACGAGGTCACAACTGAGGCAACCTTGATGGGTGATTTGGGAGCAGAGAGCATCGACTTTCTGGACATAGTCTTTCGGCTGGAAAAAGCCTTCGATGTCAAGATTCCTCGAGAAGAGCTCTTCCCGGCTGAGAACCTGATGAGCGACCCTGAGTTCGTCAAAGACGGCAAGCTGACCGAAAAAGGACTTTCCGAAATCAAAGAGAAAATGCCGCATACCGACCTGGCCTCATTCGCCAGCGACCCCGATATAAATAAACTGGGCAATTTGTTCACCGTAGGTGCTATCGTAAACTACCTCGAGGCCAAACTGACAACGGCCGGCAGCTAAGCTGTTGCCTACCGCCCGATGCGAAGCCAGGAACGAAGATGCGCTGGATATGGATTGATAAATTCGTAGAATTCGAAAGCGGCAAACGGGCCGTGGCCGTAAAAAATGTCACCCTCGCCGAAGAACACCTCCACGACCATTTTCCCGGTTTTGCCGTTATGCCCGAATCCCTGTGCATCGAGGCAATGGCCCAGACCGCAGGGATTCTCGTAGGCGAGGCCAGAAAATTCGAGGAAAAGGTAATACTTGCCAAAATAAAAAAAGCGGTCTTTTTCGATTACGTCAAGCCCGGCGACACACTAAAACTCGAAGCCGGCATTGATTCAATCACGGCCGAAGCCGCAAGTACCTCCGGCAAAATTACCTGTGACGAAAAACTCATAGCCCGGATAGACTTGATGTTCAGCCATCTTGACCGGAACCTGGGCGGCAAAGAATTTCCAGAGGACAATTTCGTCTTCACCGATATATTCAAGTCACTTATGCGAGGCGTCTGTTTCGCGGAGAAGAATTAGTGGGTTCGACTCGCATAGTAATAACAGGGCTTGGTTCAGTTACCCCCCTCGGATTGACCACGGACCAAACGTGGGACGCCCTGGTCGCGGGCCGATGCGGAATAGATAAAATCACGGCATTCGACCCTGTTGGTTTCAGTTGCAAACTGGCAGGCGAAGTCGGCGAATACAAATTACAAAAGTTTGTGCCCAAGTCCTATCGCAAGGCCATCAAATTGATGTCCCGCGATATCGAGCTTTCTATAATTGCAGCGGACGAAGCGCTGAAAGATGCGCACCTTGTGACAAAGGCGACTGACCCGGCCAATATCAACATTGACCCGACTCGAATCGGGGTCAATCTGGGTGCGGGACTGATAAGCTGCGATTTGGTCGAATTGGCGCCCGCGGTGGCCGTCAGTATAACTGACGGCAGGTTCGACATCCAAAAATGGGGAAAAGACGGCCTGGAAAATGTTACGCCACTTTGGCTCCTGAAATACCTGCCTAATATGCTGGCCTGTCATATCGGCATTATTCATGATACCCAGGGACCGAGCAACTCCATCACCTGCGCCGAGGCAGGCGGCCAACTGGCGATAAGCGAAGCAAGCCAGATTATCGAACGCGGCGACGCTGATATCATGCTGGCAGGCGGAGCAGAGGCAAAGGTCAACCCAATTATAATGATACGCCAGTGCCTGCTCAAAAGAGCGACTGCAAAAAGCAACGATGACCCCGAAGGCGCCTGCAGACCTTTCGACGCCGACGCAGCCGGGTGTGTATTTGGCGAGGCCGCTGGTGTAGTCGTGCTTGAATCGCTCGAAAATGCACAAGGCCGCGATGCAAGAATCTACGCTGAAATCGCCGGCACCGGCCAGAGCAATAACATAAACGCACAATACGAATTTATGGCCCCGGACGGCAAAGGAATACAAATAGCAATTGAAAAGGCCCTGGCCGATGCAAATATAGCCCCGACCGACATCGACCTTGTAATCCCGCACGGCACGGGGATACCGGCCGACGATTTGGCCGAGGCCAAAGCCCTTGAAGCCGCTCTCGGCTCGGCCGTCAAAGATATACCCGTCTGGCCGACAAAGAGTATGCTCAGCAACACCGGCGCCGCGTCGGGAGCCGTAGACGTTATAGCGGCGGCCCTGGCAATAAACAACAGCACAATTCCTGCCGCCAGAAACTGTGACAAAACTGCCGACGGCTGTAACCTGAACATTGTAAAAGAGCCAATGCAAAAAAATATCCGCTATGCACTGTGCTGCAGCTATACCCATGGAGGACAAACCGCCGCCGTAGTTTTGAAAAAATTAGAGAACAATTGAAAATGACTGAGCGAGTCGTAATAACCGGAATGGGAATTGTTTGTCCTTTAGGACACGATGTCGAAAGCGTCTGGCAGGCGATTTTGGCTTGCAAAAACGGCATGGCCAAAACCACCGTCTTTGACGCGACGACATTTCCGACAAAATTCTGCGCCGAGGTCAAAAATTATGACCTGAGCAAATACACAAAGAATCCCAACCTCCACAAAGACAGCAACCGAGGCAGCAGTTTTGTAATCGGAGCGACGGCCCAGGCCTGCAAACAAGCCGGCATCGATATTGAAATTGACACACCGGCGGACGGCATAGACCGAACCCGTATGGGAATCTATCTGGGAGCCGGCGAAGGCTCGGTTGACAATGAGGCGTTTTTCGCAGCGATTATCAAGGGCTGGAACACTGACGAAAACAAGATGGACTGGGGCAAATGGGCCGAGACCGCTTTCAGCCAGATGGACGCAATGCGGGAAATGGAGCAGGAACCGAATATGCCGGCCGGCCATATAGCCCTGCTCACAGGCGCCCGAGGCCCGACACGAAGCTGTCTTACCGCCTGTGCGGCAAGCACTCAGGCAGTCGGCGAGGCCACAATGATGATTCGCCGCGGCGACGCTGATGTTATGATTGCCGGCGGAGCACATTCGATGATACATCCGTTGGGTATTACAGGCTTTAACCGCCTGACCGCACTTTCGACCAGAAACGAAAGCCCCGAAACCGCGTCCCGGCCTTTCACAGCAAGCAGGGACGGCTTCGTCATCGGCGAAGGGGCCGCGATTCTGATTCTCGAATCGGAAAAATCAGCAAAGAAAAGACATGTTGAAATTATAGCTGAGGTCATCGGCTACGGCAGCAGTTCCGACGCGTTTAGAATAACCGACATGCATGAGCAGGCAAGGGGCCCGGTCCAGGCAATGACGGCAGCGATTAAGGACGCCTCCATCAGCTACGAAGACATTGACTATGTTAACACACACGGCACCGGCACAACGGAAAACGACTCGATTGAGACGCTGGCTGTAAAATCGGTATTCAAAGAAAAGGCCAAAAACACACCCGTCAGCAGCATCAAAAGTATGATGGGCCATTTGATAGGGGCAGCCGGGGCCGCCGAACTTATAACCTGTGTTCTCGCGATAAGGGACAACATCGCACCGCCGACGATAAATCTGCACGACCCCGACCCGAAACTTGATTTGGATTATGTCCCGAACAAGCCGAGAAAAATGCCTGTTAACATCGCGATGAACGAATCGTTCGGTTTCGGCGGACAGAATAATGTTGTAATTATCAAACGATTTGAAGAAGATTAGCCACATGATTGATATCAAAGAAATACGAGAAAATCCGCAAAGGTATAAAGACGCCACTAAGGCAAAAGGCTTTGAAGTTGATATAGATAAACTACTCGACGTTGATTCAAGGCTGCTCGATGCCAAAAAAACGCTGCAGAACATTACCACAGAAAAAAACCGCATAGGTAAATCAATCCCAAAACTGGCCGATGCCGAAAAGAAAGCCGCCCTGGACCAGCTTTCCCAACTCAAACAGCAGGAAGAACAACATAATGAAGCCATCAAAGAATTGCGCCCGGAGTTTGATGAGTTGATGCTGCAGGTGGCACAGCCGGCTGATGAGGATGTGCCCTTCGGTAAGGACGACACTGAAAACATCGAAATCAGAAAAGAAGGTAAAATCCGCAACTTCGACTTCGAGCCGAAAGACCATATGCAGCTCGGCCTTGCATTAGGAATTATAGACACCGAACGGGGCGTCAAGCTGGCCGGGACAAGAAACTACTTTCTCAAAGGCGACGGAGCACTTCTGCACTGGGCGGTCCTACGGTTCGCACTCGATTTAATGGTCGAACGAGGCTATGTGCCGCTGTCGGTGCCGCTATTGATGAAAGATGAGGCTATGCAGGGCACCGGCTATTATCCCGGCTCTGAGGACCAGACTTACCGAATGGAAAAAGACGAATTGAATCTCGCCGGCACCGCGGAAGTGCCGCTGACCGCGTATCATTCGGGCGAGATATTAAAAGCCGACGAGCTGCCGAAAAAATATGTAGCGCTATCGAGCTGTTTCAGACGCGAGGCCGGAGCGGCAGGCAAAGATACCTACGGCCTGTATCGAATCCACCAGTTCGACAAGGTCGAGCAGGTAGTCGTCTGCAAAAACGACATTGCCGAAAGCAAAAAACATCACGATGAAATTCTGGCTAATGCCGAAGCCGTTATGGCCGCACTGGAGCTGCCATATCGCGTTGCCAATGTCTGCACGGGCGATTTGGGCAGAGGACAGGCGAAAAAATTCGATATAGAAGCATGGATGCCCTCTCGCGGCAACTACTGCGAGACCCACAGTGCAAGTAAATTTTACGACTTCCAGGCCAGAAGAATGAACCTGCGCTATAAAGACCCGCAGACAAACAAAAATATCTTCTGCCATACGCTCAACAATACCGTCATCGCCTCTCCGCGAATCCTTATCCCGCTTTTGGAGCTGTATCAAAACGCCGACGGCTCGGTGACGATACCAAAAGTCCTTCAGCCTTACATGAACGGTAAAGAAAAAATAGTGCCGGCAGGTTAACAACTGTTTGCCTGCTCAAAGGGGCTAAAATATGACCAAAGAAGAAGTTTTCGAATTTGTCAGAAATAATCCGGTCTTTGCCCTGGCAACGGCCCAGGACAACAAGCCTTCCGTGCGGTATATGATGCTCTACAGGGCCGATGAAAACGGGATTATCTTCAACACCGGCGAGAACAAGGATGTACGCAAGCAACTCCTGGCCAATCCGCAGGTAGAGTTGTGTTTTTTGAGTCGCGACCAGAAAACACAGGTAAGGGTCACCGGAACAGTTGAACAACTGGAAGATATCGAACTGAAAAAGCAGGTCGTCGCCGACTATCCCTTCCTCAAGGAGTGGGTAGACAGCGAAGGATATGAGGTCCTGATTGTCTACGTCCTAAAAAGCGGCAAGGCATTCGCCTGGACAATGGAGACAAACTTCGCACCCAAAGAACTTGTTCAGCTTTAGTAGCGTCCCCACCATCCTGGCTTCATGGATAGGCTCATAATCCCGGATGTCTTACCGTGGAGCCACTCACCTCTAAGTTCGGTTGAATGCCTTGCCGCAAAAAACTATCCCGACGCAAAGCTACTCTTCTTCCTCTTCGGGCTCACAGGTGCATTCTTTCGCCGGCAGCCCGCAGCCGCTGCAGAGCTTATCTTCTATCGGCTGACCGCACACTTTACACGGCGTACATCCACAACTTTGACACATTTTTCCACTCCCACACAAAATACCGGTTTTAATGTTGACTTGAGCAACGCTCCATTACTGACCGATGTTAAACCACCGCTGTAAGAATTCAATCGGGGCAAACCTTTTTTTGCTATAGGTCATATGCCTTAGCCCCCAGGTGCAGCGGCTACATCCGGCCTTTCGAGACTATTCTGTGGTAATAGCTCTGCCGGCCGGACCAGCCTATCGACCTTTTTGAAATGACCGCTTTTCCTGCTCAAAAAGTGTTCTTGCGGCTTGCTTGCTCAGATTCAGCGACTTGGCCAGATGTGCAAGCTGGTGTTTTTCATCCAGTGTGACTTTGCCGTCGGCAAGCGCCTTTCTACACTCGACCAGAAACCGCTGCCGTGCCTCTTCTGACGTCCCGGCTTCAATCGCTTTCAGAAAGTTCTTCTTCTCGTCGTCAAAAATCTCTTTGGCCGACTTTGAGGGTATCTTGAAAAACTTTGACATCTCACTCAGATGCTCTCGTTCATCTTCGGTGATTTTGCCATCTTCCAGGGCATCGCGGCAGGCCTTTCGAAACTGTGATTCAACCTGCGAACTGAGTGCAACCGGGTGCGTTTGTTTGAAAAGCTTCTTTTGCTCGGCGAATATTTTCTTCGCCGTCTCACCACTGAGTTTCAAAGACCGCACCAGGTCCTTGAGTTCGGCTTTCTCCTCGAGCGTCACTTCTCCATCGGCTAAAGCACCATCGCAGGCAGCGCGAAACTTTGCCTCGGCCTGCACCAGTTGGTGCTGCTGTTCTCGAGCCTGCTCGAAAGCCGCTTTTTCCTGCTCAAACATTTTCTTGGCAGTCTGGCTCTCAAGTTCAAGCGAAGATGCCGATTCCAAAAGCTCACCGGCATCTCCGAAATTCTCCTGTCCTGATGCCAGAACATATCTGCATCTGTCACGAAACTCGGCCTTCGCTCGCTCTATCCTGTCCCGCTGACGCTTTTTTTCCTCCGTGATTTTCGCCTGGAGTTGTTCCAAAGCTTCTTGAGCCCGGCCGTAACCGTTTTCAGCCGCCTTGCGATACCACACAACTGCTCCCTCTTGGTCCCGGTCAATACCGCTTCCACTTTCAAGGTGCACTGCCAGGTTAAATTGGGCCGTCTCGTCATCCTGCTCGGCGGCCTTTGTAAACCACTTTACGGCCTCTGCCTGGTCGACTTCGACACCACTGCCGGTATCATAGCACCAACCAAGATAACTTTGAGCCGGTGCGTAACCCTGTTGAGCAGCCTTTGTCAGCCAGCAAACCGCCTCTGACGGGTCGGCGGCAACGCCGTCGCCATCGAGATAGCATGAACCAATATGGCTTTGTGCAGCTGCGAAACCCGCCTCAGCCGCCTTAAGATGCCAACTTATCGCGTAGACCTGGTTTTTTTCAACACCGAAGCCTTCGTCATAGCATCGGCCCAAAAGCCATTGTGCCTCGCCGACACCTGCCTCGGCACCCTTTTGCCAATCGGCCAGCCGCTCGCCGAAGCTTTTCCTGAGATAGCCTCTGCTTCCTTCACCATCTGAAATGGCCTTAAGGCACAACTCAACATCCTTGGCGCAGCTTTGGCGCAATTGCTCCGAACCCGAAGCCGCCGTGCCGCAATGACTACAGAAATTCACTCCGACAGACACTTCTCTATTGCAGTTGGGACATCTCACCGATTCGCCCTCCATTTCACGCTGATTAAATCGTCTCGACAACTCTTATGGCCCTATTATACAAGAGCACCGAGTCACTTGAACAGGGTTTTTCTCCCCTTGTGTCCCGCAAAAGCTCAAGCAAGCCCATCAGCAATAATATCCGCACAAAAACTCTTGTGTCCCGTCTCTTGAGTCTATAGCCTGTCTTAAATGGACCCGATACGGCGAAAACTGGCCATAATCGATGCCGAACTGGCGGGCACTAAAACGGCTTACCGGCTCCTGGCAGGAAACTCACCACTGCTGTTCTGCGCCCTCGGTCTGATAGTCGGCGTCCTCATCCAGCACAGACTGCTGCTGCCGCTATCATTTTGGTTAATCCTGCTGATAATATTCGCATCCGCATCCGCTGTGACATACCTCTGTCGGCACAGAATTGTTTCTTATACTCTTATGTTCTTATGCACTTGTGCACTTATTTGTTTTGCCTGTCTCGGCGCCGTGCGACTTACAGTTTTCCAGCAGCCCCAGCCAAACGATATCCGTAATTTCATCGGCGACGAAAGGACACTTGCAACGATACGCGGCCGCATTCTGACCGACCCTCACGTCAACACAAACAGCGATTGGCAGTTCGCCCGGTTCAGACACGCAGATGTCTCAACCGGTTTCTATCTGGCACTCGACGAGGTTGAGACAACTACCGGCTGGGCAAAATCAGCCGGCACAATCCGCGTGTACGTCGATGAGCCATTGTTTGACTTGACACCGGGAGATTACTTGCAGGCCTACTGCTGGCTGGACAGATTCAAACATCCGTCCAATCCCGGCCAATTCGACTCTGCCCGCCATCTCGCCCGAAGGGCCGTTTACGTTGCTGCCTCGGTACCGTCGCAGGATGCCATCGAACTTCTCACAGACAATACAGGCGGCGGTTTCAGACGCATAAAGAGCAGATTGCGAGAGACCGCAGCCGCCGCTCTCTTGGGCGAAACCGACATCACCGACCAAAGCCAAGGCCTCCTGCAGGCCCTGCTGTTGGGCTATCGAGGCAATATTTCCGGTGACACTTACCGCGCCTTTAAAAGGACCGGCCTTTTGCATTTTATAAGTTTATCGGGACTGCATTTCGGTATCCTGCTCGGGACCGTCTGGTGGCTGTGCAAGACCGCCGGATTGATGAAACGCTCGCGCGCGGCGGTTTGCATAATAACAATAACCCTCTTCCTGCTCGTCGTCCCGCCAAGAGCACCTACGATCAGAGCCGCCGTCATAGCCTTTGTATTCTGTTTGTCTTTTTTCTTTCGCCGAAGGTCGAATCCGCTCAATACACTTTCGCTCGCGGCCGTTGTCCTGCTGTTGATAAGACCGACGCAATTATTCGAAGCAGGCTGGCAATTGTCTTTCGCTGCCGTACTCGGCATCCTGCTGTTTGCCGACAGAATCGAAAACTTCATTCACGAAAAAACCGATTGGCGCCTCTGGCCCGACAACTCAAAACAAACAAAACCCGCTGTTGCGATTGGCACCAACCTCGCGAGCAAAATCGTAACACTGTTTTCAGTCGGCTTTGCCGCCTGGCTGGGCGGTGCGGGTGTCCTGCTCTATTATTTTCACAGCATTACTCCCCTGGCGTGCGTATGGACCATAGTCGTTTTTCCCCTGGTGGCGGCGCTACTGATTTTGGGCTTTTTGAAAATCATTCTCTTTTTCCTCCTGCCGACACTAAGCACCGTTCTTGGCCTTGTCGTCAACGCCGCCGCAATGGGTATGATATATATTGTCAAATCTCTCGCGTATCTTGACTTTTCACACATACTCATCGGCCGCGTGCCGACTCTGCCGATAATCGCCTGTTACCTGCTGCTTGCTTTTGCGGCTTTCCCTTATTCCGGCAACAGCCGATTAAAAAAGGCAATCTGCACCGCAGCGATTCTTGCACTGGCCGCGTATTTCGGCGCCGTCAAATGGCAAAGAACGCACAGAGATTATCTCCAGCTGACCTGCCTGGACGTCAGTCACGGCCAGGCAATAGTCGCTCAATTGCCCGGCGGGGCAAACATCCTCTTCGACGCCGGCTGACAACACAGACAAGATATAGGCCGACGTATCGTCGCGCCCTTCCACGATTACAATGGAATAAAAAAACTTGATGCCGTCGTAATAA
>Ga0114923_10003824_pt1 | contig 10113 bp, 8 predicted proteins | sample SumtaG_FD_89578 | JGI IMG/M metagenome (GOLD analysis project Ga0114923, IMG submission 89578) | Deep subsurface microbial communities from Indian Ocean to uncover new lineages of life (NeLLi) - Sumatra_00157 metaG | ecosystem: Environmental > Aquatic > Marine > Oceanic > Sediment | place: near...
TCTTGCAATCCTACCGATTTCAACAGTTGGTTGTAAAGAGCCAACTTCGTTACTAGCCGTTGATATTGAGATTAAAATTGTCTCATCTGTTATTAGCTTTTCAAGCTTATCTAATTTAATGATACCAAATCGATCTACAGAAACTCTACTTACTCTAAACCCCTGTCTTTCTAAATATTTCCCAAGGTTTAAGATAGATATATGTTCGATTTCAGAAATAATTATGTGGTTCCCCTTTTTCTTCTGTCTCATAGCGGCCCCTATTAAAGCCAGATTATTTGATTCGGTCGCTCCAGAAGTAAATAAGATGTCCGATGGATTAGGAGCATTCACAAAATTTGCAATTTTTTCTCGTGATGTCTCTAAAATATCTGTAGCAATATCTCCATCGCAATGAAGAGAAGCCGGATTTGCAAACTTTTCATTAAAGTATAGGAGCATTTCAGAAACGACTCTTGCGTCCACGGGTTTTGCAGCCTGATTGTCTAGATATACACTCATAACTTAATCCCTCCTTAATTTCAAGCTAATTATTATTATTCCCATTTTCTGAAGTAAAATATTAGATCTTCTCCATCTTTAATAAACTCAACCAACTCTGTACCAGTTCTTTTTGCCCACCTTTTCAAATCTTCTTCTGCTGCCGGATCATCCGCTAAAACTTTAAAACATTGACCAACATCTAAAGATTCTGAAAAGGTTCTTACTTCAAAAATGGGTTCTGGACAAAACAAACCCCTTGTATCTAATTCTGCATCGTAGTTTATTTCCTTGTCCTTTTCACCAGTCATTAAAAAAGCCTCCTTTTTCTTATAAACATTTTTTAATAATTTGTAATATTTAGAATTAATTTTATTTGATTGGTTCTAAGAGATATACTTTCCTTAGTAAAATAAATATTCTCATTATATTTTAATTAAGTTTCTTAGCAATAAAAAGAATAAAATAGAATCTCTTTTAAACCGACTTTATAAATTATAAATATCAAAAAATGTATCTTACAAAATTAAAAGTATAAAAATAAAAAATTGAATGAATGTATTATTTTCCTGCTAACTTTTTAATATGCCTGACTCCATCGACAGCGTCATCTGCGAAATCATCTGCGCCCAAACGCTTAGCAAGTTCCATGTTCAAAGGAGCTCCGCCAACGATTAATTTTACGCCATCCCTAAGACCTGCAACTTTTAAAGCTTCATGAACATTTTTAATCTGTTCAACAGTCATAGTCAATAAGGAACTTAACGCTATGATTGTAGCTCCAGTTTCTTTTACTTTATCAACGATGACATTTTCATCAACATCCATTCCCAAATCATGTAATTCAAAACCACTACTTAATAATAATGAGCCTAAAATATTTTTTCCAATGTCGTGATTGTCGCCCTTTACCGTTGCTAAAATTATCTTAGTTTTGTCTATTGACTTGTCAGAAGCTGCTAAAGCAGGTTGGAGCACTTTAAACGCTTCTTTCATGGTTTCCCCCGCTAATACCAACTCAGTTAAATAATATTCCTTCTCTTCATATCGCTTCCCTACTTCATCCATTCCTTTTGTTAGAGCGCTTAAGACGTCAAATGGATCCTTTCCATCTTCTAGGGCTTCCTTCACTGCGGCTTCAATATCATCTACTTCTAACTCAATTATTAACTCTGTTAAAATTTCAAATTCCAAATTTTTATCCCCTTTTTTTTAAATTCTGAAGAACTAGTTCTGCCAGCTTTCAATTCTGGGTAATAAGAATGATTTTTTCAAACTTTTTCTAAAAAAAGTTTAAAACTGCTGTAATTTTAATAATGAAATATCTTAACTAAAATAAATATTTTTAAATTAATAAAACAAATTACTTAATTTCATTTTCAAAAAAGAGAAGAGAGGAAAAGCCGGAAATTGACCTCAATAAGAGGTTTAAATTTGGGATAAAATTTAGTTCCGTATGTTACCATTTTTAGGAAATTAGGGGATATTTATAATTTTCGACTTCCTTCTCAAAATACGAAATAACGTGGCAATATTTAAACTTATGTTTGATCGTTCTGATCCAATTTAATATTAGTTTTAAAATGAAGTCGGTAGAACAATATTTTAAATAATTAAGGATTATAGAAAAGAGAGATATAAAAAGAATGGACTGCTGAAATAAAAATGGAGAAAGAATTTCTTGAAGAGCCTACTGAATTAGAGGATATCGATATTCTAAATGAAATTAGAGATGAAAACATTGTAATCTTAATTAAAAATTTATTTAAAGATTATGTAATTGGAGATTTTATTGTAAAAGCCGTAGGTAACGTAAATCTGAAAATAAAAGAGAGAGATTTCATCGTTTTTAAAGGTCCGTCAGGAGCAGGTAAAACTACTTTATTAAATTTAATTGGAGGGTTAGATTCTCCTAACGAAGGCACAATTTTTTCAAGTGGGGTTAAAATTACCGATTTACAAGAAGAATCACTCTCTACATTTAGACTAATTAACACCGGATTCGTTTTTCAGAACTATAATCTTATTAGCACTTTAACAGCTGAAGAAAATGTGATGTTCCCAATGAGTTTAGCTGGAATGAGCCTAAAAGAGCAAAGAGAGAAAGCATTAAGTTTACTGAAAAAAGTAGGTTTAGGGGATAGAAGAGAACACTTACCATTTCAACTTTCGGCTGGTGAACAACAGAGGGTAGCAATAGCAAGAGCGTTAGCAAACGATCCTCCAATTATTTTGGCAGATGAGCCTACAGCCAACCTAGATAAAAATACAAGTATGTTTATACGAGATCTCTTTAACGATATGAAAAAGGATGGTAAAACGATTTTAATAGCAACACACGACGATTTTTTAATAGAACTTGCCAATAGAATCATAAATTTTGAAGATGGTAAGATCACAAGTGAAGAGTAGTTAGGATTTAGGATTATGAATTAAATATTATTTAACATTGGTGAGTTAACAATAAGTTTAGATTTTGCCTTAAAAGATTTCTTTAGAAAAAGGGAGGTCACTTTCCCTTACGTAGTAATAATAGCTTTAGTTGTTGCGCTCACAATTTTCTTAACGTATTTTATGTCTTCAATGGGATTAAATAGATTCTTAACTTATAAGTACGAAAATGAGTTCTATTTTAAAGGAGGAATTAGTATAGTCTTTACAGATTTTACTATTCTAATACTGAGCCTAATAGTTACTTTGGCTTTTAGTATTGTTATAATCGTCACAACCACTCTAATTATTAATAAAAAACGTGATATTGCCATTATGAAAGCCTTGGGAACGCTACCAAGGAAATTATACAACTTTTATTTAACCGAAGTATATGTAGTGTTTATCGTTGGTTTCTTGATAGGGTTAATAATCGGTTTTGTTTCATACGGTATCTTCGCGTTTATTATGTCGCTTTTAGGAATTGTATCCTATTTTCAAATTGATTTAATTTATACCCCAATATTGTTTTTTTCTTGTTTAGGGGGAATTTTTTTTGTTCCCGGCGTAATTTTAAGGAAATTAGGAAATCAAAATACCGTAAAATTATTTTCAAAGGATATACCCTATAATTACGACGCTTCAAGAGGATTTACATTAGTTCCTAAATGGTTGTCCTCAATAGGATTTAACTTTAAAATTTCCGTTATTAACACACTCAGGAGAAAAGGGGAATTTAAAAGATATTTAATAATTTTTACCATAATTTCTTTAGTAATTTTTACTTTAGGATTAGGGAATATTATTTTGAGCAATTCCTCTCAAGAATGGATACGAAAGTCTCAAGGTGAAGATATCATTGCTATTGGTCATAGAGACATTATTCAAAACTACACTTTGATGTACAGTATGTTTTCTAATCCGGACATTATTATAAATGAGAATAGTATAGATTTTTTAAATCCAAAATACATGTTTAATCTTACTGATATTGAAGAACTAAGTAGTATTACTGAAGTTGAGAGCATAGATCAGCGCTTGATTAATTTTTTTAATTTAACTGAATTAGATGGATATCATTACCTAACAGATGGAGGTTATTTAGTAGCAGGTCAACAACGTTCAGGGGTTTTCCCTATTGTAGGTGTTAATATTAGCGAAATGATACAAGATTTTGAAATTGAGGGAGAATACTTTGCTCAGGAAGATTCAGTAAAAATGATAATTGGAGATGGATTAGGTTATAATTTTTTTGATTATCCATTATCACAGAGTTTGAGAGTTGAGGAATTAGGATTAGGTCACACATTTCACATTTCTGGGGTTGTCCTGGATAGTTTTTATAGCGGCTTTGTGGGATATGTAGATTTAGAGGTTATGCAAGAAGATTTGAATTTTAGTGGGCAAAATATTAATCTCCTTTTGTTAAAAATAAGACCAGGCGAATTAGATAGCGTTATAGACAACATTGAATTAATTGTTAGTGGAAATCTTGGAGATAATTTCACATATATTAACCTAAATCAAACTTTCGACGAAAATTTACAATATTTAAATAATTTAACTCTATATCCAGCTTTTTTGATCATTGTCATGGCCATTATTTCGATTCTCTCTTTATATAACTATCAAAAAGGTAGTATTATGGAAAAAGCTAAAGATTTCCTAATAATGAAGGCTGTTGGCTCGAAAAATAAAAATATTAAGAAAATTCTTTTCTTGGAAGCTCTCTATGTAATTATACCATCACTTTTTTTGAGTTTGGGTATAGGAATGATATTAAATTCGCTCGTTTTATTTCAAAGAGTTTCTTTACCAAATATAATAACGCCATTCATTATAATTGGTATACTTTTTGTCGCTTTCTTAACTTTTAATTATTTAAGTCTTTATCCAATTATTAAAAAAATTAAGAAATTTACCATCAAAGACTTCGATATATATTAATCATTTTTTTGAAAGAAAAAGATTAAAAAAGTGGAATTTATGAAATATATATAATACAATTTTTTCTAAATAAATGGTAAGGTGCGAAGATGACGGAAGAAGATAACTTACGCAAGAAGATAAACGATTTACAGTCAGAATTAAGTAAAAAAGATAATGAAATTAATCTTTACTTAGATAAAATTGAAGGCTTTGAAGAAGAAATTCTAAGATACGAGGAAATGTTCGATGAAAATGCTCCGAAAAAAAAGATGAAAAAAGCGAAAGAAGAAAAATTAAATATTGAATTAGATGTTAAGGATCGAGAAATACGAGAACTAAAGAATCGAATGGGATTTATGAGAAAAGAAAAAATGCAATTACAAAAAAAATACGATAATCTTGTTAGGAGAACAACTAATACTTCTGTTATTAGCGTAGAAGAGCTAAGAGAAAAGGACAAACCGCCACTTAATATTTTGCTTCATGAATTACAAGATAAATTAAATAAACAAGAATCTTTAATTAGGCGTTATAAGAGTAAAGATCTTGGAAGCGACGAATATAACGAAAAAATAAAAGAAAAGGACGAAAAAATTGAACTATTAACTGATAAAATTGCGGATTTAACTGAAAAGATCGAGAATAGCTCTTCTAAAATAAAAACTAACCATGTTGATAATGATGTTACGAAAAATCTACTAGAAGATCTGCAAAAAAAACTTAATAAAGCAAAAAGACAAAATCAAGAATTAAAAAAGGTTTTAACTAAATACGAGAAAAAAGATAAAGGTAAGAAAGGTAAAACAGAACCAGAACCAGAACCAATTACTTTAAAAGAAGTTGTGGAAGAATTAAAAAGTGAATTAAGTAAATCAAAAGTAAAAGTAGCAACTCTTCAAGAACAAATTAAAGAAGGGCAAAATCAGAAAGCTCCTCCTGTTAGCATCCCTCAAGGAGATATTGAAGGCAAATTGAAAATTCAAAGAGAAATGGCAAGCTTTTTGCAAAAACAATTAGCTGAATCAAAAAACGCGTTACAGACGAAAGAAGAAGAAATTACTACGATTAAGAACGAAGCTATAAGAATAAAGCGAAAATACGAAGATTTGGATAACAAACTCAAACTAAAAGATCAAAAATCAAATGAAATTGAAGCAGAGTTAGATCGTTTAAGATTTCAAATTCAAACTCAGCCAAAAACAACACAAACAATAAACCCAGGTATTAATTTAAGGTTTAAAGAACTCGAAAGTTTGGTTGACGATCTAAGCAAGCAAAATATTCAACAACGGCTTGAAATCTCTCAATTAAGAAAAAAATAAATAATGGATACTAAATGAACTTCGATGGAACTAATCATCTTAGGTTCTTCAGCAGCAATTCCTGTTCGCGAAAGGAACCTTCCTTCAACAGCTCTTAAATATAAAAATGAACTCCTATTATTTGATTGTGGAGAAGACATCCAAAGAAGGCTAATTGAAGCGGGGTTAAAGTTTAATAAACCTTTAAAAATATTAATCTCGCATTTTCATGGAGATCATATCATTGGTCTCCCAGGACTTTTATTTAGGTTTGGTTTAAATGAAAGAACAGCCCCCGTTACTATATTTGGACCTCGAAATCTGTTTCTTTATTTATTTGTCCATAGAAAAGTTCTCGGACTAAAAGCAAATTATCCCATTAATATAGTAGAAATTGATAATGATAATAATAAGTTAATAGTGTTCGAGACCTTGGACTCCGAAATCCCTAGTGAAGAAAAATTCTTAGAAGATAATGTGATTTTTGAAAGCGATAAATACACTCTCAAATATACAGAAGTAGAGCATTCAGTATTAACGTTTGCTTATTCTTTCGTTGAAAAGCCACGGTATGGAAAATTTAAACCCAAAAGAGCAATTGAACTCGGAATACCTGAGAGTAATCTGTGGAAAAAATTACAGGGAGGGGAAATTATAGAATATGAAGGAAAAACAATTGATCCTTTAAAAGAAGGGATAGTGGGTCCAAAGAGACCAGGTCGAAAAGTGACATACTCGGGTGACACAATCCCTTGCGAAAGTTTGATCGAATTAGGAAGAGATTCTGATATTTTAATTCACGAAGCAACTTTTTCGAAGGAGTTGTCTGATGTCGCATTTGAAAAGAAACATTCCACTTCTGTTGACGCAGCTAACGATGCTAAAAAAATGAACGCGAAACAATTAATTTTAACTCATATTTCTTCGAGATATCAAGAGGATGCTAACCAATTGCTGCAAGATGCAAAACTGATATTCCCTAATACTATTTTAGCAAAGGACTTAATGAGAATCTCTTTACAGTAAGAACAAATAAATAAAATAAGTAACCAAAAAAAAACTGATTTTCTAAAATCCACCCGCTATGTGAGGAAGAATAACGATGTCTGAATTCTCATCTAAAACCGTATCCTCGCTAGCTTTCTTGCCATCAACGAGGATCCCAAAGTATTTACCTTCAAGGTTTAACTCTTTAAGGAGGTCTTTAACTAACATCTTCCTCTTCGGGGTATAAGTCTCAATAATGCCTGTTTCTAAAAGATCAGCAATCTGTTTCAATTTAGAATCACATCTAATTTTAATTAATTGATTTTAACTATGATAAATAAAACCATTCAACTATTTATAATTAATTCAAGAAATCAAAAAATATTAAGATTTAATACTATAGGCTTTTAACTTAACGGCTATAACTGGGTTCTGGGTTTGTGTCCGATAAAATAGATTTTATAATTGTAAAACCAAAAACTTTTCTATTTTTCAGAAAAACCATTATTTTTTATGTGTCAAAAAATTTTATTGCATAAATCTAAGTATTTTTTATAAATCTAAGTATAATTTATATAAATTTATAGGGTTGATTTTAGATTCTTCAAGAGAATACCTTTAGCGATTACGGCGATTACCTCGAAAAAATAAGAGAGTCTTTAATGGAACTAGGAAATCTTAAGGACGAGAAGAAAAAAAACCACATAATCCAAAATGCAATTGAAGATTCTATTATAATTGCGAATGAAACCGCTGAATCTGGAGAATTTTTTGAAGCTGGTGAACTTCTTTTGTCTGTAGCGGAATTATTAGAAAGCATAGCTTTTTTTAAGTCAACCAAGTTGAATAAATTAATTATTAAATTCTGGGAAAAACAGATAAGTTCCTTTAAGCTTCAAGGAAAATTGCATGAGGTTGCTGAAACTTTCTTAAGAATTGCTGAACTCTACGAAAAACTTAACGATTCTAAATTGTATAAAAAAAATCTCTTAAATAGCATCAATTTTTTAAAGCAGGAAAGTAAAATATTAAAGGATTTCGGTGATATTAGGAAACTCGCTCAAAATTACGAAAACATCGCTGAGTTGTATTTAAAAACCCAGGATATTAAAAATGCTAAAAAGTTTTACTTAAATGTCATAAACATTTCAAAGGATTATCAATATTTTGATTTGCTCTCGTATTCCTATAAGCAGATAGCGTCGTGTTATCAAGAATTAGACGAGATAAAAAAATCAAATGACATAATTTACGATGGAATCGAGTTTTTTTCAGGTCTTTTTCAGACTTTTGAACAAAAAAATGATAATCTAGCAATTTCTCAAATTTCACAAGTATTAAAATCGCTCTATCAACTCATAAATGAAGAAGAACAATTCATTAGTTATTCAAAAAAAGAAGCTGGTGCTTATATTAATTTAGCAGAAAGGCTAAGGCTAGAGAAAAACGAGGGAAATTATCATAAAATAGCAACGTATTATCGTGGTGCAGCGTTGTGTTACAAAGAAATCAACAACAATTTAATTGAATCGGCTTCTTGTTTTGTTTTAGCTGGAAACTATTCTGAAAAAGCTAAGGATTACAACGAAGCTGCGACAAATTTCTTTAATGCTGCGGTGACTTTTAAAGAATTAAACAATTTAGAGATGACCTATAAGCACTATGTAAAAGCAGGAGATAACTACTGGAAAATTGAGAATGTAAACGATTCAACGGAGAGTTATTTAAACGCTTACGATATAGCAGTTGAAGGAGACTTAGAATACAATAGGTTTGGCATTTTCAATCAAATTATTAGAGGCTTAAACATAATAGCTAAAGAAGGATTGAAAAATAAACAATTTTATACTGCAGCTACTCTGATTATGGAAAGTATTAAATTCTATCAACAACTTGATACCGCTAAAGATTTTCTTCTTCTTTCAATGGTAAAAAATGTCTATAGATATTACTATAGGGCCGCTAATCTAAAAAAAATCGGTCATTCTCACATTGTCCAATCTTATGTTCTGGCAGCCATTTCTTCGATTCTTAATGGGAAAAATAGCAAAGCGTTAGAAATCATATCTGAAGTCGAATTAGAGGGAAATACGGTAAATAAATACAAAGAATTAGTTAAATTGATTATAGAGTTGGCATCGGAGGGAAAAGAAGTGGAATTAAAAAATTTCCCATACAATCTCCAAAGGATTGTTCAAAATTCAGAGGACATAAAGTACCTTCTGAAATTATTTAAAGGATACAAATTCCCGTCCTAAATTGACGAATTTTTATACATTTCTTTAAAAATTGAAACAATATGAATAATTATATCAAAGAATTATAATTTTTTTCCATAACTTATGAATGATATTAAAGATCATAAAAATATTCTTTTAAGTTTTGATTTAGATAATACATTAATCGATAATAGAGAAGGGATCGTTAATTCGTTCAATTACGCCTTGAAAAGATACAATCTTCCTGCCCTCGAAAGAACCAGAATAGAAAAAATGATTGGTACGCCTTTAGATGACATGTTTGAAGAAATTTCTGATATTAATCCAAAAAAATTATCAACAACTTTCCGCGAATACTACGGAAAAAAAGGTATTTACCAAGCAACCCTATTACATGGAGTTAGAGAAAAATTAGAGGAATTGAAACAAAAAGATTTTACCCTGGGCGTGATAACTTCAAAGAAGCAAGAAATGGCGGTTAGAATTATAAAGTACTTAGGAATTTATAGCTATTTCATATATATCTTGGGAGAAAGCGAAAATATCAAGAGCAAATTAGACCCTAATCTGAAATTTTATTTATTGAATAAATATAAAGGCTTTTTTATCGTGATTATTGGCGACCATCCTAAAGATAAAGCTCTTGCCGAAAATCTACGCGCACCTTTCATTGGTGTTTTAACAGGACACCATTCAACTGTAGAATTACAACAAAATAGCACTATAAAAACTCAGATTTTAAGTAGCGTTAAGGAGATAAAGCCTAA
>Ga0114923_10003825_pt1 | contig 10112 bp, 7 predicted proteins | sample SumtaG_FD_89578 | JGI IMG/M metagenome (GOLD analysis project Ga0114923, IMG submission 89578) | Deep subsurface microbial communities from Indian Ocean to uncover new lineages of life (NeLLi) - Sumatra_00157 metaG | ecosystem: Environmental > Aquatic > Marine > Oceanic > Sediment | place: near...
ATATAGCACTGAATTGCTTGTTTGCATTTATTCAAAGAGGAATAAGTTCTCCCCAGATTATACCAGGCATTTATTGAGGAGGGATCAAGTTCTGTTGCTTCTGTAAGAAATTCAACTGCATCAATGTATTTAGCATCATAAAAGGCTTTTATCCCTGCTTGCAGTCTATCGTTGAATTTTTCTTTTAGATCACTCATTAGCTCTTACCTCAAGATAGAACTTGTTGATAAAAATTAGTGTGTATTGATTTATTAATTTCCTACTAAGTGCAAAAAGAAATTGGCAATCGATTTGAAAGATTTTTAAAACATAGAACAATATAATTGTAGAACTCACAATGCTTAATCTCAAATTCATTAAAATAAAGATCAGTTCACATAAACCACTCTATTTACCGGATGATGGCTGTACTAGAGGTGCAGTTGTTATTCCTATCTTTGAAAAGGATAATCATATCTATGTGCTTTTTACCAAACGCACCGAAGATCTCCCGACTCATAAAGGCCAAATTTCGTTTCCGGGTGGAAGAAAAGATGAAAATGATGAATCATTGCTTGCTACTGCTTTACGAGAAACAAATGAAGAAATCGGTCTTTCTTCTACTTCATTAGAAGTTTGGGGTGAATTAGATCAGATTAGAACTCATACGTCTAATTTCTTGCTTTCAGTTTTTGTATGTTTTATACCTTACCCATTTGAGTTAACCTTGAGCGAACAAGAAGTTGAGGAAATATTGGAAGTACCTTTAGAAGAACTACTTGACGATAAGAAATGGGTTCAGAAGGAATTTAAGGATGAAAATACCATACATGATGTTTGGTTTTTCGACTTCCATAGTAAAATTATATGGGGAGCTACTGCAGAAATAGTGAAGCAATTCCTATCTCTTTTACATGAGGAATCATACTAAATAGAAAACTGTTAGAATTACATGAATTTCAGAAATTGTTAAAAAGAACATTGTAATCGTAAACTCTATATAATAATGAAATAGTTATCTTTTGAATAATAATAGGAAGGAACAAAATAATGCGTATGCAGGGACTGAAAAAAACCGCATTTATTCTTATAGTAGCAACAGCGATTTTGCTTTACAATGTTGGAACCTACGATTTAATTGCTAATCAAGGTGTTGATATTCTAACACCAATGTACAATGATGGTCAACCTGGTGAAACTGGGGTTACACCAAATGCAGACCAAGAAATTTATCCTCCACTAGGAAATCAAACAAGTCTTCCAAGAGCTAACACGATTTTTACAATGATGGTATATAATTTCCCGATAGAACTAGCGATAGTTTTCTTCGCAGAAATGGTGTTTAGTTCATTAGTCAAAGCTGATCGTAAGAAAATGAACTTTTTGCGATTGTTAATCCTTTTGGGTTCTGCTTCAGCATTAACTGTTGTTAATTCCTTAAATCATTACTTCCTAATATGGCCAGCTATGCATGATTGGCCCATTCATGCTGGACGTACCTATAATGATACCTCAACATATGAGTTAGAACCACTATATGGTGTACAAGAGGAACCAATAAATAAGACTTATATCTTAACTTCTCAAAGTTGGACTTTTATTCAAGAAGTAAATCTCTCTGAGAATCAAATTACGAAATATCAATGGGTTTCAGACTTGTCTGTACAAGGAAGAGAAGTAACTAAAGAACAATATAATACAATGCAAGGTCAAAATTTAAGTGAGAGATCTGCTTATTTTGAAACTCTTGGGTATTCTGATGGAATTAAAGATAGTGATAAAACTACGATTGATTTAGACGGATCAATTTACTTTGTTTTCTTTAATCCTAACAGTTTACAAGCAAACCTAGATTTGACTTATACTTATCAATATACATTCTTTTCACCAGCTGTAACTATTTTAATATTCATTGCTGCAGCAATAATTATCTTAGGAATTCACTTCTTAGCATTCAAATTCATACAAAAATTAAGTTTAACATGTAGTGGAATTTCGTTGTTAATGCCAGCAGTGTATTATCCAGTCATATGGAGTGCTATGGCGCGGGAGACGAGAGCACAAGATCTGTATGAAACTACGGGTAATCAGTTTATGTTTGCACTAATACTCTCCGGGTTATTTTTACTAGCGGTAGTATTAGTACTAATTTGGAACTTGACTCTTGTTGGAACTAAGGCAGCAGTTTTGAAACCCCAAGATACGGAATCACAAGAAAAGTATCAACAGGAATAGGATTTCACTTTATCTTGGAAATTCTATTTTTTTCTTAATTTTTTATAATTTATCATATGTCTTTCTCATTTTATGCTGGTAATTTTACTAGAAGACTTGGAAAGATTTTCCAGAACGCCTTTTAATATTGGAAACAGAAGTAATATTGTAAATTTCCCCTAGAAATAGGGTGACTTTAAATTTGCAGTGACATTCCGAAAGGAATGTCATTTAAAATCCTTCCACATCATTCCAGTATTAGTCCAAATCCTAAATAAAACCTCCCCCAATAACATCTGAGTGATTGCCTGAAAACCACAAACTTTTCCTCCTTGTGAAACTTATTTTATAAGGCACCCACTCGTTAAACGGACAGGGACTTTCTCCCTGTCTTGTTCCACTTCTGATTAAAGATTTTGAGAATCAGTTTTTCTATTTATTTTCATTATAATCGTTCATATATTCTTGTAAAAAATTCTCGAATATTATCTTGAAGTATTATTTCGGTTTCTTTCTTTGTAAATCCTGACGCAAGAAGTATTCGTTCTCCTTCCTCATAATTCTTCATATCTCTTGGACTATGGGTGTCAGTATTTTGGATGAATTTCACTTAGGATTCTTTTCCAATTTTCGCTATATACCATTTGTAATTGAATGCGTTCTGTTGGATGTTATCTCTACGAACACATTGTTTTTCTTACATTGATCTGCAACATCCTTAGTTAGTAAACCTGGATGAGCCAAAATATCAACATTTTTGCAATTTGCTGCTTTAAGGTTTGTACCTGGTTCTACGTGTTCAGCTATGGTTTCTCCGTGAATTACAATTATTAATGCACCTTTTTCTATTGATTTCTCAACAACTTCTTCAATAGCATTTACAGGTACATGAGTTAATTCAACCCCTGGAAGAGAAAGCATTCCCCAATGTTTAGTTGCTAATTTACAATCTTCAATTAATTTTGGAATAATATCAAGTGTTGATAAGCTAACATGATCAGTAATTCCTAACCAACATGCCCATGAACAAATGCTCTTCTTAATTGCTCGATTGGTCAAAGAACCCCATCAGATAAGAATGAATGAGTATGAAAGTCACATCTGCCAATTTTTTCTTGTGCTAATAGTTTTTCAATTGCTTCATTGAAAATTAACGTTTCAATCACGTACTAATCTTCTCAATAATAATTTATTCTTTTTCGTATGCTGGAATTTCTTTCACTCTCCAGCATGCAACGAAATGTCCTTCTTTATATTCCTCTAATTCTGGTATATCATTTTTGCATTTCTCTATTGCATACTCACATCTTGGATGAAATCGGCATCCAGTTGGGAAGTTTCTTGGATCTGGTTCTTTTCCTGGGATTGGTTTTAATCTCCCTCGAGGAGCCATACTTGGAGTAGCATAAAAGAGTCCTTGAGTGAACGGATGTCTAGGTTCGTAGAACATAGAATCAACATCAGAATACTCAAGAATTTTCCCTGCATAAAGTATGGCAATTTTATCAGATAATTCAGCTAGTATGCCTAAATTGTGAGCTATCAGAATCAATGTTAGCTTGAATTTTTCCTTCATTTCGTGTAGTAAATTCAAAATTTGCCTTGCTACAGTAGCATCCAGATTCGATACAGGTTCATCAGCAATTAATAAGGTTGGATTGTTCATTACAGCGGATGCAATTTTTACTCTTTGACTTTCCCCTCCACTTAATTCATGAGCGAATTTGTCTGATGTTTTTATGGGTTCAGGTAGTGCTACTTTGCCTAATTGACTAACCACAAGTAGCTTTATTTCTGAACGAACAAGATCTTCATCTAAGTGCTCCCTATAGGGTTGACTTGTAGTGTAAGTCATATCTCGAAGTGGATCAATTGCCCCAGGTGCGTTCTGCATTACTAATGCAATTTCTTTTCCTCTTATCTTGTTGAAAATTTCTTCATCAATTTTGAGCAAATCTTTTCCTTTGAATAATACTTGTCCTTTTACTATTTTACCAGGGTATTCCACTAATCTTAAGATGGATCTTGCTAAAACTGATTTTCCTGTACCTGTCGGTCCTAATATTCCAAGAGTTTCTCCCTTATAGATTTTTAAATTGACACCTTCAAGGATTTTCCATATGTTATCATTACTATCAGTGAAATATGTATGAAGATCCTTTACTTCAAGGATTAACTCTTTTTTTTCTTTTTCATTCGACAATAATTCCAAATCCTAATGAAATAATCATATCCATTTCTCTTTTATCCAAGGTTCATTAAGGAATTTCCATTGCTCTGGGTTTTCAAGGAATGATTTGTAGAAAAATCTGTCTGAAATCTTTTGAGGTATTGCTTCTTTAACTAAAATTTTATCATCTTTGTAAGAAGGATTTCGTATCCAGGTTTTATTTGCATGATAGAGATAGATTCCTCCTCTTTGCTTCTTGATAGGTTCATAGATAGAACTAAAGCTCGAACTTACAAGATTATTCATAATTAAAGTAGTATCTTCTGATGGATTAATTGTGATATGTCCATAACCTGGAGGAATCATCACTTGATCTCCTGCTTTCGCAGAAATTACAATAATTTCCACGGGGTTGAGTACCTTTGCTTTTTTTTCTTTTCTTGTTAATTCTTTTTTTGGTTTTTGGAGTAAATATAATCCTTTTCCATGCATTACTTCATAGACTTCAGGATAACAATATCCTTCTTTTGCATCTGGATGGAAATGCCCTGCTGTTTTCACAAACTCTTTTCCAAGGAATTTTGGAGGAATAATAGTAACATCAAATCTGATATTATACTTTTGGTAAAGTCCTTTATCTTCTACTCGAGTCAAATCGCGATACATATAATATAGATCGAAATTTTCCTTTAGTGAAATTAACCATTCCTGATCATAAATTACATCTTTCATATCCAAGAGTTTTCGAGTCGAAAAAGTAGGTTCAATATCTCCTGCTTTAACAATTTTATTCGTTTCAGAATCTACAAGTAGTTCATATGGTACAAAATTGCTTATATTTATTGCAGCCATTTTAATCATCTTAGTATTAATTGATGTAGATTATTTGTCTTATCCTTAAATATTTTCTAGCTTTCATTTTATAAGAAAATAGTGCTTTAAAAATTTAAGATTTTAAACCATATGTTTATGAGCTAAAACAAACTATGTTCATTTACAATCCAAAAACTTTTGAGAATTTAGAGGTATAAGCATAAAGTGACCAAAAAAACAATTCACTCTGAAACAAAGGAACAAGACCTAACTAGGTTAGAAAAGATTTCTCAGAATTCTGATTCTTCTGAAAACATAGTTGATGAAAACAATTATGTGCCTGAAATTGAGCTTGATCAGTTAGAAGCAGACGAAGTTTTTGGGGAGTTATTTGAAAAAATAAATCCTCTAACAATTCCTTCTGTAATTGTAGGCATTATTTTACTCATAATCACATTTACTAATGTACTAGATGGTCACCCAATCGGGACTATCATTATTGGTTTTAGTGGTGGTTTAGCTTTTGTTTTCGGATGTTCTGACTTAATTATTTTCGGAGTAAAAGGAATCGGTAAGAAACTGAATTGGTCTATGTATTTCATGGGAATCATTGCTGCTATCGGCGCAGATATCAGCGATTTAGTTGTAGTAACAATTCTTCTTACTCGAGCGAAAAAATTGAGCGCAACTGGATTAGCTGAAAATATTGCTATAGCTAATGATCTAACTCTCATGAGTATTACACTTGTCCTCACATCAGTACTGATAAACACTTTGATACTAGGAATTACAATGTTAGTAATAACAAGGAAAAAACCATTCAAATTACCTCAACAATTAACTCAAACGGAATCAAATCTTGTCCTAGCAATGGCTATATTCTCATTAATACTCATGGCATTTGGTTTCACTCATAATTCATTAGACATTGCTCAATTTGATAGAGCGTTTGAAGGAGTAATTGGTGTGGCTTTATTGTCCTTCTATATACTCTTCATACTTTTCATGATAGGGGATGCGAAGGCTAAAAGCACAGGTAGGATTGGTCCCCAAACACTGATTACTGAATACTTTCCTGAAGAAAATGGGAAGAAACATGAAAAAGAAAATGATGAAATCAAAGAAAATAAATTGAAAAATCTGGTTAAGAATATTTTCGGAAACGATCATGAAGACGAAGAAGGAGAGCAATTCGTTGCACTCAGAAGATTTCCCTGGTATATTCTAATAATTGCTTTTGGCGTAGGGATAGCAGGAATAGCTTTTGGAGGTTCGATGATTTCTGATTCAATAGAAAGTGGTTTAGGAATCATAAGCTTGCCGATTCTAGTTTACAGTCTTCTTGTAGGTCTTGTTTCCTCAGCACCAGAAGCAACTATAACTATGAGAGCAATTCTTGATCCGAAAAAAGAAAATACCGAAATCGGTCTTGTGCACCAAGTTTCATCTATAAATCAAACTTTCTTCTTGCTTTTTGGATTTCCGTTCCTCTTTGCATCGATTATAAATATCAACATTCCTGTTTCATTAGATACGACGTTAGTCTTTACGGGGATATTTGTGATTTCACTTGCATTGCACCTAACGATTATTGATGATAATCACTTTGATCGTGTAGAAGGAATGCTGATTCTCCTTGCGTCAATAACGAGTCTTCTTGCCTTAGCTGTGGTAGGGGGATTACTTAATTAGTTTGATTTTTTATCAAAGGAAGATTTTCTTTCCTTTTTTTCTTATTACTGAATGAAAGTTTTTATAAGACAAAGTATTTCGTAAATAAGTTGATTGAGATATTTAAAAGAGCTGAATTTTAATGGCATCTAGGAATTCTGAGAAAGTAAAAAGTGATATAATTAAAGAATTTGAAAAGAGAAATCCAAAATCGAAAAAGCTATTTGAAAAAGCTTTGAAGTATTTACCGGGTGGCGGAACACGAAATATAGCTTATTTTCCACCGTATCCGTTCTTTATAGATAGAGGTGAAGGCTATTATTTGTACGATGTGGATGGTAATCAATATCTCGATGTTCAGAATAATATGACAGTTTTATTGCATGGGCATGGACACCCAAAGATTACTGAAGCTTTAGAAAAACAAGCAAAACGTGGAACAGCTCATTCGGCACCTTTGGAAAGTCAATACAAGCTTGCCAAAATTCTATGTGATCGAGTTCCATCGATAGAAGAAATTCGCTTTTGTAATTCTGGAACTGAAGCAACTATGTTTACAATACGAGCTGCTCGAGGGTTTACTGGAAAAAGAGGAATAATTAAAGCTGAAGGAGGATATCATGGGTCACACGATTATGTAATGATAAATATGGATCCTGATTTGACTGCAGAGGGAATGCCCACTCCTACAGTTGAAAGAGGAATCTCAGAGACCTTACTCAAAGATGTCTTTGTTGTACCCTTTAATGATCTAGCAGCCGTAGAAAAAATTATGAAAAGACATCATAGGAAAATCGCCGCATTCATCCTCGAACCAGTTATGGGTTACGGGGGCGCAGCAGAAGCTACCTTGGAGTACATGAAAGGTTTACGAGAATTATGTACGAAATATGACATCCTTTTGATTTTTGATGAAGTGATTACTTTACGAGTGGCCAAAGGAGGAATACAAGAAATGGTTGGTGTCATCCCTGATCTTACTGCCTTAGGAAAAACAATTGGTGGTGGATTACCAATTGGTGCTTTTGGAGGTAGAAGAGAAATAATGGAGCAGTTTAGTCCTTTAAAGAAGGGTTACATTATGCACTCAGGAACTTTTAGTGGTAATGCTTTGTCTATGGTTGCTGGGATAGCTGCTTTAGAGTTGTATGATGAAGCTGCAATTAAGAAATTAGATGTTTTAGGATTAAGATTACGAGAAGGCTTGAAAAAAATAATGGCTGAATTGGATGTAAAATGTAATGTCGGCGGTATTCAATCGATAGCTTTCATCCAATTTCCAGATGGAGTTCCAATGAATAAACAGCAAGTAGTCTTTAATACCATTCCTTTCTTAGAGCTTTCAGAATATCTTCAGGTTGCGTTGGCTCTTCAAGGTCTATATGTCATTTCCCGTGGTGTCACCGGTTTTATGCTTTCGACCATTATGGATGAAGCTATAGTTGATGAAATACTAGTTCGTTTTAGAAAATCAATGGAAATGGTTCTTCCTCTCTATGAAGAAGTTAAACCTTACGAAGGTTTTTCGGGGATAATTTATACTTTGTTAAAACAACTTAACAAGAATAAGGAATTTGCTGAAAAGCATTCTCAAGATGACTATTCACTTCTTTTAGTTGCAAGAGATGATGCCACTGCTGTCAAAGTAGTAATAAAAGACGGAAAAATAGTTTTTCATCCTATAAAAAACACCGAAGAAAAAATTCGAAAAGAAAAGAAAGAATGTCAAGGGGCAATAATAACTTCTAAACCTGGTTTCTTTGGCTTAGTACTAGGAAAAGCTAAACCAGTAAAAGCGATTCTCACTGGAAAGCTCAAAATCAAAGGAATCAAATATCTCTTGAAATTTACAAAATACTTCGAATTATTAAAAGGACTATAGTTCTTTCATACAATTATCATCTAATGAAATAGGTGAAAGCAAATAATTTAAAAGGAACGATAACAAGATAAACTTACAATTATTTGGTCTTGAACATTTTTTGTTCCCTACAGAGGTAATCGGAAATAAATGACTAAAAACAACGAGGGCAGTGAACCCCCCCCTCAAAAATTAGAAGATTTAAAAGGGTTAGAAGAACCGGAAAATTGGGATTTACCCCCTGTTATTACTGAAGAAGATGACAGTCCGGATATTTTAGAAATTATTGAAGCAGAAGAAGCAATTGAGACTATATTCACAAATATCCACAAAACAACAATAATATCAACAGTTATAGGAATTTTATTTGGTATTGCTTTTATTGTTCTAGAAAGAATTTTGCCTGAAGGTAGCTATCTCATTTTGAAAATGTTAATTGGTTTTGCTGCAGGATTATTCCTTGTTTTTGGAGCTTCTGAGATTATCATACTCGGTGTTAAGGGTATGAGTGATAAACTGAACTGGAACCCCTACTTAGAAGGACTTTTACAAGCAATAGGTGCCGCATTGGCAGAATTAATAGTAGTTATGATTTTATTAATAAAATCAAATAGATATAGAATAGCTGGTGATACTGTAGCTGCTGATAATATGGCAACGACTGCCATTGTTTTAATTCTTGCAACGGTTATAATCAACATTTTCTTCTTAGGAATTGCAATGATTTTTGTGTCTAGAGACAAACCATTTGGTTTACCACGTGAATTAACATTCTATGAAGCGAATTTAATCTTAGGAATGATGGTGTTTTCATTTGTAATTATGATTTATGGGTTATATTTTGAATTTGCAGGTAGTGGGTCAACTGTAACAAACTATGATCAGTATTTCGAAATCGTAATAGGTATTGCTTTAATATTAGTTTATATTTTCTTTTTAATAATCTTGGTAACTAGATTTGGGAAACGAACTTCAACTCCCCAAACTCTTATTACAGAATTCTTCCCAGATGAGGATGAGTTGGTTCACATTGAACCTGTCACAACCATAGCAGAAATAAGATTAAGAACAATAGGTGATAAAACAGCAAAAGCAAACAAGAAAAAGCAAACAGACAAAGATGATTCTCATGAAGTCACTGATAATAATAATTCAAGAAGAAAATTGAAGAAAAATGATCAGAAATCACATCGAGATAGAAATGATGCTCTTGCGACTTTGCGTAGATTTCCTTGGATTATAATAATTGCACTTTTCTTAGTAGGAGCGGGTGGAATTATTTGGGGCGGTGAAATTTTAGCTTCATCAATTGAACACGGAATTGAAAGATTCGAAACAGATGTATTAGTTTATGCTGTAATTGTAGGAATAGTAGCCTCATCACCTGAGCTTGTTGTAACCATG
>Ga0114923_10003827_pt1 | contig 10111 bp, 8 predicted proteins | sample SumtaG_FD_89578 | JGI IMG/M metagenome (GOLD analysis project Ga0114923, IMG submission 89578) | Deep subsurface microbial communities from Indian Ocean to uncover new lineages of life (NeLLi) - Sumatra_00157 metaG | ecosystem: Environmental > Aquatic > Marine > Oceanic > Sediment | place: near...
ACACGAAATGTCGCAGGACGAGCAGCACATGTGGTCCGAAGAAATCCAAGAGATGACCGATCGCCACATCAAGGCGATCGACGAGGCCTTGGAGCAAAAAGACGGCGAGATCATGCAGGTCTGACCAACCATGTCTGAATTGCTGACCCTTCCCAACCGGGATCTGCCCACCCACGTCGCCATCATCATGGACGGCAACGGACGCTGGGCGAAGGCGCGCGGACTGCCGCGAACGGCCGGCCATCGCCGCGGCGCGGAGGCCGTACGACACACCATGATCGGCGCCGCCGAGTTGGGCATCTCCTACCTGACGCTCTATGGCTTCTCCTCGGAGAACTGGAAGCGGCCGCTCACCGAGGTTGACGACCTCATGGGCCTGCTGCGCCGGCACCTCCAGCACGACATCACGAAACTGGCCGAGGAAGGGGTCCGGCTCTGCGTGATCGGCGAGCGCGAAAGACTGCCGATCGACATCGTCCGCCTTATCGGCGACGCCGAGGAGCGCACCAGATCCAACGACCGGATCACCGTGGCGATCGCCATCAGCTACGGCAGCCGTCAGGAGATCGCCGCGGCGGCACGCTATCTGGCGACCCAGGCCGTGGCCGGCAGGGTCGAGCCGGACGCCATCGACGAGGAGATGTTCGCCAGCTGCCTCATGACCTCGGGCATGCCCGACCCGGACCTGGTGATCCGCACCAGCGGCGAGCAGCGCATCAGTAACTTCCTCCTGTGGCAATCCGCTTACAGCGAGCTGATCTTCATCGACAAACTCTGGCCTGACTTCAACAAGGAGGACTTGGCCGAAGCCATTCGGGAGTTCCAACAGCGCGACCGAAGATATGGCGCAGCGGCCAGCTCGGGTTGACACGACCCGAAAGAGGGTCCGAGTCGCCTCGGCCGTCATAATTGCCCCACCGGTCCTGGCGGCGATCTACTTCGGCACCCCCTACATGGAGATCTTTATTCTGGCCACGGGTGCGATCGTGGCCTGGGAGTGGGCCCGCCTGTGTGGCGGCGGTGAGCTCACTCTTCACGGCTGGGTCGCCGTCGGCGCGGTCGTCGGCGCCCTCTTCGCGGGCTCTCTGGAGCACTATGCCGTCGCGATGGTGATCGCCATCACGGCGGCGGTTGGGCTTGCCGGGCTGCTGATTCACGGGCGCTCGCCCGCGGCGGTCTGGCTGCCGAGCGGCGTGATCTATCTTACTGCCGCCGGATTGGGCCTGCTGTTTCTCCGCGGCCGGCCCGAGGACGGGTGGCAGGTCATATTCTGGTTGCTGGCGGTGGTCTGGGCCACCGATACGGGAGGTTTCGTCGCCGGCCGGACAATTGGCGGCCCGAAGCTGGCGCCCACGGTCAGTCCGAACAAGACCTGGTCGGGGCTGGCCGGCGCGATGCTTGCCGCGGGCGTTGTCGGTGCGATGGCGGGCTCATTCTGGCCCGGGCGGGACAGCCTCATGCTGGGGCTCACGAGCCTGGGCCTTGCACTCATCGCGCAGGCGGGCGATCTTTTCGAATCGCGTTTGAAGCGGCGATTCGGCGCCAAGGATTCGAGCCAACTTATCCCCGGGCACGGGGGCTTGTTGGACCGGGTCGACGGGGTGCTGCCGGTGGGGCTGGTGGTGACCCTGATTTTCTGGTGGATAGGACAATAGGCAGAGGAATGGCCGTACCTTCAATCCAATCGCGAATCGCACCAGAACCGAGATCTCTCACGATCCTGGGCTCTACCGGCTCAATCGGGTGCAATACGATCGACCTGATCGAACGCCACCGCGAGGAATATCAGATTGTCGCTCTGACGGCCTATAACTCTGCTGAAATGCTCGCCGAGCAGGCGCGGCGGCTGCGGCCCGAACTGGTCGTGATCGGCGAAGAGCGACACTACAGCGGCCTCAAATCCGATCTCTCCGGCACGGGCATCGAAGTGGCCGCCGGCCCTCAAGCCTTGATCGAAGCGGCGATGCGCCCGGCGGACTGGGTCATGGCGGCCATCGTCGGCGCGGCCGGCCTGGCGCCGACCCTGGCGGCGGTCCAACGGGGCGCCATGATCGCGCTGGCGAACAAGGAAACCTTGGTTTGCGCGGGCGGATTGATGATGACGGAGGTCGCCCGGTGCGGCGCCACCTTGCTGCCGGTCGATTCCGAGCACAATGCAATCTTTCAGGTCTTGGAGCAGGATCGCAGGGAGACCATCGAGCGCATCATTCTCACGGCGTCCGGCGGCCCGTTTCGCGAATGGTCGCTGGCCGAAATGGCCGAGGCAACGCCGCAGCAGGCTGTCGCCCACCCGAATTGGGACATGGGCGAGAAGATTTCCGTCGATTCCGCCACCATGATGAACAAGGGCCTCGAGTTGATCGAGGCCCATTATCTTTTCGCCATGCCGGAGCCGCAGATCGACGTCCTGGTTCACCCGCAGTCGGTTGTCCATTCCATGGTCGCCTACCGGGACGGCTCGGTGCTCGCTCAGATGGGGCAGCCCGATATGCGCACGCCGATCGCCTATACCCTGGCATGGCCGACGCGAATGGAGGTCTCGGTCGAACGCCTGGATTTGGCGGCCGTTGGCCAACTTTCCTTCGAGGCCCCGGATCCGGAGCGCTTTCCGACCCTCAGGATCGCCCGTGAAGCCTTGGGCGCAGGCGGTGGTGCGCCGACCGTGCTCAATGCGGCGAACGAGGTGGCGGTCGAGAAGTTTTTGGCCGGGAAGCTGGGTTTTCTGGACATCGCCAAGGTGGTCGAGAGCACCCTCGAGGCGATGCCGACTCGGCCGCCCAGCACCATCGAGGATGTCTGGGCGCTAAATTGCGAGGCGCGGCGCCTGGCATCCGGCATAGCGGAGAAAAGTTGAGAAAAAGACTTTTTGCGGATTAGGAAATTTGGAGTATTACTGCGATCGCTTTGGCCGCCATCCAGCAGTTCCGTCTCGCCCGGAAGTGAAACCACCATCCGTGGCAATCCAAAGCATAGCGGTGTGACATCTTCGACTGGAGATAAACTTGTTCGAATGGGTCCTGGAATACGCCTTGCCGTTTCTTTTTGTTTTGACGGTTTTGGTATTCGTGCACGAATTTGGACATTACCTGGTGGCTCGCTGGAATGGAGTGCGGGTCGAGGTCTTCTCAATCGGATTCGGCCCCGAGATTTTCGGGTGGACGGATAAGGCGCAGACGCGCTGGAAGTTCAGCGCAATTCCGTTGGGCGGCTATGTCAAGATGTTCGGCGACATCAATGCCGCCAGCATGCCGGACAGCGCGGTCGCGGAGATGAGTCCCGAAGAGCGGGCGGTTGCCTTCCCGACCAAGCGCCTGGGCCAGCGAGCCTGGATCGTAGCTGCCGGGCCGCTCGCCAACTTCATCTTTGCCATATTCCTGTTTGCCGGGCTTTACGTCTTCGTGGGGCAGCCTTTCACGCCGCCGGTGATTGGCGCCGTGCAAGAGGGCTCGGCCGCCGAGGACGCCGGCCTCATGGATGGCGATGTCTTCGTGCGCATCGACGGCGAGACGATCGAGCGCTTCGAGGATATTCAACGCATCGTGAGGATTGCCGCCGATCGCCCGCTGGAGGTTGTGGTTCTGAGGGACGGTGGCGAAGTTGCCGTCATGGCCACGCCGCGCCTGGAAACCTTCACGGACAATTTCGGCAACCAGCACGAGATCGGACTCTTGGGCATACAGGGCAGTGCCCCCGAATTTGTTAAGCGCGACCCAGCCACCTCACTCTGGCTGGCGTCCAAGGAAACCGTCTCCCTGATTGGGAGTATCTTCGAGGCGGTGGGGCAGATCATTGTCGGAACCCGCAAGGCCGAAGAACTGGGAGGCCCCTTGAGAATCGCAGAGATCTCCGGTCAGGCCGCGGAGATGGGCATCCTCGCCGTCGTGCAGTTCATGGCCATCATCTCCGTCAACCTTGGTCTGATCAACCTGTTCCCGATCCCAGTTCTGGACGGCGGTCATTTGCTGTTTTACGCGTTCGAGGCCGTGCGAGGCCGTCCCTTGGGTGAAAGGGCCCAGGAATACGGCTTCCGGATCGGGTTGGCGCTGGTGCTGGGATTGATGGTTTTCGTGACCTGGAACGACCTCATTCACTTCCTGAGCTAAACGCGGCCGGGACAGAATATGACAGGGCTTTCGAACATGCGACGCGTGCCGAACGTCTCATGGCTTGTCATTGCCCTTAACCTGCTGGTCGTTTCGGCCCCGTCATTAACGGCCGAGGCCCAGTCGATTCTCTCAGGGGGCATAATCGAGGAGATCCGCATCGAAGGGGCGCAGCGGGTCGATGCCACCACCGTGCGATCCTACATGCGGGTTAATCCGGGCGAGCCCTTCGACCCGGTGAAAATCGACAGCTCGCTGAAAAGCCTGTTCGCAACCGGTCTGTTCGCAGACGTGACCTTGAGGCGCAAGGGCAACGCCCTCATCGTTGTCGTCACCGAGAACCCGATCATCAACCAGATCGGTTTCGAGGGGAACTTGCGGATCGATGACGAGATCCTCGACGCCGAGGTTGAACTGCGGCCGCGGGTGGTCTTCACCCGCACCAAAGTCCAAGGCGATCTTCAGCGCATACTCGAACTCTATCGCCGCCAGGGCCGTTTTGCCGCGACCGTCGACGCCAAGGTCATCCAACTGGAGCAGAACCGCGTCGATCTGGTGTTTGAGATCAACGAAGGTCCAACCACGCGAATTCAATCCATCAACTTCATCGGAAATCGCGAATTCTCCGACGGCAACCTGCGCGACGAGATTGCCACGTCGGAAACGGCCTTCTGGCGGTTTCTCAGCTCGACCGACACCTTCGACCCCGATCGCCTGACCTTTGATCGGGAACTGTTGCGTCGATTCTACCTGCAGGAGGGCTATGCCGACTTTCAGATTTTGTCGGTCGTCGCAGAGCTAACGCCGGACCGCGAAAGCTTCATCATTACCTTCACTATGGAGGAGGGGGCTCAATACCAGTTTGGCGAAATCGAGATCACGACAACGCTGAAAGATCTCGATCCGGCCAGCCTGCAGGAACAGATTACGGCCGTACCCCAGGAAATCTATAATGCCTCCGATGTTGAAGAGACGATCACAAACCTGACGGAGAGCGCCAGCAATTTTGGTTTCGCTTTCGTCGATGTGAGGCCGCGGGTTCAACGCGATCGCGATCAGCGCCTCATAAACTTGACCTTCGAGATTCGCGAAGGCCCGAAGGTCTATGTCGAGCGAATCGACATTGACGGCAACATCCGCACGCTGGATCGGGTGATTCGGCGCGAGTTCCGCCTGGTCGAAGGGGATGCGTTCAACGGTTCGCTTTTGAACCGTTCTCGCCAAAGAATTGAACGCCTGGGCTTCTTCCAAAGCGTCAATGTAGCGACCCAGCCGGGAAGCGAAGCCGATCAGCTAGTCATCACCGCCGATGTTCAAGAGCAGGCAACCGGCGACCTTTCGTTTGCCGCAGGTTTCTCTTCGGAATCCGGCCCTCTCGGGTCGGTCACGCTGCGAGAACGCAATATCTTGGGGCGTGGCCAAGACATGAGGCTTAATTTCACGATTTCCGGCGTGTCTTCACAGATCGATCTGAGCTACACCGAACCCTATTTCCTGGACCGCGACCTCTCGGCGGGCTTCGACTTGTTTCGCACCGTCCAGGAAAACAGTGAGAGTTCGTTCGACTTGGAGCGCGTAGGTGGAACTCTGCGTGCGGGATACGACTATGTCGAAAATCTCAGACAGGTCGTGAACTACACTTTGAAACAGGAGAAAGTCACCAATGTCGATGAGGACGCTTCCGCGCAAGTTAAGGACGACGAAGGCACGGATTTGGAGTCCAGCATCGGTCAGACCTTGCGTTGGGACACCCGCGACGCGCGGTTCGACCCACGGGAAGGGCATGTTGTTCGATTGGCTACCACACTGGCCGGCTTTGGCGGTGAGGCGCGTTTCCTGCGCACCACCCTCGGCGGCGCCTATCACCAGGCCATACTGGAGGAAGTGACCGGGACGATTTCCGCAGAGGCGGGGAACATCGTCGGACTGTCCTACGATACGAAGGTCAGCGACCGATTCTTCAGGGGTGGATCTACGCTGCGGGGCTTCAACACCTCCGGTATTGGTCCGCGCGACGCTGTGACGGGAGACGCTTTGGGCGGCAAGCATTTCTATACGGGCACTGTGGAACTCAGCTTTCCGGTCGGCTTGCCGCCGGAGCTTAATTTTCGCGGGCGGGTCTTCTCGGACGTTGGTTCGGCCTGGTCCATCGACGGCAATGACGCCAACGTCGACGATAGCAGTTCTCCAAGAATGTCGGTGGGTACCGGATTTTCTTGGATTTCACCCTTTGGTCCGGTTGTGGTAGATCTCGGCTGGCCCATCATTGAAGAGGACTTCGACAAGACCGAGTTGATTAATTTCAGCTTTGGAACCAGGTTTTAGACGTGAAACCCACTCGCCGCCTGCTCACGATCGGTCTGTGTTTGGCCGTCGCCGTTTGTCTGACGTCGAGCCGGGCGCCGGCGCTGGCTCAAGAGGGTGCGGTCATTGCCATTCTGGACATGGAGCGCATCCTCAGGGATTCCAGTGCGGCAGCCACCTTGCGGGAAGAAATCGACAAGCAGCGCCAGGCACACCAAAACACGCTGCGCGAGCAGGAGAACGCCCTGCGCACGGCGGATCAGGAGTTGGCGCGCCAGAGGACCGTCCTCTCGGCCGAAGCTTTCGCCACCAAGCGCAAGGAGCTGCAGGAACAAGCCAACGGATTGCAGCAGGGGTTCGTCTCCCGCCAGAAGGAGATGGAGGAGTTTTTTGGGCGGGGAATCCGCCAAGTTCGCAACGCCCTGGCCGAGGTGGCCAAAGAAATCGCCGATGAACGGGGCATCAGCCTTATTCTTTTGAAGGCGACGATCGTGCTGGCGAGTCGCGAGCTGGATATCACTGACGAGGCCTTGCGGCGGTTGGACGAAAGGCTGCCAAGCGTGGACTTTTCGTCCTCGGGCAATTAATACCAAGTCTCGATAGTCATCACCCATTTCACCGCGGTCCCTTGCTCGCTCGCTAGGCGCGGGCGGCGCCGTGGTGTGGGGCACCTCAAGGCGTTCGCCCCATTTATCCGAAGCGGGCGGCGAGGGGCAAGAGACCGCGGCCTCCGGTGGGGCGGAGCGGCCCGCCGGAGGGTCCAAAGAGGGCATGTGCGGCCCTTGCCGCCACGCCGATCTTCCGGGGCCCACATCGCGCTGCGGGCCGCGCCTACCCGGCGGGCCGCTTCGCCCCATGAAATGGGTGATGACTATCGAGACTTGGTATAACTCCCAGACTGCACAAAGGTTCTCCATGGCTCGGTACGACAACCGCAGGCCGAAGGGCCGTGGTTCGGCCGGCGCTGCGGAATGACGGCGGCGCGATGCGGCAAGATTGATAAACCGGGGCGGATCGGGCACAACTGCTCGAGCTACGGCTATGAACCGCCTTTCTTGCGAGGAATAGAAGGCAAGCGATGACGGAACGACCGGTCACAGGAACCAGCCCGATTCCAATCGACATCATGCGGATCATGGAGCTGATCCCGCATCGCTTCCCGTTTCTCATGGTGGATCGGATCGTGGAACTGGCGCTTGACGAAAAGGCCGTCGGGCTCAAGAACGTCTCGATCAACGAGCCGTATTTCCAGGGCCACTTTCCCCGCGAGGCGGTCATGCCGGGGGTATTGATTATCGAATCCATGGCCCAGACAGCCGCCGTGCTGGTGGTCGAAACGCTGGAAGGCGCCGCCGCGGGCAAGCTGGTCTACTTCATGACGGTGGACCATGCGCGCTTTCGCAAGCCGGTCTTCCCGGGCGACCAATTGCTGGTCGAAGTCACCAAGCTCCGCAGCCGGGGCAATTTTTGGAAGTTCCGCGGCGAAGCACGCGTCGAGGGCACGCTGGTGGCGGAAGCGAACTTCTCGGCGATGATCCGGGACGATTGATCAAAAGCTTGCGCGCCGTTTCTAGCTGTATTCCCCGATTGCCGCCAGCCGGTTCAGGCACTCCGCGCGGCCGAGCACGGCCATCACTTCGAAAAGCCCCGGCGAGGCGGTCGATCCGGTCAGCGCGGCGCGCAAGGGTTGGGCGATAGCGCCAAGCTTGAGCTCCCGGGAGTCGGCGAATTCGCGCATCAGGCTCTCGAGGGCGGTCGCGCTCCAATCGTCCTGTCCGGCGAGCACGCCCTGAAGCTGGCCGAGATAGCCCCGGGCCTCCGGCGACAGCAGCTTGGCTGCCTTGCCGGTCAACGGCAAAGGGGCCTCGCGCAGATAGAAAGCGGCGTTCTCCGCCAGGGCCCGTAGGGTCTCGGCGCGCGGCTTGAGGCCCGGCAAGGCGGCGCGAAGGCGCTCCCTGCCTGCGTCGTCGACGGCTTGGCCGAGCATCGCTTCCAAGGGCGGGCACAAAAGATCCAGCAGACGGCCATCGTCGGCGGCGCGGATGTAGTGGCCGTTCAAACTGTCCAGCTTGGCGAAATCGAAGCGCGCGGCCGCCTTGCCGACGGCGTCCAGGTCGAACCATTCGATCGCCTGCCCGGTGGATATGATCTCCTCGTCACCGTGGGACCAGCCCAGGCGCAGGAGGTAATTGCGCAACGCTTCCGGCAGGTATCCCATGTCCCTGTAGGCCTCGATGCCGAGTGCGCCGTGCCGTTTCGAGAGCTTGGCGCCGTCCGGGCCGTGAATGAGCGGAATATGGGCGAAGGCCGGCGCCTCCCAGGCCAGTGCGTCGTAAAGGTGATACTGCCGGAAGGCGTTGGTCAGGTGATCGTCGCCGCGGATGACGTGGGTCACCGCCATGTCGTGGTCGTCCACCACGACCGAAAGCATGTAGGTCGGCGTGCCGTCTGCCCGCAGCAGAACCATGTCGTCCATCTGGTCGTTGGCCACGGTTACCGGGCCCTGCACGAGATCCTCGATGCGGGTATCCCCGTTACGCGGGGCCTTGAAGCGGACGACCGGCTCGACCTCCGGCGGCGCATCGGCGGGATCGCGGTCGCGCCAACGCCCGTCGTAGAGCATGCGCCGGCCCTCGGCTCGGGCCTGCTGGCGCATCGCGCCCAACTCCTCGGGCGTGCAATAGCAAAGATAGGCCTTGCCCTCGGCCAGCAAGCTTCGCGCCACCTCCGCGTGCCGATCGGCGCGGGTGAATTGGTGGACGACGTCGCCGTCCCAATCGAGCTCCAACCAGCGCAGGCCGGAAAGGATTGCTTCGATGGCGTCCGGCGTAGAGCGCTTGCGGTCCGTGTCCTCGATCCGCAAAACCAAACGTCCGCCGGTGTGGCGCGCATAAAGCCAATTGAACAATGCCGTGCGCGCGCCGCCGATATGGAGAAAGCCGGTCGGCGAGGGGGCAAATCGGGTAACCACGGACATCGTCAGGCGCACTCCTGAGCTTTATCGATACGCGCTCGGGCCATTTAGCACATCGGCGAAGCGGGCGCACGGCTTCGCGCCACGCTAGCGTGTCACGCGTGGGATAGCTCGCAGGAGTTGACGCCGAGTTGAGATCGGTCATCTTGGTTTCGGAGGACGATGCCATGACGGGGGCCAAGCGCCTCGTGCGTAATCGCCAAGACGCCCATTTCGAAGCCGCCCCCGGCGGCGCCGGCCGGTCGACGGCGTGGCTCGCTCGCCAACTCTTGGCCGAACGGGAGCGCTGGGTGCTCTGGCTGCCGGTCGCCTTCGGCGTGGGCGTCGTCGTCTATTTCTGGTTGCCCGAGGAACCAAGCGCAGTCATCGGCCCGCTGGGGGTCGCCGTCGCCATGGCGGCGGGCTTTAGCTTACGCCACAAGGGCCAGTTGCCCATCCTGGCCTTGGCTCTGGGCGCCATGGCGGCCGGCTTTGTCGTAGCGCAATGGCACAGCGCGCGAATTGCTGCGCCGGTGTTGGTCAAGCGCCTCGGACCCGCCGATGTCGTCGGGGAAGTTCATGACCTCTCGGCGCCCGGCAGTGGGACGCGGTTGATCTTGCGCCGCTTGGAGATCGCCGGGCTGGCACCCGAAGCGACGCCGGCGCGAGCGCGGGTGCGGGTCGCCAGCAAGATGCCCGGAAAGGTGAAACCCGGGGACCGGGTGCGCCTGCGCGCGGTCTTGCAACCGCC
>Ga0114923_10003828_pt1 | contig 10109 bp, 7 predicted proteins | sample SumtaG_FD_89578 | JGI IMG/M metagenome (GOLD analysis project Ga0114923, IMG submission 89578) | Deep subsurface microbial communities from Indian Ocean to uncover new lineages of life (NeLLi) - Sumatra_00157 metaG | ecosystem: Environmental > Aquatic > Marine > Oceanic > Sediment | place: near...
AAGATACAGATGATGATTGGATAGAAGACGGAATAGAAATCAATGATTTAGGTTCCAACCCTAATTCTAATGACACGGATTCTGATGGTATGCGGGACTGGTACGAGTGGGTGTACAATCTAAAAATATTACAAAATGATTCAACTGAAGACCCTGATGGAGATGGCTTGTGGAATATTTACGAGCATGAATGGGGGATTAATCCGAATAAACCGGATCACGATGACGATGGATTACTTGATGGAGATGAAGTGCTTGTTTGGGGAACGCATCCTATTGTACGAGATACTGATTTAGACACTATTTGGGATGGAGCAGAAGTTCATACCTATGGTACTGATCCATTGAAAAAGGATACTGATGATGATTATCTTAATGATTGGACGGAGATAACGAATGGGTTGGATCCACTGGATAATGACACTGATGATGATTTGATGTTAGATGGGTACGAGTGGCAGTTTGGCTTGCAACCACTGAATAATTCAGATGCTATTTTTGATTATGATTCCGATGGTTTAACTAATTACCAAGAATCCCTCCTGTGGACTAATCCATTTGAATCTGACACTGACGGTGATAGCATTTCTGACCTTGAAGAACTCGCTTTCGGTTCTGACCCTACTTTAGCTGATACCGATGAGGATGGTCTCGATGATTATGCTGAGATAGTTGTCCTTTTGACTAATGTCACTAATCCTGACACAGATTTTGATGGTTTACTCGATGGTTTAGAAGTGCACGTATACTTTTCTGATCCACACATACAAGACACTGACGGTGATACCATTATTGATGGTGATGAAGTTTTTATCTACAACACTGATCCAACAACTATTCATTCCGACAGTGATCTTCTAGCAGACAACTTGGAAATTATCTTTGGTTCTAATCCTAATCGTAGAGACACAGATGAAGATGGTATGGATGATTATTGGGAGTGGCTGTACGGATTAAATGCCACAATTGATGACTCCAACTTAGATTTTGATTACGATAACGTTAGCAACATCATCGAATATACTAAAGGTTCCAATCCTACTATCTCTGAGAGTGATGGGGACGGCATTTCCGATTACGATGAAATTTATATCTATTTCACACTTCCTGGAAGGAATGACTCTGATTTCGATGGTTTATCGGATTCCGAAGAGTTATTCATATATTCCACATCTCCCCTTGATCCTGATTCCGATGATGATGGACTAACTGATGGTGAAGAAATTGCTTTGGGAACAAATCCTATAGAAGCTGACACTGATAACGATGGGGTAAACGATGGACAAGAAATAGAGGAAGGAACTGATCCTTTAAAACCAAACAGTAATCGCTTAAGAAATACTTTGATTATTTTTATGAGTGTTTCTGGTGTAATTACAAGTTCACTGTTAATGTATTACGGAATTCCTTGGTTAATATCAAAACGAAAATCCAACATTGAAATGGAATGGATGGAAGAAGGAATTCAAACAAAACAACAAAGAACAAAGGAACTAAGAAATCATTAATGCTTTTCAAGAATAAACAAATTTAATATTAATATGAAATGTAACAATTATTAGATAAGGAAGAAGAACTTATCAAAAATTAATGATAATTAAATCATAAATCTCTAAATCAAAACATAAAATACTGAAACCACTAAATCAATTTTATGATAACATTTTATCAAGTTTTGTTTTTTGATTCCATTCACAATTTCAATAGGAAATGATTTTACTATTTATTTTATATAAATATGAGTTGCTTTCTGAATTAAAAAAAAAGAAAAAAATGGCACCTAACTAAGTACCAATGTTATATTTACTTGTTGTGATGTCATTGTAACTTCGAAGAATTTTATCTGATATCCTGATTTAGAGACCCATAGCCACGCTGATTCAATCGTAGGTGATGAGGTGAAGCTAACTGTGTAATAACCTGCGCCAGTAGTTATATCTAAATCTGCAAGATATGGTTCACTGTCTATATAGACATAAAGAATGACGGTTGCACCTTGTATTGGATTTTCTGAGTATAAGACATATCCATCATAGGTAATCGTTACTGCTTGTACATTAGTAATATAGGTGAATCCAAAGAGCATCACAAAAAGTAATGCAACAATGCTTGTTTTCATTATTTGCCTTTTTTGCAAACTGGTTTTCTCTCCTTTATAGTTTTGTTTTTTGATGAAAATGATTATTTCTATATTCAATTTCATCATTTGTTTTAAAAGAAAATTATACCCTATTCCAATAATTTTTCTAGAAGGATTGTTAAAATATTGTTTTGAGTTTTCCTGTTTCAGTTTTTAATTCCAATGAAAAAACGTTTCCTTCTCATAAATATATTAGTTGTTTTTACTAAAAGTATTTCTTCTAAGAATTTCAGACAAAAATCACCAAGTTTTTTGTCGGATCTTTTTCTAAGATTATTTCCATTTTAATGATTATATATGCCATCATTGAATGTTTTCGTTTTTTGAATTTTCATCTTGGACTTCTAATGTTTCTGAAAAAAGAACAGTAAAAATAGATTATTTCTTTTTAAATCTCTAATCCCAGAGTGAAATTATACAATAATCTTGAATATTAGATATTTGTTCTAGTGATTAGTTTCTAGAAGAACCTAAGGAATCAAAATGTCTTACTCATTGTTTCTTTTTTAAAAAGAGTAAGAATTTGTTTTCTTCCTTTCCTTTTTATCTTGATCTTTTAATTATTTTGGAAATCTTCTTTACTGAAAAACAGATCCAAAAAGTTTCAATAAAATTATTGCTACTTTTCTTCTTATTCCCCCTCGTAAGAACTGCCAATCACTCAATTCAGATTCATCAAGATTTAAGAACCAGAATCAAATGAGAAATTGTATAGAACTAACTAAAACCCTTGTAAAATTAAACTCACAATCCTTTCAAAGAAAGCAAAACTGGATGGAGGTTACCCAACCCCCGTCACAGGAAAAGGGAGTTTAAATAAGGGAGAGAGGTTTATGGGGAGAAAAGAGATTCAATAATAGGATGTGACCTATTGAATTTCTCTCTCAGTTAATTATACCCATTTAATCAATTTAAAGCTCCAAATTAAATCATAAAACTCTCACATTCTGTGTTTACTTTTGATTTTATACGATATTTATGGAATTTTGTTATTAGTAATACCAAAAAATCCTTTTTCATAATATTTGGGTTTTTAAATTATTGAGACAAGTATATTAAATATTGAATCTAGAATAGAGGAGAAGAATTAATGATTGTTTTTTATTCTGTTTCTCTTAGTAAAACGATTTTGGAAACAATAATATATTTGTAACTATTTATGGAATAAAGTAGGGATTTTTATGTCAAATAACGAAAGGAAATCTTCAGCTTCAGATAATCTTTTTTCGCAATATTATGAGCTTTCTGAAAATTTAAGAAATTCAAGTCCTACCGGGACAGCCAATCATTGAGAAAAAATACTGATGGATTTAATCAAGAAAAAATTTATGCCTAAATCTGATCATGCGATCTGTAAAGGTCATTGTATAAAAGATAATGAAGATAAATCAAAAGAAATTGATATTTTAGTTTGGGATACGCATTTCTCCTCAAGATTATATGGTGCTGATAGTGACTATAACAATGTTCTACCAATCAGTATTAGAGCAATGATTGAAGTAAAATCAAACATAAAGGATTTTAAAGAAGGCTTCATCGGAATTTTGAATGAGGGTAGTTTCGTTAATAAAGAAATTCGAAAAGAAAATTCTCTAAAAAGAAGCTCAATGGGAGAGAGAGATAAATATCCTCGTATTTTTGCCGGTGTTTTTGTTTATGAAGGATACGCAAAAAATGACGAAGATGCTTTGAAAGGTTTATTCAAGAATAATGAAATTGAAGAACAACTATTAAGAGCTAACTTTCATAATCTTCCAGTCATCTTATGTGTGTTAGGTAAAAACATTTTAGCGATATATGAGAATTTTAAAGTCAATTTTTATGAATTAACGAATGAATCAATCGATATTTTTCTGAAGATGTTAAGAGCTTGGCTTGAAGATGATTCTAATAGAATTCTGAAGAAAAAACCAATGTTCCCAACATTGTATTTAAAGAATCCAGTTGAACACAGGTATGGATAAAAAATTAAGAATCCTCTTCCAAGCCACCTATCGGTTACATCTCACTCAGAATAGTCTATTGTAAACAATGGATAACTTATTATTTTGATAAGGATCTTTCTTCAACCCTTCTTTTTCAAAATTTGATATACAAGTTAGACGTATAAGATCCTCAACTAGCAAATACTTCCTACTAAAGCGTTGTCCTTCCCGAACCAAACTGCAAGCCCTGCAAGAAGAAGTGTGAGTCCTGAGCAGCAATTATTTCTATGAACTGTTTCTAAACTATTATGAGAGATGATTTATTATAATTCAATACTATTGGTAATTAGAGTTGTTGAATGTGAAGAAAGGTCAAGTAATCGGAGTAATTCTAACCCTTATTCTAGTAGGAGGTATAATTTATTCATCAATTGAGATTTCTTTATGGGTTGATAGAAGAATAAGAGCGGAAGTACTAAGAGCAAACTTCCATATAGTTATTCTTCATGACAGAGATTTCACAAAATATTACAACTTCACAGGTAGCGGTACAGAAACTGATCCATATATAATAGAAAATCTTCAAATTCATTCAAATAAAGACATTGGAATTTGGATTGAAAAAACAACAAAACATTTTGTGATTAGAAATTGTACAATTTCACAGAGTAGTACTTGTATTTTTCTTAGTGAAATAGCTTCTCATACTGCGATTATTAAGGATTGCTTATTAAGAATAAATAATGCTGAAGTTAATCCGTATGGTTCAAGTATTTCAATTGATTATTGTAGTGGTGTTGATTTAATCAATAACACATGTATTGGACCTTTAAATGTCTCAAACTGGTTTACTTCTGAAAATGATAAAAGAAATTCCGGGATTAGATTATGGGTTTCACCGAACTGTAGAGTTATGGAAAACAATTGCACTAGCTGGAAAGATGGGATTTGGATAGCTCATTCTGATAATACACTAATAAGTAAGAATAACTTAAGTAAAAACCGATTTATAGGTATTTATGGTTATTCTTCCAGTAATCTAATTATTTCTTCAAATATTTGTCATAATAATAGTTTTGGATTGGAATTAGAAGGTATAAGTTTCTCAACGATTTCTTACAACGATTTGTTTTTCAATAAGTATGAACTCTATCATTATGGCTACTCATCAACAATCTTTAGCAATAATTGCAGTTTCAATTCTAATTATGGTTTGATTTTTAGTGGTGGTGATTGGTGTCAAATTTCTGAAAATCATTTCAAGAATAATAGCTATGGTATGTTTTTCTACGGTGTAGATGAAACTAACATAACAAAAAATAACTTTGAGTTTAATAGTCATTATAGCCTAGAAATATATGAATCAACAAGGCTACTCATCTTTCAAAACAATTTCATTGGGAATTGTTATAATGAGACGCTTTTAGGTCATCCACAAGCGTTCGAAGAATTAAGGTATTCTCAAATTAACTATTGGTATGATAATAGCAGTAGTGTTGGGAATTTTTGGTCAGATTTAGTCTGGGATGAAACAGCCGTTTACTATATTGATGGAAGTAATAATACTGATCTCTATCCCCTAGAAAACCCTGTGAGTATTTGATGCTCAGCCAGCAGATACTTACCACTTAAGCGTGTCATTACCGAAACGGACTTCTAGACCTTAAAGGAGAAGTGTGAGACCTGTAGCATCAATTTATAATTTTTTAAAAATCATTTTATATGAGGAAATGAATGTGAGGTTATGGAAACGGAAGAATTAACAAGTTTAGCAGATTCTAATGAGTCCTCTGGCAAATTAGCAATCGGAGTGATTTCCTTAATATTAGGAATTATTTCCTTAGTTGCATTTTGTGGAACTTTTATTGGTTTTTTTGTAGCAAGTACCTTTCATGAATTTGGTCTTCAAGCGCTGATAATTTTCTATGTATTGATTTTAACAAGCATTCTAGGTCTCATTTTTGGTAGAAAAACACAGGATTATAAACAAGGGAAAATTGGCTCTGCATTAAATCTTATTGCACTCATTGTTAATCTTATTTTAGCATCTGTTTTTACTTTTTTTGTATTTTTGTTTACTATATAGTAAAGGAGAAGTGTGAGTCCGAAGCATCAATATTTGTTTTCTTTTATTTTTTTATGGTTCAGTTGAGACCATTAAATTTTTAATTTATCAGAAGAAGTGTGAGACCTAAGCATCTGTTATCGGGTTGTGGACACTATGTTTTTCAGAATACCATTCGATTTTCTTGTGATTTCTTTTCTTGATGACATAAGATGGTTGTTTATTTTACTTGGTATCCTACTCTGGGTTGGTATTCTCATAGTTATTGTTCTTGTGGTGTATTTTTTTATTCGCTGGTACAGATCTGAGAAGCGTGCGAATCGGCTTGCTGAGCGTAAGCAACAGAAGCTTTTAGCAGACTTTTCTAATGACTCTGAAGAAGTGTGAGTCCTGAGGCATCAACGCTTTCTGTGAACTGTTTCTAAACTGTCGAGAGAGAGTTTTTATTAGAAATATCATTAATAAGTAATTATAGAATATGAGGAATTGATCTTTTGAGTGAAAAGCAAATTAAAAAACCAACTCTAATTAGTTTAATAATTGGTCTTATTCTCTTCATTTCTTTGTTTTCTATTCCATTTATTATTGAGTTTACAAAAGGAATTAGCGATCCGTATTATATTTTTGTTAAATCATTTTTTATTGCTTTTCCTTGTTTTGCGTTTAGCATCATAGCTATTTTCTATATTCCTATGTTTACATGGTTAAGGATTAAAAAGAATAGAAATCGAACTAAATGGGCATTTTACTTCTGCAGTTTTTTCATTGGGATCTTAATTATTAGTGTAGGCTTCTCTTTTCCATTTGTTTTTTGGCAAGTAAATCAAGAGACAAGAAATGAAGGAGAAATCATTATCTTGAAAGATAGAGATTTCAAAACAAAATATGGTTTTCTTGGAGAAGGAACAGAGACTAATCCTTATTTAATTGAAAATTTACAATTCAATACTACTAAACCTTATAGTATCTATATTAAAAATACTGAAAAAATCTTTGTTATTCGTAATTGCACATTTAACAGTACTATTTTTGTAAGTAGAGTTGCTTATGGATCAGCAAAGATTATAGGAAATACCTTACTATTTGGATCAATTTCTATTAGTTATTCTGATGCAATTATTATTGAAAATAATACTATCCAATCTATTCTATCTGTTTATTATTGCTATAATGCTCTTGTTTCTAACAATACAGCTAGTTCTATAGATATTATTTACTCAGATCAGACTTTAGTAGATAGAAATTCATGTACAAGGGGTCTTGATATTTACAAATCAAGTTTCTCTACAATAAGTAATAATGTAATGTATAATTGTGATTTTGCAGGGATAGCTATATCAACGACAACTAATTTGCTTATAGTTAATAATACTTGTTTCAATAATCCAAAAGGATTATACATACATTCTGTAGAATTTGTAACTATAATGGGGAACAACTGCAGTTCTAATTCTGAGTATGGTATACATATTCAGTATAGCCAAAACATAACTTTAGCCTACAATTTTATTCAAAAAAATAAAAATGGACTCTTCTGTGATTTCAATTCTAACACAACGATTACTAGAAATCTATTTGGAAACAATACTGAATATGGTGTCTTCATAGAACGATCTCTTCTTAAAAATAGGATTTATCAAAATAATTTTTATAATAACAATCTTGCTGGAACTGTATTTGGTTTAGCACAAGTGTTTGAGAACACAAATTTATCCCTGTACCTTACTGCCGCTTTTTGGTATGATAATGATACGAAAGAAGGGAATTATTGGTCAGATTTAGCATGGGATGAAACTGCAGTTTATTATATCGATGGGAGTAATAACACAGATCTATATCCTCTAGAAAATCCAGTTATTATTTAACGCTTACCAATTAGGTGAGTCCTTCCTGAACCGAACTACTAGCCCTTAAAGAAGAAGAGTGAGTCTTAGTATAAATTATCTGTTAGTGTATATTCTGCTAAATTAACAAGAAGAATTTTTTATTGATAGAAAATTAACAAATATTAATAATTTGGAAATACTAGGAAATGAAGTAGTAATGGATTATTAGGAAAAAGCAGAATCAGCTATGATTTCTAATTCTTCTGAGTTTCTTAACCTTAAAAGAAAGGGTCAATGTTCTTAGCATCTGGAATTTTATAGCTAATGGAACTGATAGATACAAAAACAATGCTTTTTTTTATTCCTTTAAAGCACCTTCTTGTATTACAGTTTCATCGCTTAAGAATGCTTGAGTGATTAATTTCGCGAGTTCCTCAAAATTCTCTTTTTCATTTGTAAATTGTTCAATCAAATATTCCGAATTATTAGAGTTCATCTGTAAACCCACTTGATGATTTTCTTTGTTCTAAACTTAATGAAATTTATTCATTGTGTTTTTTGAGCAGGTAAACTGATTTTCTTCCTTTTTGCAAATATAAAACTTAGAATCAAGTCAAAAGGGATAATAATTCAAATTTAAAAGGCTGATAAAAAACTTGACATTTCTTTTTCGGTGGAACAAAAAACAATGTCTAGTTTGAAATATCAACTAACTAGTTTTTTTACGATTCCTAACACGAGTAAAAATTAGAAAAACAGGAATAAAATTTGAAATAACAATTATTGAAATACCACTGTTTACACTTGTTTCTGCTATTGTTTCATTTGAACAGTAAGATTCCCAATTTAACCAAGGTCTACTGTAAGAATAATCCGGAGTTGGATAATTTACACAAGGATACCAACCCATATCAAATCCGGCAGATTGTAGAAAACCTTTTGCTGCTCTTAAATTGTAACAATATTGGATACTACTTGGATTTAACCATTCACTCATTGCTGGATTTGTTGGATGATGTGTTATTTCATATTCATCTCCTAAAACAACTCGCCTAATTTCTTCTCGATTTACAGCATAAGCAATTGCTTTTCGAACTGCAAGACCTACTGTTTTATTTATATTTCCTGGACATGACGCTTTACTCCCAATAACAGGTCTAATTTCTCGTAAATTGAATGCTAATACTTGAAATGTACTTTTATTTTCTGATTTTGTGAATAGTGGTAGACAAGGTAAAATATTATCCAGTAAATAATCTTGCCATTGCCAACAATGAGTGATTTTTTCTTGTGAATTATTAGAAATCATTTGCAAACCGTTATCTATAAACCACTCATTCTTACCAGTTCTAAGTTCTTCATCCCAATCCATACTCGTATGGTAACCAAACAAGTTATATGACCGATTCTCTCTATAAAAATCTGAAAAAAAAGGATCGTCTATCATATAATCCTGAAATTCGATTATGGTTAGATCATAGTCCCTTATTTTAGTAGTATCACCATCAGGCATGTCTACCTTTATAACATCTAGATTAATCCCTATACGTGCAAGTTGTTGTTTAATTAAGAATAGTATATCCATCTGTGTTGGTGTGAAACCTTTAGCAACTAGAATAAAGAAAGGCTCAATAGAATCCGTATTCTTAACTTGGATACTCACATTTACAACCACAATACTCACTAGTAATATAATTGCAAATACTTTCCTTCCTCGTATTCTCAATTTCTTTGCCAACCATTACCTATCTAAAACGCTCAAATATAATGTCAACCTATGAGGTTTATATTATTTTCTGTCTTTAAGAAAAGGAGAAAAAACATTGCCAAATTATTGAAAACCCAATAAAAACCATAAAAAATAGTTTAGTATTTCCTTAAATATTTAATTAGACTAATTCTAGGAGTTTTTTCTATAGCACACAAATTTTTATTGATCTTGCTGAACAAGCTCATCCTTTGAGATTCCGACAAAATGTGGGAGGAGACTTTGATAGAAAGTTAAGATAATCATGCTGAACATTTTGAGTGTAAATAAATATTTGATCCACTGTTTGAGGAATGTCTAGTTATTATCATCAATTTTCGCTGAGAATAGAATTATTTTTTAGAGTGATTGTGTCTTATAGTTATATCTTACTTAATGGGGTCGG
>Ga0114923_10003830_pt1 | contig 10104 bp, 9 predicted proteins | sample SumtaG_FD_89578 | JGI IMG/M metagenome (GOLD analysis project Ga0114923, IMG submission 89578) | Deep subsurface microbial communities from Indian Ocean to uncover new lineages of life (NeLLi) - Sumatra_00157 metaG | ecosystem: Environmental > Aquatic > Marine > Oceanic > Sediment | place: near...
ATCCTGAAAAATTGTAAGACTCGCCGTTTCCTCGGGCGCAAACTGTGGTGGTGGTTCTGGTCATGGCTTCCGGTTGGGCTGGTAAATCTGGCTTGGCGCAGTAAGCGGCGGTATCGGGCGTGTGTGAGCTTGAGGAATCGGAGGCTTGACCCTTGTCAGTAGCGGCTGATGGCCGAACCTTGCATTGTCGCAAGTGCCCCGGAACATCGGTCGGACAAAAGGAGTTTACGACATGTCGGCTCATTCTACGAATCTTACCTATGAGAGCAGGGCAGAGAACACAGTAGGCAGGACCTGTTGGTATGTCTTGCAGGTGCTTCCTGTCACTCTGACTGTAGTCTTGGGACCATTCATCTCTGTTGCGTACCATCTGACACAGCCACAGCGGGCGGGTGCCGCGCGAGGCGGTTTCAGCGTCGCACAAGTTGCTCGCGGCCTGCTCTGCATGCTAATGTTCTTGTCCATGCTCCTCTCAAAAGAACTGAATCTGCTAAAACACAGGCTCGTTCGCCCGCTGTTGTTCCTCGCAGCCTATGCGGTCTTGACCTCGCTTGCCAGTCCATATCGCTACGAGCACATTGTGTTTGCAGTGAAATTAACCTTCATCGTGCTGGTATTCGCGAGCACTTTCCGGCTTGCCAAGGAGAGGATATGCACCGAAAGGTGGCTCACGACGTGCGCATGGGTCGTTGTACTCATCATGGCCATGTGCATTGCGATTGGGTTGGCCACAGGCGGGACCCTCGAATACAAGAGCCGATATGCTACGGCCGGTTTCACCAGAAATACCATCGCGGCCTCTTCCTTGATCCTATCGAGTTTACCTGTATTCATCAGACTCATTCCGAACAGCATCTCAGGGATGGCCGCCACGGTGGTGCTTTTTACATCGCTGTTCTTTACTATGCGCCGAACCTCTCTTATTGCCGGCGCGGCGGCGACATGCAGTTCCGCTCTAATCTACCTGATATCCTGCTGGCGTCGAATTCTGTGGCGCAGGATCCTGGTACTCATTGGCGTTTTCATTCTTCTGGCCGGCGTCGGACTCAGTACCGCTGCTGGCGCTGATTTGATCGAGCGATTCAGAGGTCTGAATCCCTTTGATGGGGGCACGGGTTCGGGTCGGTACGTCTTCTGGCGGATCTCTCTGGAACATATCATGCATCGCCCGATGCATGTCCAGCTGCTGGGAGAAGGGATGGGGAGCTTGAATGATGTGATTAAACAAGAGTACGGGCGTTGGATTAGCGCCCACAATGACTGGCTCAATTTCGCCAGCGCGTTTGGCCTGTGCGGAGTGATCGGGATCAGTTGGTGGTTCTTTGAATTGGCCCGACTCACTTGGAGCTTCCGCTGTCGCCAGGACGGCCTGTTCCAAGGGGCGTGCGCTGCCCTCGTCATGCTGGGTCTATTCTCCATAGGCACAGGAGGGTTCTTTAAGCCGTCGTGGGCGCTCACTTATGCCGCACTGGGATTCTGGGCGGGTCGTGTCACCTATGAAGGGCAGCAACATCATGCCCGGCCCATTAACCCGTAGCAGAGCAAATCTCCAATCAGGAACTTACTTAGGAGGCTACCATGCCCGATGCCATGTACATTGAACCCTGCAACTTCGAGGACTTCCCCGTAGGCGGTCAGCTCTCATTTGCCAAGCAGATGATTCGGGCTTTCGGCTCACGTCTTGCGCTAGTTGGGATATCGACCGACGAGATCTCCGTCGGGCGATGGGTCAAACGGGCCTTTGATGGTAGAGTATGCGACTTTCTCAGTGTCGGTCGATGGAGGAAATCCGCTCGGAAGCCGGTGGTCCCAGGGCGCATTAGAGCTTGCTTTGACATAGCCAGGCATCGGAAACAAATCCTGTCGGTCGACACCCGCGCGGTTTTCATCCGCGCGCCGGAGGTCCTGATCACCACCCACAAATGGGGCTGGCAGGACTTGTGCTTTTACTTCCCGGGAGTGGATAGCCCGTTGCGCATGCCACGGTACAGATGGGCCGAGTCGTTCGCAGACGTATTCGACTCCTTCTTCTTGTCGGCCTTGCAATCTGCCAGCCTTCTGCTTGCCGCTGCCGACGAACCTACCATCAATGAGTTCGTCGCCAGAATCGGCGGCAGGATCCCAAAGGAGAGTATCATCTCCTTCCCCACGAGGGCCGACACCGACATCTTCCGCCCCGTCGATCAGACCAAAGCGAGAGAGGAGTTGAGTGTTCCCGTGGACGCATCCGTGTTCGTAACCGTTGGGCGGATCAACTGGAGGAAAGGGTGGGAGCTGCTGATCGAAGCATTCCAGCTCCTCCTAAGATCGAGAGGTGACGCGCACTTTTACTTTGTCGGTGACGGTGAAGACAGGCCGAAGGTGGAACTGAAACTCCGAGAGTATGGTCTCACCAAACGAGTGCATATTACCGGCTACCTCAATCCACGGGGGGTGGCAGCCTATCTGAATGCCGCCGACGTATTCGTTCTGGGCTCTCACTTCGAGGGGTGGCCTACGGTAATGGTGGAAGCCCTGGCCACCGCTACGCCGATTGTCTCGACATCGGTCAGCGCTGCCGCCGACCTAATCGAAGATGGAAAGAACGGATATATCGTCGGCAGCCGTGACGCACGGCGGTTTCGAGATGCAATGATCAAGGCTTTGTCGCTGGATGCTCGTTCGTTCTCTCTGGCCAAGTCGCGCCCCTATGCGTTGAGTGGCTTGGCCGAAGATATTGGTAACCTTTGGGCGCCACTGCGCTCCTGACAGAGATCTTTTCTCACAATGCCAACCGGAGGTGGAGGTGAGTGCCCATTCCGGTCCTGGATGTCGAGGATTGGCTGCTTCTCCAGTTAATGTGACTGAAGGGGATAGGCGTTCTCTTCGACCTGAACCCTCCATCGTGTCATCATAAATGTCTGCTCTCAACATGGATACCAAATTGATCACCGATGCTCAATGCGGGAGCCTCCGACCGTATTTGAGGCAACATGACTGCCGCACGTATCTCGGCTGGGCGATACTGATCGCATATGTGCTATTCCTCGTGTATCGAGCTCACCGCGGCGGCGAAGATGGCGAGACTGCGAACAGTCCTGTGTGGGAGCTACTAGACCCCCGTCGACTTGCCCAAGCAGGTGGCGGACTTGTCTTCATGGCTCTTGCTGAGTTAGCGTACTTCGTACCTGTCGGTTTCGTTGCCACCGTGGTTCTGCGCGGCGATTCGGCCCGGTTCCGTCGATTTCCTGTCCGTCTGCCTGCCCTGGCGATAGGCATCGTGCTTACGATCATGGTGCATGCAGTCAAGTCCATTGGTTCATGGTATATAGGTGTGGCCATAGGTATGGTGTTCCCTCTGCTTGGATGCTGCCTCGGAGCGTGGGCAGGCACAACCTGGCTTCGTGGCTGGCGAACCCGCCTTTGGTTTGTGCCGAAGGTCTTCTCGTTAGTTCTCCTGCTGCTTCTTTGCGCAGGTGCCATTGCGTATTTTTCTCTGGAGGACATACCCTTGCCGTTTGAGACCGTCCGTGTGACTTCTGCTGAGAAGCGCCGGTTAGTGCATCTGTTTAGCAATAAGAGTCTTAACTCTCCGAAGGAGGGTCAGACACATACCTTGTGGCTAACGGAGCGCGAGGTCAACGCGCTGCTTTCCTGGGGTTTGTCGCTCGGATCGCCGGAACGAAAAGCGAGGGTCCGTCTGGACCGTGACTCAGTTTCGCTCAGAATGTCCGTTCTCACGCTGTTTGGCGAGGAGAGACCCCGCTACCTGAATCTGAAGATGACAGGCGGTGCGGAAATTGAGGATGGGCATCTGCGGTTGCACGTGGATCGGTGCCGGATCGGTGCCGTGGAAGTCCCATACTGGCTTCTTCGTTCTCTCTGTCCGCTTGTCACCTCGTTCGTAAGACACGACCAACGAGCGAAACCGTTTCTGGATGCCATGAGAGGAATGACGATCGAGCCAGATTCCATCCAGCTCACCTACAGTCCTCCCGATTTGCCCACCGGACTGTGGAAGAGCTTCTCCCACCCTGCGATCACGAGCCAGGAACTGCTCGCCTCTGCACGAACTCACGTAGATTCCCTGCTGCTTCTGGCTATCGTCAGGCAGTTGTTCGATTCAGTTCCGAGCTTTGATCTGTGTCTGAAGACGGTGTTTGCTCTGGCTCGTGATCGCTCGACCCAGAGCGACCCAGTCATGGAAAATCAAGCAGCCATCCTCGCGCTAGGAGTGCTTCTTGGGCATCCCAAAATTGAAAAACTCCTGGGATTCATCGTTGTCGACGGCGACGATGATGCCGCTCGAGAAGATCTGCGCCGCGTCGCCATCCACGGACGGTCCGACTGGGTCGGGCATTTCTGTGTCAGTGCGGCAATCACCACACTCACAAACGAGACGATCAGCGACGCCGCCGGTCTGCTCAAGGAAGAGCTCGATGCCGATGTGGGTGGGAGTGGATTCTCATTCGCTGATCTGCTGGCTGATCGAGCCGGTAGGACATTTGCTCTCTCGGCTACTTGCGACGAGGCTGCCGCCCGCAGTATGCAAGATCGCCTCGCTGGCGGTTTTGGTATCGAGGAGGTGTTTCCCCCGGCCGACGGCTTACCAGAACGGGCATCCGATGCTGAGCTACAGTCGCACTATGGGGGCGTAGGCGGAGAAGGTTATCTCCATCTTATTGAGGAGATCGAGGGACGTATTGCCGCTTGTGCCGCGTACCAGTAACCACCGCAGTCTGTGCTGGAGATCTCCGGTAGGCCCGATCTATTTGGTGGGTCCGAGCGATGCGCGTGGTTGGCTCTAGCGGCATGTCTTACAGGTTTCTTTAGCCTTGTGTTTATGGATACATCTCAGATATAGGTGTTCAGGCTTGTCCGCCTAAAGGCAGACTTCATCGCAAACAACTGGGTACAAGTGCAATCCTGGCAATGCCACTGATGGGCATTGTGTTTCAGTGCCTGACGCGCACAAAAATTGGGAGATTAGACATGAAACGAGCATTGGTATGCGGAGCAGGGAGGTTTATTGGGGGACAGCTCACAAAGAGGCTGAAGAAGGAGGATGTCCTCTATGGTTCATTTGCATTGTGTTCATTTTACTTGATGCTTTACTGAATATTATGAGAGAAAAGCCAAGGAGAGCTATAAGGTGTGGCAAAGTATCAAGTAAAGAAGACCCCACCAATGAAGGGAAGGAAGGGCAAAAGCATACCCGGAAAAGATATATGGGATTATTGTTTCGAGTGCAGCTATGAAGCCCGACATCCGTAACACTGGGAACACCATCAGCTACGACAACAAACTTGAGCTTGTCGGTTGGGCTAGCATAAAGGCCAGGACCTCGCTGGCCCTGGTTGCGAGGTGCGAGATTGCTTGAGTTGCCATGATAATGTCCTGGGAGGATACTTCTCGATTGATAGGCACCGGTGTATAGTGGCGCGGTGGCTGCCTGTAATGTTAAACGGCGAGAATAGCCCGCGTACGATTAGGTGCTCGTGGGTATAGCGCTCGAGTCCGAAGCTACGCTCGACAACCAAATACGCAGCAAGAACTGGGAATGGCCGAGTGATCGCGACCAATAACGCTGCCGCGGCGGTTTTGTGAGTAGCATTAAGGCATCGAGGAGCTGAGGCAATGACGTCCGCGCCCGGATTTCCAATATCGCCTGTAACCGGTCATGATTTTCTTAAGGCGCGTGAAACACCTCATTTAGCGCGATTGGAGAATAACAAATGAAGTCGAGTGCAAATGTCGCACGAGTGGTATGGAATTGGAGAGAATCTGACTTTACCGAAGAAACCACACGGCGTGTGCGTAGGAAGAGGTCCCTTATCAGGTTTTGCATCATATTCCTTATTGGGTCAGTACTGTTCTTTCCACTCCGTCATGTCTGGATCGGCGGGATACTCTATGTCCTGAGTTTTTTAATCTTGGTCGGCGGCTTTGCCGTCCCGCAGATATATTCGGCTTTTGAACGGGTGGGACGTTTTCTAACCATCACAATCGGATGTTTGTTTACTTGGGTCCTGATGATTCCGTTCTTTTATGTATGTTTTGTTCCTGGAAGAATATTGTTGTGCCTATTTCGCAAAGATCCATTACAACGTGCGCGAACACCTGGCGCTCAGTCTTACTGGATTAGCAAGCAACGTTCATCGGAGAAAACGCAATACCAGAAGCTCTACTAATGAACATACTTGGAATAAGCGCATACTACCACGATTCGGCGGCTGCGCTGCTGTGTGATGGCGAAATTGTAGCTGCGGCACAGGAGGAAAGATTCACGCGTAAGAAGCATGATGCCGGTTTTCCTGTCAACGCCGTAAGATATTGTCTTGCGCAAGGCGGCTTACAAAATGGCTGTTTGGATGCAGCAGCCTTCTACGAGAAACCTGTGACGAAATTTGCGCGGATTCTGGAGACCTATTTCGGCGTCGCCCCGAAGGGCTTACGCTCTTTCGTTATGGCGCTACCCTTGTGGGCCAAGAAGAAACTCTGGATTCCAATGGAAATCGAATCTCAACTTGCCAAGGCAGGCGTGACACTAAATGAACCGATTTACTTTCCTGAGCACCACGAATCCCACGCGGCTAGTGCTTTCTATCCCTCCCCGTTTGATAGTGCAGTTATCCTAACACTTGATGCTGTAGGAGAATGGTCAACAAGCACCATTGGACTTGGGCAAGAGAATAAGGTCGAAATTCTCAAGGAACTGAGATTCCCACATTCATTAGGATTGCTATATTCCGCTTTCACCTATTTCACCGGCTTTCGCGTCAATTCGGGAGAATACAAATTAATGGGGTTAGCGCCATATGGTGACCCGGAGTATGTTGACTTAATATTGAATGAGCTTGTCGATCTGAAGACAGATGGCTCCTTTCGCCTCAACTTGGACTATTTTGGCTATCTCGATGGATTAACCATGACGAATGGTCGATTCGCAGAGCTATTTGGTGGGGCTCCGAGAACTCCTGAATCTGAAATAACAAAACGGGAAATGGATATGGCCCGTTCTATTCAGGTCGTTACCGAAGAGATTGTTATGAGAATAGCTCACTATGCCCATGCACTGACGGGTGAGGAAAACGCCTGTCTGGCTGGAGGTGTTGCGCTCAACTGTGTAGCTAACGGTCGTCTCTTTCGGGAAGGTCCTTTTCAAAACATATGGATTCAACCCGCTGCAGGAGACGCTGGGGGAGCGTTAGGTGCGGCATACGTCGTTTGGCACATGGTCCAAAATAACAGACGTGAATCAAATGGTGTTAATGATAAGATGAATGGGGCATATCTGGGTCCTGAGTTTGATGTCATGGAAGTCGGGGCTTATCTAGAACATCATCGCTACGTTACCACCAGAATAGACGATGAAGAGCAATGGGCTAAGCACATCGCTCAACTGCTATTTGACCAGAATGTGATAGGGCTATTTCAAGGTAGAATGGAGTATGGCCCTCGTGCTCTTGGCAACCGCTCAATAATTGGAGATGCTCGTTCTCCCAAAATGCAACGGATCATGAATCTTAAAATAAAGTATCGGGAATCTTTTCGACCCTTTGCTCCGTCTTGTCTGGAAGAGCGAGTAAATGATTTTTTTGAACTCGAAGAGCCATCCCCATATATGTTGCTTGTTGCTCCAGTAAAAACTGGTAGATGCAGGGGAATTGATAAAGCTCATGAACTTCCAATGCGCGAGCGCATTAATCAATTGCGATCTGACATACCAGCCATTACACATGTGGATTATTCCGCAAGGGTCCAAACAGTGTCCTGCGATGCCAATTCTAGGTACCATGCAATCATAAAGGCCTTTGAAGATCTTACAGGCTACGGAATTATCATCAATACATCATTTAATGTTCGTGGGGAACCAATTGTTTGCACTCCCGAAGATGCTTACCGATGCTTCATGCGCACAGAAATGGACTATTTGGTTCTTGGGCCTTTTATTCTCAGCAAGAAAGAGCAGCCTGATTGGACTGAGAAAAAGGATTGGCGACATGAGTTTACTCTTGACTAATTCTCAATATGTTTATGACTAAGCAATACATATAACCAACTTGTGCTTTTTGTTCGCTCATCCCTATTCACAGGCCGAAGAATTAACAACATGGCAAACTCATTTCCGGAAGAGATGTTCACTGCATAATAACCAGATAGCATTCTGATCATCATTTCAGATTCGTGCAAGGAGACAAGTATGCATTTTATTGGTTACCTTATAAGATTGTTGCGCGAATTTATTGGATTTGCAAAAACCAACCGGGCTTGGTGGATTATACCTATAGTAATCCTGTTGCTTTTGCTGAGTCTCATCATAATAGCCGCGCAAACATCGGCGCCTTTTATTTACACACTCTTTTAAAAGCGGATTACTCAGAAGTAAAATAGTATGAAACGTTTGTCCAGAAAGAAGAAAATCCTGTTCTCTTTAGCGCTTTACTTTCTAATCAGCTGCATTTGCCTCCTCGTTGCTGAAGTAGCTATTCGGATTGTCTGTCCACAATCTATACTTCCACGATTTGTCGAGAACACTACCTGGGGGATTCGGAAAGTTTTACCAAACATCAACACAATACATAAGACTCCCGAATATTCCTATCGCTACAGAACGAATTCAAAAGGATTCCGAGGCACCAAGGAACATGAAATTGTTCATCCTGAGAGCTGCTTTAGAATCGTGGTTCAGGGAGATTCCGTGACATTGGGACACGGTGTGAAGGATAATGAGACGTATTCATATTTTCTGGAAGAGATGCTTAACGAAGACGGATTCCGGGCCGAAGTTATCAATATGGCGGTTTCTGGATTCGGGACTGCGGAGGAGATAATTCAATTTCATGAAGTTGCAAAGAAATATAAGCCCGATTTAGTAATTCTGGGCTTTTTTCAGAACGATCCTTTGAACAATGCAGTCTGCGGATTGTTCACCGTTGAAGAAGGTGTATTATGTAGAACTGAGGATGATTTTATTCCGGGTATATATCTTCGGGACAGGCTATATGCAATTCCAGGCTATTCTTTCTTCAGCCAACATTCGCATCTATTCACCTTTTTCAGGCAAAAGGCTAGTAGTGTAGTCTTGCGACGGTTAAGGAAAAAGACGGAATTTCATAGCACACCTATAGAAGAGACAAAGGAACAAAACAAGGGAAACGCCACAAATCAGAACGCGTTACTTACAAAACTTCTCCTGAGGAAACATGTCGATGATGTTGCGCAGACCGGCGCCAAGTTATTAATAGTTGATATTGTAGATAAACGACTGAAGTCGTGTTTCCCAACTGACGTTGAGCATGACACGAACACTATGGCTATAAGCACCTACGATGCCCTCAAGCGCTCTCGGGACGAGGGTCGTAAACCATTTTATGAAATTGATTCTCACCCAACAGCAGAAGGACATAGAGCGATAGCTACTTGCATTTATGAAGCGCTGCGGGATGAGTGGGCAAGCGAAACATGGCCCAGCATATGACGAAAAAGGATGGCATTGCAATCTGCGCTCCGATCGTACCCTATCCAGCTGTGCTTTCACTAGGCGGCGACTTTTAATCAGTGGTGGCAGGCGGTGTGCACAGCTGCTGAACAGCTTGGTTTTATCAGAGTAAAGCTGCCTTTGACAAATATTGATAACACGCAAAACATGTTAACCTGGCATAGAAATCCCGGCCCAGCCGACCCGGCGGACGTGGTAAAAATGAAAATTCCCATTCGCGAGATAAAGGCGGGTTCAAGATGCAGTCTTGAGGTTGACGTGAACGTTAACGGCTCGCTCGAATCTGGGAGTGCCGGGATGGGCTAGCCGACAGGTCGACAGTTGCTGAAGGTAGGGGCTGGTCAGTTCACCCTAGCCAAGGCGACCTTTTTGCGTCGCATGGGAGGTTGCACATTTTCTGCGATGTCGGTCGCGATAAATCGATTTCTTGCTCAATTTATGGCGCCAGAGATCTGTTCATGAGACTGCAGGTGAGGTGTACACTGATGGCAGGATGCGGGGGAGAGTCGGCAGAGGATACGTGGGAGTCAATTATCAAATTTGGAATCGATTTTTTCAGGAGGTGTAACATGACGAAGGTAATAATGATGTGCGTGTATATTGTTTTGGCGGCAGCCGGTGGA
>Ga0114923_10003831_pt1 | contig 10103 bp, 18 predicted proteins | sample SumtaG_FD_89578 | JGI IMG/M metagenome (GOLD analysis project Ga0114923, IMG submission 89578) | Deep subsurface microbial communities from Indian Ocean to uncover new lineages of life (NeLLi) - Sumatra_00157 metaG | ecosystem: Environmental > Aquatic > Marine > Oceanic > Sediment | place: near...
ACCGTCTTGTTGGCCCGTCCGTTCCTGCTACGGAGAACCCCGTTCGACGCTCGAATCCGCAAGGGCTATTCGTATGCCCACGAGACTGACGTCACTCGGATCAAGACAGACCCAGAGGGCGAGGACATCTACCAGCGTATCGAACCCCCCTATGTGCCCGGTGAGATCGTTTACGGGGCCTCTGACGTCCTGGGGGGTACTAGCACACAGATTGACACCGGAAATCCTCTCAGCGGTAGCCTGAGCGTCCGTGACGACGATTCTACGGGGTCTGTGGCACTGACGACAACACCGCACGGCCTGGTTATCGGGGATCTTGTTTCAGTCGTTTGGGAAGATGGGCGCCGCGATGGCATGGAGGTACTTGGGGCCGATCAGCCGATCCAATTGGCCGGCGGGATGGGAGAGGATCTCCCCGCCGTGTCGACGGCCGTGACTGTTACCGAACAAGCCGCGATAACGATAGTTGAGGGAAACCGCGGCGCCCGGCGGTGGCGACAATACTGGAAAGGTGCCTTGGCCATGGGTGGGAAGGACGACACCGCTGCACAACTCGGGAACGCGGATATATACAACCCCGATGCCTGGACCATAGGACCGACGATTCTGGACTCACGCGACTCAGCTTCGGCCTTCACACTTGGTGAGGGTGTCGTCCTCGTGGCCGGGTCGATCAGCAAGACATCCGTCGAGCGATTCATACGCGGGGGATGGAACGTGCGAACACCACTACCGGACTACTCCCGGTTCCGTACAGCCGCGTTAACGCTGAACGACAAAGGGTACGTCGTGGGGGGGTCCGAACCAGGAACGCCGCTTCCGACGGCGATACGGGATGTCCTAGAGTACATTGCGGACGCGTGGACCAACCGAAGTGATATACCCGAGCCGGCTCGCGAGGAGATCGCCGCGATGGTGATGGGGGGGAAGGGCTACGCGTGCGGCGGCAACTCAGACATAGGCACCCAGATCACCGACGTTGACGAGTTTACCGCTCCGAACACTTGGGTAGAAAAGACCCCGATGCCCTCCCCACCTCGTGGTGATCACGCCGGCGCCTCGATCGACGCAAAAGGCTTTGTGTTCGGAGGCTATTATTCGGTCGGCGGAACCTATCTGTCAGACAACGACCAATACGATGCCGATGCGGACACCTGGACCGGAAAGACCGACATCCCCGGGACTGCACGCCGTCAACTGGCCGGTTTTTCATTGGGGGCTGAAGCATACATCTGCGGCGGGCGGACTGATTTTGAAGGGCGCGTCCGAGAGGTCCACTCGTGGAATCTCACGGTCTGGACAACTCGCGCGTCCCTCCCGGCACCTGAGCGAGAGAAGCATTGTTGTTCCACGTTGTTGGCCTAAGAAAGTAGAAAGGAACCTAACGAATGACTCCAGAGGAACTTATCAACATTGGGAAAGATATTCAGATTTTTCACAGTCGGTTTCAGATCCGGCGTTTCATTGCGGTGCGTTCCGGCGGGGGAACTATCTTCGGTATTTATTCTCAAGTGCTCCGAGAGTTAACCAGCCGGCAACGGGCGCTGATGGACCTCAGCGCTCAACGGGAACTGTTGAAGATCGATCTTGCGGAGCTGCAAGCGACGGACGGAACGTCGCATACGGTGTTTCAGGCGCAGCGTCGTGCCGTTAAAACCGTGCAAAAGCAATGGGCGCTGAAGCGGCTCGGCGATCAGATTGCAGATGTCCGGCGTGAGTTTTTAGAGTTCGCTCGACTGGCGACCGCACTCAAGAGACAGGTCGGGGAGCTGACGCCGGAAAAACGCGACCGCCTCGATCAAGAGCGATGGGTTTCCGAGCTTCAGATCAAGGCCGGTTCCGACCTAGTAGCTGAAGGGAGGATATCCAGCGGTACACTGGAGATGATACTAGCCCTACCGTCGGCGCTCCGCGAGGAGTTGACAGCCTTCGCTGTCGACAAGCAAGAACACGGTAAGCTTGTCGCCTGGTTGAATGCCTTTGAGATGCCAGAGTTGCCTGTCGATGAGTTAGCGGAGGAACCGGCAAGACGTTTGTTGGAGTTTGTCGAGGGTGAAGGGGTGGCCGCCCCGGCGGGGCTTATCGACGTAACCCCACCGGGAGACAGTGAGTCGTCATAGCTCTCCGCTACATCGCATTCCAGTCGTAAAGATTGCTCCGACAAGTTCGACAGTGAGCATCACGGCGTAGAAGTATGCCCGGTCCTCGTGCATGTAGCGTTCGAGCCGGGAGGCGAGATAATTTCCGAATCCCAAAATAGCGAACGCCGCTCCAAGGGCTGCGAATGGTTCCCAGCCTTGGCTTTCTCCGACCATGCGTCCAAAGGTGTCGAGTTTCATCTATCCTAACTCCTCAGAAGAAACTGGTTGAACAGGTAGAGGGCGAGCGCCACGACGACGGCGGCTATGAGCACCCGCCCCGTGTTAAGTGTCTGCTCGGCACTGCTGCCTTGCCCTCCGTCTATGATTGGATAAGCGTCCCAGTCTTCGCGATTGGGCCGCGTCTCCCTCGGCGTGAGCCGCCGCCGCGTGGTCGCGTGCCTGACTTCGTCTCTCCGTTTTGTGGTGTAGCGTCCTTGCATCGGTTCTCCTTCGCTTTCCGAGTGGTGATTGCCGCGCCTAGGAACCGGCCGAGTTTGTCGAGGTTCGCCATACTTAGTCCCTTGGTCGCGTGCCTGAAATTACATAGTTTGGACTCCGTGATATCACTCGCTATCGACACCGAACGGAACGTGCAACCATCTGTGTCGAGACGCATGACGAGCAAGTCGCGGAGTTGCTCCGATATTGTTGGCTTCTGTGTTCGTGTCATCCTTGGACTCTCCCTTTGAAAGCGTAAATTATCCTACGCCGACTGTTTTGAATTTCCAGCCGCAAGCGTTCTGTTTCGGCTGCCTGTACTGCCGCGCAGGCTAGCAAAAGCTTTTGGTCGCTGCCCATCGGCAACGTGAATTTGGCGTTGGGACTTGATCGTAGGTGATCCTCCAGAGCCATGATGCGCTTTGCCATTTCCGTGTCACATTGCAGATTAGTTCTCGCTGGCACTTGGTCCCCCCTTTCTGTTGTAGACCGCTTTGTCGTAGTCCTCGGCGAATATCAGGGTCAACCCTCCGAACGGGTTTCCGAACACCCACACTGTTCGACCGGTTATGATGTCCGGCGTTCCCACGGTGCATGCCCGATCGAGGTACGCTTGTTCTAAACTCAGCGTGACTTCGAGGAACAATTGCAACACATGCAGCCGCCAACCTAATGACGTGACGATGTCTCATTCGTCGGCCTCCAGCCCGGGGGCGATAGTTTCCCTGATGTGTTCGTACACCGCCCGGCTCAAGAAGAGGCTGACGTCTGAGTCCGGGAAGGCGTCGACAAGGTCTCCCGACCAGATCAAACGCCAATACCATCGGCGCCAATCCGCTTCCGAGCCTTCCACTATGTCTGCCGATGTTACGATGGTGCGGGGACTGTCCGGCTGTCCGTCCGTGTCCCAGTGGCAGTAGCGTTCGACGCCAAAGGCCAAGGTGAACAACATCACCCATCGCCAGAACTTTTTGCGTTCCCGCTTTTGGCGTTGCGCGGCTGCTTCTATACATTTCGGTGTGACCATTGGTTAACATCCTCATACAACTCCGCGTTTGACGGTCCGCCGCCCGGGCCGTCTACTCTTGCGTTTTTGTCTCTTCTCTTCCCTGACCGCTGCTTGAACGGCCTGCATAAAACCCCATTCCGCTGTTAGATAGTATGTCCGTCTCGTCCCTTTCAATCGAAAGCCCAACAGGTTGGGCGGTTCAACACTCACGATGACGGCGCGTATCTTGCCGGCAGATAGCACCCCGTCACCTTCCGTCTCTCGCTTGACGATCCTTCTGACTTTGGTCATGTTCGTATGTCTCCATCCATCACTTGAACGTTTCTGTATGCCTATGCCCCTCTCGCTCGATCCTCGACACCCTGATCCGTAAAGGTTGCCCCGGAAGCGTCGATCCGATCCGTGATGGCCTGCTCTCTCGCTGCTCGCTCGCCCGTCCCTTTCTTCTTTGCGTCGTTTTTTGCCCAGTGCTCGGCGTTATCATTCCGGCTTCCGTCGTTCGGTAGAACCTGCCAGTCTCGACCGTTCTTGTGTGGTCGCACTCGCCAGCCATCCGCCAATAAGGCCGCGCGCATCTCGCTTCCGAGTCCGCTCAACATCAGGGCTATCTCTCCGGTGATACTCGGTTCTATCAGGTCGATCGCGTTTATCAGGGCAGCCAAGTTCCTGGCAACTCCCATGGGCGTACTTGCTTTTTCGCAATTCGTTGGTCGGCAGAACCTCCCGTCCAGTGCGTGATAGGATACGAGCTTTGACCACTTTTCGTCCTCGCGTCGCTGGACGGTGACCAATACTTTCGGGGGCGTGTGCCTCGTGTCCTTGACGCATACGCGGTGTCGGCTGTCGAGCAATACTACGCTTCCCGCGTCGCACATCTCGATTTCCTCTAGCTGATCTAGGTACTGTCGTCGGTAAAGCTTTTCAAGTAGAATCATCTTCGTCTTGATACCTCCCAAAGGGTTAGGACAGCCGCCGGACGCCACGCGCGCCCGGCGGTACTTCTATGTCAGAGGGTGACAAACAGCCAACCCCTGACCCATGATCCATTGACGCCGTGTGACACCTTGGCGTCATCCGCTTCCGACTCCCGGTCGATTTGTATCTCTTCGCATTCGTACTGCTCTCGCGCGGCGTCGCGTGCCTCGTCGTCTCTCGCTGCGACTTGTTCGGCCGTCGATGTTTCTATGTCGTCGGCCTGGTCGAGGAGGGTGAACGCTCCTGAGTCTGTCTCGACCTTCGCGACAATAGAGCTGTCTCGCTGCTCGCTTATCTTCGCCATCACGTCAACGGCGCGGGCTCCATACCTGCGGTTACATGCGTGACAGTACAGCGGACGCGTCGGCTCTCCGACTGGGCAACGGGTGTAGTTGCCACAATCGGGAGTGATGCACGTGGGGTGGACCAATAGAACCGAACCGCTCCCCGCACAGGTCGGACATCCTTCGATCTGCTGTATCGTCCGCATCACAGTTACGGCTCTCGCCTTGGACTTGAACCGCGAATATCTCCGCACGTTGCTCTTGATTGCGTCGAGCCAAGTCGGGGTGTTTTCGTCTTCGAATCCGGCAAACCATTGAAGATGGTGGGCCGCGTTTCGATAAACCTGCCACCATTCCCTTTTCTCTTTTGCAAAGTGCTCAATCATCGGTTGTGTGTTTTCCGCCTGTCCTACTTCTTTATGTTGTTCGTTCGCTGGCATCGTTTCGTCCTTCCGTTAAACTAGCCCGTAGCAATTAACCATGAGTGCTCTGATGATGATCCGTGCCTTGTTCGCTCGAACCCACCTAAACGCCGTCTCAAGTCCGAACCTCCGATTGTATCCCATGAGTGCCTGAAGCTGGACAATACGTCGGTACTCGCCCGTCGTCGGTGGGTGAAACCGTTGTGGCGTCGCTGGCATCGTTGCTGCCTCCTATACTGGTTCGCCGCGTTTGACTGCGGCCGTAACATCCATTGCGTTGCAAGCTTCACACAACACGTAGGCGTCGCCGTCGCCCGGACATTGGCAGGACTTGTCACACCGCATACATAGTGCATGGTGTCCGTCACACTTCGGGCAAGGGTCGCCGGTTCCCAGTGCAGCCGCTATCGCCTGGCGTGCTTCGCCCCGACGTAACGGTCCCTCGAACGGCTGCGTACCGCTAATCTCCCACTGCTCGATAAGCTTCACCATGTCAACCAATGCCAACAGCATTCGCCGCGAGGCGCCCGCAAGTCTTGCGTTCGCGAGCTGCTCGTAAGCTTTCGCTCGCGGTCGAGGCTCGACAGTGAACAATAGGACGCCATGCTCCCAAATTTTGATCGCTCCGTCGTCGTGCCTCTGCACTTCCCAGTCGCCTGGTGTGTGTCTGAATTCTAGGTCCATGGGCTGCGGTCGTTCCGCGTCGATCGAACGGCAGGCCGTGCAAAAGTCGTCCGGCGTCCTCAGTAACGCGATTGCCGCCTGCACGCTCTGAACCCCTCCTATCTGGCCGTGCGCGTCGCATACGACCGCGATGGGGTTCCCGTACGCGTCGATGCCCTGTTCTTTCGCGTTGTAAGCTGTGACCGTCCCTGGGCAGTGCGGGTTCGCTCGCTCTGCAAGCCAGCCCGATTCGTTGTGATGCTGTGTTCTCGCCATGGTTTCTGCGCTCCTTCTTTCTAGCTGCGAAAATACTCTCTTCCGTCTTCGTCCCTGTGCAGACCGTCGTCGGGGACACCTTGCAGGGCAAAGTCGCCCGCGCCGCTGGCACCCTCGATGTCGTAGTCGCGTACCTCATACGAGTACCCGTCCGGTAGCCCGTCGACGTCTTGGACGATTCCGCCCTCTACGGTGATAACAATAGTGCGTTCTGACATCGTTCGTTGCTCCTATGTTAGAGCCTGAATTCCCTGCAAAGTCCCTGGTTCTCATGGTGTTGGGCCAACGCATACAGATAGACGCGTCGGCGGTTAAACTTGCTGATAATCGGTGGAAAGTAGGCGAGAAGTTCTCGCATCAACTCACGATCCGTCAAGCCTACGTGCCTGTTTCTGACTATAAATCTGATCTCCCCTTGCGGTAAACTAGGCGGCTCTCCGCCGTCCGATGGTTTCCAGCCCCAAAGTGCTTCGTTCTTCCGGCTCATAACTTTCGCTCCTATCAAGACGAGGTTTGATCCTCGCGTGAAGTTCCGTTACTCCGTACGTGCTGCACCGCAGCCGCAAACGCCGTCCAAGCGGTAGTCGTGAAGTGCTGGCAATATCCAGAAGGCAACTTCCCGCCCATAGTGCTCGCCGCCTCCGGCCCGTGGAACGTCCTTCCATCGCCAGAACGTGACTTGCCCAACCCTGTCGAATACCAGCAGGTCGGCATCGATTCCGCCTTTGAATGGTCCGCCGCTCGTGCTCATGGTTTCGACCTGGCCGACCGGCGTTACCGCGTTCGCACAATGCGGCCCCCAAAACGCGCGGCCGCCATACAGTCCCTTGCGGGGTATCACGTCAAGCAAGGCGTCCTCGAAGTCACTATGCTCCGTCACCTGGCATAGTTCGCCGTCCTTCATCGCATACCAGCACGACTTAACAACCCTGATCTGGTCGCCCTGACTGACTCCTCGCTTTCCGACGCCTCGCGTCATCGTCATCGGTCCGCCCTCCCTTGTTTGTCGGATGTGCTCTATCCGGGATTCGAATACGTCGATCATCGTCTCGTTTCTCCCTGTCAACCCGCAACAAAAGACCCAACGCGACAAGCGCTAACATTTGCAACGGTGATATCAGTATCAACCAAGTCATCTAGGCGCCCTCGCGCCGAGTGTGTTCGGCAGCGTCAAACGCGAAGGCGTCCGAGCACTCCCTGCACATCCCGCCAGTGTCGCGAGCTTCCGGCCGTAGTCCGCATTGATTGCAGTCGCACACAACAACAGTGTCACGCACAATCGGTGGCATTTTCATAAGCTTGCGCTTAGCGCTTCCCGGTAGTTGTTCCCATCGCAGCAACGCGCCCGGGTTCGCTGGGTAGGTGTCGCCGTCCTTCGCGTCCGTGACAATGGCCAGCCGAGTTTCGACGTCCGAGTGTCCCCAAAACACGAATCCCCAGCCGCGACCATGGCGTTTGAGCGCCCTGCAAAGTTTCCAGTTTTTCATCGGATCGATTCTCCCTTGTTAGGTGTCTGTTGTTTGTCAATTACGCCGCAGCCGCTCGCTTCGCGGCTCGCCTTAAAACGTCCGGTAGCTGGTCGATACAGTCGCGGATATTGTTTCCGCGTAGGTCAACGCCGCACTTCCCCTGGATGTAGGAAAGAAACCGGAAACCGGCCGGAATTGGTAAGGAAACGTCTCGCGCGATACGTTCCAAGTGTTCGGCTACTTCAGGCGCCGACGGCTTACGGAACCTGAATCGACGCCATCGGCTGAACAATCCGTCAACGTCGTCCGCCCAATTGACGGACGTCGTCGTGCCGATGACCAGAACGTGCGATGGCAGATTTTCCAACAGTCCCAATAACATGCGCATGCAGTCACGGTTTAGATGCTGAATTTCATCGATGACATAGCAACGTCGCGGAGAATCCCCCCAGCCGAAAACCGACATCTTGTTCGATAGTTCGCGAAGATCGGCGACGCAACAGGCGCGAGAGTCTATTTGCTCGATTGAAAAATCAGAGCAACCGAGAGCGCGCGCCGCGACGTATGCCGCGCTTGTCTTTCCACAACCCGCTATTCCGTCCGATTCAAACAACCAGCGTTCTCCGCAACCTTGGAATAGCCAGTCATCCCCGCAAGCTTCGCGAATTTCCTCGATAATCGGTTGACCTACAAAATCGTCGAACGTTTTCGGCCTATACTTTTCACTTAACATGGTGTCAATTCTCCCTCAGTTTGTGGCGTCGCTGATATCGCTTCGCCCGAAAGTGCCTCAATTAACGGTATGATGCACAACCAGCCGAGACCGTGATTTTTCCCGCCGCAAGAACACTCGCAAACCGGTCCCTTCGCGAATTCGCAAGCATCATTGCAAGCGCAACGGCTCGCGGCTGATCGCTTGGTATCTCTCGGACCGACCTTGCCAAGCCGGATATGGTGCGTCTTATCGCCGACGACATACGCGACGTTGCCCCACAAGTCGCGGACGGTCGCTGGAGTGTATCCGCAACTAGGGCAGGTCATTAGGTCCGCACTAATCAACGCGTCGCCGTGCGTCGATTCGGTTTCAACCGCCCAACGCTCGGAACACTTCCGACACTTCATAAAATGTCGTTCCATGATTCTAACCTCCGATGTTTTCGGGAATTCCTACCCAACGCTCGCCAGCCGCGAGGCGCTCGACTTGGCAGATACCGTTCGCGCCGGCCGACCTCACGACAACAGTTTGATTGACTTCGCGCCTGAACACTTCGATTGCGTCGGCGCGGTCTCTCGCTCTCACAATATGTGTCGACGCTTTCGGCGACGTCGCAATGTTCACGTAGGTAACTCGGTAAGTCGGCATAATTTCACGCTGCTTCCCGCGCCACTGTGAGCGCTGTTAAGTCGTCGATAAGTGCCCTAGCTGTTTTCGCGATACGGTCGAGACTCGCGCGAAGGCGCTTCGCGTCGCCGTTCCAAATTGCAATATAGATCGAAGCACGAACTTCGGTCGCTAGATTGAAGTGTTGACAAACGACATACGCGACGCTTTCGGCCTCTAACTCCGCGACGTGCGCCGTTTCCCGTATCATTCCTTCGCGATCGGCCTTGCTTTGATGCATCGATTCGTGCGCTAGTTCGTGCGCCAACGTTTTCGCCTGTTGCCCTGTTGTGTAGGTGTTATCAACGTCGACTTTTCCACCATGCGACGTGCCGAAAGCGCTACGGTCGATCGGCGCTAGGTTGACCGCAATCTTGCGATTTTCGGCGACCGTTACCAGAGCGGATAACAGGGTATCCGCGGCGCTTTCGATTATTGGACACTCAACAGTCGGTATATCTTTTCCGTCGGTCTGGTCGACGTCAAACACATATACAGGCCTGAATGAGCAACCGGCGACATCTTCACCGCTTGCCGTGTCGGTCCGAGTGTATGGTCGCGGCGCGAAGATCATAATTCCCTTTTCGCCCTTGCGAACATATCGCCCAAGGGTGTTCCATGTTTTGAAACCGGCGACTTGACTTGCTTCCGGGCGTTGGGAACAAATAAGTAATGTGTTGCTCCATGAGTAGCTATGGAACTTCGATTGCGCGTTCAGATACGCTATGAACGTCTTGGACGCACGAACTTTGTCAACCGCTTTCGCGAGAGACTCTATGCTGGCGTTGACGCTCGCGCGTAGCGCTTTCGCCTTGTCCTTGCTAGATTGTTGCGGTATGCTTGCCATATCGATCGCTCCTTAACAGTGGTCGGTCATGGTGGCGGTTGTTCACAGCAACGCGCCACTTCTTATCATTAACGACTATACAGTATCGACAATGCCTGTCAACCCCTTGAGCGAAAAATCTTTTCGCCCTATTGAGTGCAGGCTGGTCGCTCCTGCCTATTGAGTGCAGGCTGGTCGCTCCTGCCTATTGAGTGCAGG
>Ga0114923_10003832_pt1 | contig 10103 bp, 20 predicted proteins | sample SumtaG_FD_89578 | JGI IMG/M metagenome (GOLD analysis project Ga0114923, IMG submission 89578) | Deep subsurface microbial communities from Indian Ocean to uncover new lineages of life (NeLLi) - Sumatra_00157 metaG | ecosystem: Environmental > Aquatic > Marine > Oceanic > Sediment | place: near...
GAGCGGATAATGATGATCTCACCTGTAATGGACTTCAACTGGTCGGCGTTGGCGTGGCGAACTGGGCCATCGCCAAGTTGGTCACATGCGATCCGGTACTGGTTTGTCACTGTTTTGCGGCTGGCCGGAGAGTGCTTTTCGCAAAAGCGACCGGTAATGGCTTCCTTGGTACATTGACCATAAGCGGCGATGTATTCGCATTGGGCCATGTTGTTCTCCCTTGATACTGGTGTACTCTTATTGTGGTCGTTTTCCCGTATATTTTCCAACAATTCCCCCTGTTTTGAGTATTTATTTTGAAAGGGGCTCAAACCCCTTTATATAGGGGTATGTGAGAGTGAGGGGCGGGGCGTGAGGTGAAAATAATTTCGAGCGATTTCACTTTGACGCGGCAAATTCGGGAGGGTTTGGGCGACCGCGAAAAAACACGAAAGCGTTTGGTGGTGTGCGGGTGTGTGGTGGGTGTGCGGGTATTTGACCCTCCCCTCCCCGCTGCCCTGAGAGGCTCTGTACGGCTCGCTGACGGCCTCCGGGAGGGTTCAATGAGAGTTCACACTATGGCGGTAGGAGGCCTTTAGAAGGGCGGTGACGAGCTGAACCCACCCGTGGTCCCGGGAAAGGTGTAAGTCCTTTGGGGGTAAGGGTTTAGGTCAAGTTTCTTTGTGTGTGGGGTGCGGGTGGGTAGACCCTGGTGCGGTGTTGGGGTTGTAAGTGGTGTGGAGGTAAGGATTTACGACGATTGACGCGTCAGTCCCTTGGGGCGGGTGGGTAGTACTGTCTAAAGGGCACTGCATACTCATAATCCCTTTCTTCCTCATCCTCCCTACAATCAGACCCACCCGCACCACCTCTCCCACCCACGTGTACTGTACATATATACATACTATACGTTATGTCTACTACATCTACTATACTATACCAATGGTGGGTACCTTACCTACACTGTGTAGGTACCGGTGGGCGGGGCAGATAGAGGGGTGGGTGGGCGGCACCTACCCACCCGCATGCCAGTATGTGGGCTGGTGGATGGGTGGTGGGCTGGTGGGTGGGTGGTGGAGTGGAGTGAGCACCACAATTGAAGGTGGATGTAAGGAGGATATCGCGGCTTATACTAGAGGTAGGGAGTATAAGCGTTGGAATGTTTGTGCAGGCGGTACCGGGGAGTTGGGATGGGGATACGGGTGTGCGGGTGGGTGGGATTGTGCGGTTTATACCGGTAAAACAGAGTGATTGGCGGTATAACGGTTGTAGTAACTGGGTCGATTGTGAGGGCGCGGTATTGACCGGGTGGGTAGGCTAAAGGGCTAAAGGGCCAAAGGGCTAAGCCCTAGACCCACCAGGCTACCCTGTGTGTACCATGTGTGTCGATCCTCCACCCATGCCGGATCGTGCCGATTATTTCAGGGTGGGGATTATGGCCGATGCCAGGTTTGTACACCCTTTGCTGTGTGTGGTCATTCCGGTGGCGGCGTTACGAAAGACTCCTCTCCTATGGGTTGTGTCGTTTACAACTATTTTCTATGTAGACTCTTTTCAGACGCCGCCACCGGAAATTGGGGTTATATCACTATGGGGAATCAACGTAAGTCTAGGCTACGAAAGAGGTTACGCGGACCGGAATACCTGCGGAATCAGGCCGGAATCAGGTTGGAAACACCGGAACACCGGTATTATCCGGATGTGGACATCCACATCCTTTGTGGTTATCCACATCCTTTGTGTTATCCACACTCCGGATTATCCCGGTGTTCCGGTGTTTCCACCAAACACCGGACCTGACGCCGCTCCTGCATAATCGACGTAACCCACCCACACCAAACGACTTGCGTCATACTGCCAATCGGCACTTCCGGAACGCTATTCAAAAACTCCGGGATGCCATAACCCCCTTCACCGTAAGGAGTTACAACCATCGCGGTGCCAACCCCCCAGGCGAGGGACTACCGCTATTTGTACACTAGTACATCTGTACACTAGTCAACACGCTCCCAGCCCCACCCACCCGCACGATCAGCCCGACCTTTACAGACCTTCCGAATCCCCGATTCGTCAATACCGGAAAACTCAGCGGCCTGGGCCATACTGATAAACATGATACCATCGCTACGTCTGACACATACCCCACGATACCTCTTACGCTCACGACCCACACGGACCGGAGGAGAACCATACGAAAGGTTCGCAACGGAGTTATCCGCAATGCCCCTCCCATACAACACCGTCTGCCCGACCCCGATCGGCCCGACCCACGCATCCAGCACAGTCCGATCAACGTAATGAGTCCGAGCAGCCCCATCTTTCCGCAAAGCCACTCCCATCCGCCCACTCGCGTCCCGTGGGCTAGACCGCAACATCTTCGCTTTCCGCACAACCTTCCCATCTGCGTCACGTTGAATGACCCGCATAACCCTACCTAGGCTGGACACTTGATACAATCCCTCGTACCCGACCACATCTCGCCATTGTTCACTGTACATAATCTCCTCCTTCCTATTCTAGTTACAATACTCCCAGCCCCACCCGCCCGCACGTTTAGCCTTACCATTACAGACTCGCCAAATCCCTGATCCATGACAGCCACTACATCGGGCGGCTTCGCTCAAATTGACGAATTCAGTACCATCACTACGTCTGACACGACGACCCTTCCAAACCCGACGACCATACGAAAGGTTACCAAGGGAGTTATCCGCAATACCACTCTCCCCGTGTAAAGCCGTCTGACCGTCAGGACAAGGCCCAACAAACGCGGCTAGCACAAGCAGATCAGCATACACCGCCTGCGCATTACTGTTTTTCGATAGACTCAGGGTTAACCTCCCAATTGACGCCGTGCAAGGTGAAGTCTGGAGAATCGCTCCAGTCCCTCTAATCTTCCTCACCCTACCCAGGTCAGATACTCGGTATAACCCCTTGTATCCTACCACATCTCGCCATTGTTCACTCATCGCATACCTCCTATTTCCATCAGGACCGTTAGAAATGGCGCACCCGGCTTGGCCCGTAGCATCGCTACGATCAGGCGTAACCCACCCAATTGCCATAGGGTGGGAAGATTCGTCAGAACTGCTTTTTTCGTTACAACACCTGGCATTATACGCTCCCCGTGTGCTTGACTATGTCTGTCCGCTCGCCTGTCAACAGCAAAGCCTCAATGAGCATCACCCATCAGATGCTCTCCTGGTTGGTAAGGGACAAAACATTACCCGTGATCCACTCCGATCGGGGCGGGGCATTGGTTTCCTTTAGATTGTCACATCCAAGATCATATTATGACCTTTGTCCGTGACCTTGACCGTTCGCTCGGCCTGACTGATTAGCTCCCCATCTCGCCAGTGTTCCATTCTGAGTTTACCGACGAGAGGGTTGGCAGCACGGAACACCTCTTTCGCGGAATCGAGCGTCGGGTAAACGTCATTGGTCTTGGTGTCACGCCAGCCATTACACACCCTCTCCAACCTCATCTCATCATCATGAGGTGTAACCTTGTAGCGGTAGACGACGGCCCGATTCCAAGAGAGCATGTCATGGATGACAGAGCCCCTTGGGAAGTTTTGGAATTTCATGTTGTCTCCTTAGACACGCGGCTTGTGGTGTTGCTCGTTAGAATAGGGGGAACCCAAAGAACCAGGAATACACTAACAACACGAACAACCCGGTTATGACCTTTCGGATAGGAATAACGGCGAATAGTTCAGGGAGGTTTGTGGCGGCCAGAAGGCCCTTGATGGTTGGACCTTCTATAGCAATTGTGCGATTGAGTCGGATTATTTCCAATTCCTGCGTTAGACGGGTTATCTCGGCTGGCTCGGATGGTTCGGTCGGGCTTTCTTCCATAGCAATTGCACGCTTGAGTCGGATTATTTCCAACTCCTGCGTTAGACGGATTATCTCGGCTGTCTCGGCTGTCTCGGCTGTCTCGGCTGTAGCTATTTGTGGTGGTTCCGGCAAATGGTAGTCATCGTCACCACTAGCAATTTCCTCAAATTCAAAACCACCGTCACTACCATCACTACCGTCATTTACTGACCAACTAGCACCACACTTGCAAATAACCCAATACTGGTTATGCTCATAAGTGACACTACCGTCACTATGGGGACTATCGCTAGCCGAGGTATAATCCTCCCAAGCGGCCGTGATCCTCTGTTTGGTTTTGAGCATATCTAAGCCCTTTCGTGGTTACCTACCCGCAACATAGTAATCCTTCGCACCGGAATAACCCGCCCGAGCCATGCATTCCTTCCAACCCTTACCATGCCCATCCTTGCCATTGAGAATACCGTTCAAGGCGTGACAAACCTCATGAACCACCGTCTCGACACATTCATCAAAACTGGCCAACGGGAACAACCGGCTCGACAGGTGAATCTCGTATACCCCTCCCACCCATCGGCAGTTTGCAATCGACCGGTGCAATCGGTTGCACCAGGAGAATCGGATCCGGCCAACCGCGTAGGTATGACCGTTACAACCGCAGACTTGCTCCGCGATTTCATACGCCGCCGCCAAATTCGCATCATTCGTCATGATCGTACCTTAGTGAGGGGTTAGAATCGGCCGTTCATTCCATGATCGGCACTCAGTAGGGCAATCCCGACGACAACCGCGATTAGCATGATGAATAACATGGTTTTGCTCCCTTTGTTGCTCCTTGAACATTACAAGCTTACCACGCCATGCGCAGAAGTCAAATAAAATTCTCGGAATAGGCGCACGAATAACCCCAAGCCTATACAGGGTATAAGGTTACACTTGCAATTTATTTTCTCACCGACTCTTTCAGCGGAAACGCTTCGTGTTCATTTGGATTAAATGGGTAGGCTCATGAGCGCGAGCCAAAAGCCAAGGCCAAAGACGTAGCCAGCGAGCGCCACGGGCAGGGCGGTGGCAAGGAGGAGTGTGGCGGTGGCAAGGAGGAGTGTGGCGGTGGCAAGGAGGAGTGTGGCGAGTGCACGGCCACAAGCAACGATTTTCGCACAATACGTTAATACATGTTTCAGAAATCTCATGATGTTCTCTCTCTAATTTACATTTTCAGTTGGTGGGGATTTCAGATCACACCCACTCGCTGGCCAGCGGGGCAGCCAGCGGGGCAGCCAACCCCGCTGGCCACTCACCTATCATCGCACCTATCCCAATCCTCAAGACCGTAAGATTCGGCCAACTCATCACAAATGTCATCCACCCACGCTTTGGCACAAGCCAACTTAGGGTAATCCTCACTACCACTCTTACGAGCCAGACGAGCATCGTAATCCAGAGCATTAGCGAACTCACGCCAAATGGTCAAATACCACTTTTCCTCTGTGTCGCAACACTTCGGCCTAATGCTCCCTAGTGTTAGGCTTCTGGTGGTATGAAGCTTACAATTCGCACCGTCCGCCCACCCCTCACAAAGCTCCTGGATGTCACAAGGTATCCTAATCGAATCAACTGGAATCATGGTTATTCTCCCTATAATCCGCATCGGCGGTACTTACCGGACAGCCGGTATTCACGGCATAGTCGGATTTGGCGCTGTTGTTCCGTCTCAACCAGCATAATGAATAGGATGAACAGAATTGTTCTCATCGTTACCCTTACACGCTAGCGCGTTTAGTGTGAAGCTTACCTTCATCGCTATCTCACGACTCTGGTAGGTTGCCCAGTGGGCCCAGAAAATGCCATCAGTTGACTTGTAAAGCATCTCGCCAACGTTCTTATATTCGATTCGCATTGCTTCGCTCCCGTGTAATGGTGCCTTGAACATTACAAGCCTACCACATTGTGCGCACAGAAGTCGAAAGATTCTCGGAAGATTGTAAAGATTACGGAAAATAGTTTTCCGCATACTTCCAACCGTAACCGCCGGTAGTTTTGCCCTTACCATTACACACCCGCCAGATATTTTGACGCAAACATCCGGACTCTTCAGCAGCAATAGGCATACTGGCAAATCTAACACCATCACTACGAACGACACTTCTACCTCCGTCGGTCTTATCCCTACGACGATCAAATGCGTTCTTACTCCTCGTTCCGTAGCAGAGGTTGGAAACGGAGTTGTCTAATTTACCGGCAGTCCCGTGGCAAACCTCGCAACCGTCAGGACGTGATCCAACCCATGCGGCCATCACAATCCGGTGTACCGCTATAGACCGTTGGCTCCCTTCCTTGCATAGGGTTACTCCAAGGTGGCCACTCCTATCAATCAGATTAGCCCTCAGAACTCTCCCGACCACTTTCCTCGTTCCGCGCCAATACTTCACAACCCGGTCAACAGATCGAACACGTCCTAGATCGGATACTTGATAATATCCGACATATCCGATTATATCACGCCAACGCTCCATTGTGCTCACCCTCATAATCGTCAAATCCCGCAGGCCGCGCGAAATCGGGCATAATCGAAACGACCGTTTGTACTGGCCGCGACCGCCATGAACGCTTCAATACATTCAACCGTTGCAGCCCGCGCTTTCGGACCATCCGATTGATCCAGCAGAACTGCAAAAGACTCTGCCATCGCTACAAAATGTTTCTTCGTCATGATCGTCACTCCCTGTAATGGTGGTGGTTAACTGATATAGGCCACAAGCTCCCTACAACCGCTGCTCATGGTATAGTAGGAAACAACTGCATAATTGTCAAAGAACGTTCGGTCATGTTTTTCGGCACAAACGTCACAGATAATGTGAGCATCACAAGCAGGACGAAGCTTCAATTTGACAGAACCCATACGACCGGGCATATCAGTAGGTTCCGCTTCAACGCCATGATCGGCACAAGCCGCAACAACCGCATTAAGCAACTCAGCCTTAGAATCCCAATAAGTCTTCAAATTGCACACGGCCCGACGAACCGGATGTTTCGACGTAATCCTCATAATCGGCAACCCTCGGTGGTGTTGGTGGTGGTGGTGGTGGTGGTGGTGTCTGAACAATACAAGCTTACCACGCCGTGCGCAGAAGTCAAAGAGAATTCTCGGAATAAGCGCACGAATAACCGCAACCATATACAAGCTAGGGGTTTACGCTTGCAAGTTATTTTCTCACCGGTCGACGTTGCCCCGCTGGACGCTCACCGGTCGACGTTGCCCCGCTGGACGCTCACCGGTCGGACGTTGCCCCGCTGGACGTTGCCCCGATGGACGCCGTTAGGAAAGGTGCGGCGTCATCGTTACAACCGCACTCACAGGCATAAGGGTCATGATCGCCACAGATCGGACAAACGTCAGAAAGCAGACAATCCAACTGATCCTCAAGATCCAACTCATCCCGCCAACACTCACAGAGCCCATGAGCGCCACAATCGATACAAGGCCCAATTTCGACACAAGGGTCAAGATCGGCATATTCCTCACAGTCCATCGCGTTCCGTTGCGGGTCGCCGTAGGGAGCGTAATCGTTACAATCGGATTCGTAAGACATTTCGGTACTCCTTGTGAAATCGTTACAACCAGACCGCCCCATGATTGGGGCGGCCCCGGACCCCACCACAGGGCTAGGCCGTCTGTAACAGTTGTTCCAGTATTTCGGTTTGTACTTCAGGATCCGAATCTAACACATCGGTGGACCAATCATCCCGCAATTTCCGCCTAACCGCCCGATACGCTTCAGTCTGCATAGCCGCTTCGGTCGGCACAGCATGCACATGTATCACACGCTCTTTTCTCGGGAAAATCGCCACATACGAGCTAACCCGTATTGTGCATGGCATCCCGTCGACCGTCACAGCCCGACCATTGAATTCTTCCCAATCTTTATAGATAGCGTAGCTAGCCATGGTTTCGCCCTTGGTGGTGGTGTTGCCCGAACATTACAAGTATACACCACCACGCGCAGAAGTCAAACAGAATTCCCGGAATATCTCAAGATACTTTCCGCTGGCCACTAACCGTCACAATACCTCCAACCGTAGCCACCGGAAGTTTTCCTTTTGCCCTTACAGACAGCCCAAATAGACTGAGAGTGACAATTGGACTCTTCGGCAGCTTCGTACATACTGGCAAATTCAACCCCATCACTACGAGCGACTCTTCTGCCTCTATTGGTCCCATCCCTACGTTTGTCAAGATGGTTCTCACTGCGAGTACCATAAGAAAGGTTGGAAATGGAATTGTCGGCTACCCCGTTCGGACCATGGCAAACCTCACAACCGTCAGGACATGGGCTAACCCACGCAGCCAGTACAAGCCGGTGAACGTATACAAGCGTCGGAACCCCTTCCTTACATAGCTTCACGCTAAGGTGTCCAGACTTACTATCCGGAACAGACCTCCGAATCTTCCCGACCAGTTTCATCGTCCCATGCCGACCATGCGGAACAACCCGGTCAACCGAACGAACCCGCCCCAGGTCGGACACTTGATAGTGCCCCTCGTATCCGACCACATCGCGCCATCGCTCCATCCTTAATTTCCCTCCCACTCGGCATATTCCGTAATTGCCTCATTAAGCGCGTCAGTCATATTTTCCTCACTGACAACATAGTGCCACTGACCGCCAGGATTCACATAACCCATGATGTCGGGACACTTATACCCGCTGACATAACCGGCAGGAACCCGACAGTTTTGCTCTTTGTCGTAATGATCGTCACGACTTATGTAAAGCTCACCATTGTACTCTTCGAGAATACCCTCCAACTCGCCACGATCGTGCAACTCGGCAAGACCTGGATGATTGGAAAGACTGATTTGCTCCTCCAACTCCCCAACTTCCCACGATACCAGACAACAGCCACCGCCGTAATAAGCCGAGAAATCACTACTTTCGTGAATAGCCTCCCAATTGTCCCAATCGTACACTTTCTGCCAAACGGTATTAACCATCACATTCAGCAGTCGCGGGTATTCCTCCCAGTCGATTTGATCGGCGCCATCGTCAACAATCCACTCTTTAACCTTATCCTTCCACTCGGTATGAATTTCCTTAACCAGAAAGTGGTAACCATCGCCGTAATCCTCATGCTCCGCGTAATCACAAGCACTCCCAGCACGGGCGTCAAGCGTATCAGTGACAAAATCCACATTAGCGTCACGACGTGCATCTTCGTCGCGGTGAGCATTACCGGTACAATCGACAAAGGCGTCCCCACGTCGGATATACGTATCGTCGGAACATTTCATCCGATCGTCAGGATGAGGCGCAGTCGGCACAAGCTCCCCATCGAACGTCCTTTGCAACATCGGGCTATTCGGATCATCCTGGAAATCGCCCTTGACCGCATCATTCTGCGCATTTGTTTCAATCGTCATAATCGTTACCTCGGTGGTGGTGAAGGTGGTGGTGGTGGTGGTGGTGGTGGTGGTGAAGGTGGTCGCGAAGCGATAAGCGCGAACCAACTATTCCGGTTTTCGTTTCGTCCAGGTGGTAATGCTCCCTGAACAGTACAAGTATAGCGTACTATGTGGAGAAGTCAAGAAAGTTTCCGAGCATTACGGTTGTTTCGATTGTTAGCCCTCATAGTCGATCCAATTATAATAAGGCCGCCAGATGGCGCAAGCGACAGAGTCGGTGTAACCGAGCGCAACATCATCACGAACCATAGTTCTGACATATCCGACACCAGCCTCAGTCAAGGAGTTACCGAAGAAATAGCCAACCTTGCCAACACCACATTCCTGAGCATTGACACAATCCTCACCGTTGGCACAATGATCCGGATGGTCCGATTCTTCATCATCGTCACACCACTTAGGGTAATCATCACTGTCGTAAAGACTTTCGTCGTCATAACCGAACGCTTTCTCCCAACTTTTACGATCGGTATACATACCACTCCACTCAGATTCCAACCAGATGCGATCTCTGACAACATTCGCACAATCGTCACAGAGTAGCTTTGCTTGATAAAATGCTGCCATCGTCACAATCCTCCCATTGGGTGTTAGTTTCTATTTCTGCTGGTATTATAGTATACCTTGCATTTTGCGGAAAGTCAAATCGGATTTCCGGTCGTTCCGAATGTTTCGGTTATACTGGCCCTTGGCCATCGTCCGCATACCTCCAACCATAACCACCCGTACTTTTGCCTTTACCCCTGTATGCCCTACTAATGGCCGAAGCGTGACAATCGGATTCTTCGGCAGCTTGATTGATACTGGCAAATTCGACACC
>Ga0114923_10003834_pt1 | contig 10102 bp, 2 predicted proteins | sample SumtaG_FD_89578 | JGI IMG/M metagenome (GOLD analysis project Ga0114923, IMG submission 89578) | Deep subsurface microbial communities from Indian Ocean to uncover new lineages of life (NeLLi) - Sumatra_00157 metaG | ecosystem: Environmental > Aquatic > Marine > Oceanic > Sediment | place: near...
AGTAATATTTGACCTGGGTGGGCTTCCTCCACAAAAAAGTAAAAAAGATGTGATATATGTATCAGACCCCCTGGTTGCCAATTCACCGATGGAAATAAAATTAAACCTATGGGTCAAAAAACAATCGGAATCCTCACCACCTTTCGGAGCATTTTCAACTCCCCTAGACGGTTCCGTTGTGCGCAGCAGTATACCCGTGACCGGTTGGACCCTGGGAGATACCGGGATAGAAAGCGTAAAAATATATCGTGAAGAAGGGAACGGTCTTGTGTTTATTGGAGATGCACTTCTTGTAGAAGGTGCACGACCGGATGTTGAGGCCGCTTATCCCGACTATCCTATGAATTATAAAGCCGGTTGGGGCTACATGATGCTGACTAATTTCTTGCCCAACGGTGGCAACGGGACATATCGAATTCATGCCATCGCCACAGACAAAGAGGGACGTACGACTACATTGGGCATCAAAACCATTACCGTTGACAATGCCAATGCCGTGAATCCCTTTGGAGCCATTGACACACCAGTCCAGGGCGGCACAGCCTCGGGCAGCAGTTATGTAAATTGGGGTTGGGTATTAACACCGCAGCCCAATAAAATCCCAACCAGTGGCTCAACTATTAACGTTTATGTTGACGGCGTTTATCTCGGCCATCCAACGTATAATATTTACCGTGAAGATATTGCCAATCTTTTTCCTGGTTATGCCAATAGTGGTGGTGCCGCGGGATACTTTTATATAGATACCACCCCATATGAAAGCGGTGTGCATACCATCTATTGGACAGCCACAGATAACGCTGGTAACACAGATGGAATCGGCAGCCGGTATTTTACCATACAGAATACAGGAACCAATGGTCAACAGTCATTGGTCAATAGTCATTGGTCATTGGGCAATGATAGTTTTTCATCAGTTCCAGTTAATTACAACGATCCGGCTATAATAAGTAAAGGCCATCAACCGGGTACAAAAATAAAAGAGATTTATCCTGATGAAAATGGAATAATAACAGTTGAAATCAGGGAGTTGGAGCGATTAAAAGTAAATCTGGGTCATTCCAATTGGATGGGATTCCAGGTATTTGGAGATCGATTAAATCCACTGCCTATTGGTTCCTCTATAGATAATGAAAAAGGTATTTTTTACTGGCAGCCGGGAGCGGGGTTTATTGGAAAGTATAGACTGGTGTTTATAAGGAAGGAAATAAATGGTCAAATAGGGCGAAAAAATATAACTGTAAATATAGTCCCCAAATTTGACAACACAGTAATCGAAATAGGGAGCAGCCAATGACAATTTCATCATCAATTAAGGATCGAAGTAAACTGATAAAGTTTGTTTTATTATTTTCCCTCGTATTTATTTTTAATATTTGCTATTTGGCAGCCGATACGATATTCTCAGATAATTTCGGCGGTTCTTACCCCGGTGCATGGACGATTGGGCATGACGGTGGCGAAGGGATTTATGCCTGGGCATGGCCGAATGGATATGTACATTGCTATGCGGAACCTTCGGGAAGCATGCATTATTACCCGAATAACTTGCATGTTTATATGGAAAGAAGAAACGTTAATCTATCAGGATATAACGGGGCCACATTATCCTTTCTTTATGCTGTTGATACGGAATCCGGGTATGATAAATTTACTGTCAACGTTCGCGATCAATATGGGATCTGGCACCAAATGTTTGAGGAAAGTGGTAGTCATGAGCTGTATTTGCTACAAAAAAACATCAATCTCAATCAATTTGCCGGACAGACCGGGTTGTACATTCAATTCAGGTTTGATAGTGATGGATCAATTTCCGGGAGTGATGGCCCATATAACGGTGTTTATATTGATAATATCGTTTTAACGGCAGTGAATGAAGAGAACCCAAACCCGGATTTGGTTTCTGTATCCGATATCCCGACTTCGATTACTTTTGGAGACAGCTTCACCATGACGGTTAGTGCGGAAAATGATGGGGGAACCTCACCGGAAGGGTATATTTCCGTATCCTTCACCAACAATCCTTCCCTTTCCAACATGAGTGGAAGCGGCTTAACATTTGCAGAATATGCACCGGGTTCCCTTATTTATGATAGATATGGCAATACAATGACTGCTCAAGACAGGTTGTTAGATGCAATGGATACCAACTGGAGTATTGGTGAATCACATACGATGAGTGCAACCGTTACTCCACATACCGGTACAATGTTCATCTATGTAAGAGCGACTCTTAAAGATAATGACTCATCATCATATTATAGTGATTGGTCGGTGTCAAACGGTGGCGGTAATTATACCGATCAACAGGGATGGACCTGCCGAAGATTTACAGTTAATGTAATATCGGATCCAATTCCTACAATCCAGGTTACTTCTCCCAATGGAGGAGAATCAATACTGATGGGTTCAACATATTTAATAACCTGGGGAACCTCCGGTGAAGTAGGTAATGTCAAAATCCAATACACCACAAATGGCGGCGACACATGGCAACCAATCACTAACTCAACCGCCAATGACGGCAGTTATCAATGGGTGGTACCCAATACGCCTTCCTCAAATTGTAAAATAAAGATTAGTGAAGCTTCTGATGGCAACCCTACCGATGAAAGTGATTCGGCTTTTTCAATTGTCCCAACGACGCACACCCTTTATATCAATTCAACCCCGGAAACAGGAGTGAATATTACGGTAACTCCTGACGACATTGACAGTAAGGGCAGTGGTACTACAAATTTTACTCGAACCTACGATTCCGGGACAGAGGTAACCTTAACTGCTCCTGCAATTCACAATGGTAAAAATTTCCAAAAGTGGTTGGTAGACAACGCTGATAGAACCGATCGAGCCATAACCGTCACCATGGACAGCGATCATACAGCACAGGCTGTTTACCAGGCTTCGACCTATACCCTCACAGTCCAGTCCTCCCCGGATACAGGCGCTTCAATCACAGTAACCCCAAATGATAATAACGATCAAGGAAGCGGTAACACTCAATTTTTCAGGACTTACGATTATGGAACCATAGCAAACCTTACTGCACCGGCATCACATAATGGGAAAAACTTTGTTAAATGGCTCATTGATGGAGTGGAAAATACGAACCGTACCATCCAGGTCACCATGAAGAAAAACCATACAGCCCAGGCTGTTTTTCAATCACCTACCTATGTACTGACCGTTCAATCTTCACCATACAGCGGAGTTGGGATTACGGTTAGTCCCACAGACAATAATGGAAATGGAGATGGGAATACCAATTTCACCCGTACTTACGATTCCGGTAAAGCAGTTAGCCTGACTGCTCCTTCATCATTCAGTGGCAGTGATTTTATCAAATGGGCAGTTGATGGTAAGGATTACTCATCCGGTACTATACAGTTTTCAATGGACAGCAATCATACTGCTGTCGCTTACTATGAAACATCAAGCCCCCCTGAAATTTCCGTAAATCGAACCTCCTTAAATTTCGGTTATATCGTTGGCAGCAACAATATACCAAAAGAGAGTTTTATTGTATATAACAGCGGTGGAGGAACACTGAACTGGACTGCGAGCTGCGAACTGTGGCGCGTCACGTTGAGCCCGGGATCAGGAACAAACTATGGTGTTGTAGAAGTGATATTTGACCTGGATAGGATTCTTCCGCAAAAAATTAAAAAAGATGTGATATATGTATCTGATCCCCTGGTTGCCAATTCACCAGTGGAAATAAAATTAAACGTATGGGTCAAAACACAATCAGAATCCTCACCACCTTTTGGAGCATTTTCAACACCTCTAGACGGTTCAATTGTGCGCAGCAGTATACCCGTGACCGGTTGGGCCCTGGGAGATACTGGAATAGAAAGTGTAAAAATATATCGTGAAGAAGGTAAAAGCCTTGTTTATATTGGTGAGGCACTTCTTGTAGAAGGTGCGCGGCCGGATGTTGAGGCCGCGTATCCGGATTACCCCATGAATTATAAATCAGGCTGGGGTTACATGATGCTGACCAATTTCTTGCCCAACGGTGGCAACGGAACATATCGAATCCATGCCATCGCCACAGACAAAGAGGGACGTACGACTACATTGGGCATCAAAACCATTACCGTAGACAATGCCAATGCCGCGAAACCCTTTGGAGCCATCGACACACCAACCCAGGGCGGTACAGCCTCGGGCAGCAGTTATGTAAATTGGGGCTGGGTATTAACCCCGCAGCCCAATAAAATTCCAACCGATGGTTTAACCATTGATGTTTATGTTGATGGCGCCAAACTGGGTCATCCAACGTATAATATTTACCGTGAAGATATTGCCAATCTTTTTCCTGATTATGCCAATAGTGGTGGTGCTGCAGGATACTTTTATTTAGATACCACCCCTTATAAAAACGGCGTGCATACCATCTATTGGACAGCCACCGACAATAATGGAAATACGGATGGAATTGGCAGCCGGTATTTTACCACACAAAATACAGGAGGCGTCTCCAGTCAGCAGTCATTGGTCAATAGTCATTGGTCATTTGGCAATGATAGCTTTTTATCAGTTCCAGTTAATTACAACAATCCGGTTATAATAAGTAAAGGTCATCAACCGGGTACAAAGATAAAAGAGATTTATCCTGATGAAAATGGAATAATAACAGTTGAAATCAGGGAATTGGAAATATTAAAAATAAATCTGGGACATTTAAATTGTATTGGATACCAGCTTATTAAAGATCAATTAAAACCGCCTCCTATCGGTTCTTTTATGGATACTGAAAAAGGTGTTTTTCATTGGCAGCCAGGAGCGGGATTTTACGGTATTTATAACTTTATTTTTATAAAAACACATGGCAATCAAAGTGAAAAATTCAAGATAAGGATTAATATTTTACCGAAGCAAGAGGTAAGGAGAAAGAAATGAAACGAAATCCGATCAAACTTTTATTTATAATTGCTTCAATCGCTGTTGTTATCTTCTTCTTTCCCACCATCTCTTTTGCTGATCAATTGACGGGAAGTAATACCACAGATATCGTTATTCCTGATGCTGATATATTCTTTGGTGCATTGAGTGGAATATATATTAGCGGAGCTCCCGGAGGATCGGTAGTAACTTCTGTTGAATACAGGGTAAGAGTAGTTAATGTATGGGTTTCAGACATTAAAATGATGATTGAAAGTCCCGATGGTTCGCAAGAGCTTATCTGGCCACAGGGGACGGGTGGGTCCACAGATCAAGGATATGACGATGACGCTGCTGATGATAATGATATCTATCTCAACTGGAGAGTTGCTGGAAGCTCTTTTGATGGAGAAAGCCCGAATGGCTGGTGGTACTTGCATGCCTGGGACATGGTCCCGGGAGATGAAGGTTATATCGATTATTTTGAAATAAGAGTCAATTATACTCCACCTTCGACCAGCCCTGATTTAGTCCCATACCAGCCACCGGGATATAGTGACGAAATTGTTATTTCACACTCAAGTGGTACCAATTCGGATGAGACTATTTATGCCAATCAGACCGTTTATATAGATTATGCAGTTCTAAATGATGGAGATGGGGAAGCAAGTGGAGGTTTTTATGTTGAAATCCGGGATGATACGACAAGTGAGATCATTAGGAGGGGATTTTACTCAGGTTCTCTTCAAGCAAATTATTATTACAGGCAGGAGGATTCACACTGGACGTTTACCCAAACCGGTTGGCATACAATAAGATTGAAAATCGATGCAGATAATAATATTAGCGAATCAAATGAAGCAAATAATGAATATACAAAACAAATTTACGTCTCACAATCACCGCAATTTATAACGGTTACTTCCCCCAATGGAGGAGAAGTGTGGGGATTAGGCTCGACTCACAATATCACCTGGACTTCATCGGGCTTGAGTGGAGACGTGACTATTGATCTTTATAGAGTTGATACTAATTATGGTACCATTGGTACAGCTTCTGCCGTTTCCGGGACATATTCGTGGTATATTTCTCCCACCTTGCCAACAGGTAATAATTACAGGGTTAAAATATACAGCGGGTCTGTCCTGGATTATTCGGACGGTAATTTTTCATTAGCAACAAAACCCACAGTAACCACTAATGCAGTATCCTCAATCACTTCCACAAGTTCCGTGTGCGGCGGTATTGTTACCTCTGATGGTGGCGCAGCCGTAACAGCAAGAGGTGTTTGCTGGAGTACCTCCGCTAATCCTACCATAATCAATTCCAAAACATCAGATGGAAGCGGTACTGGTGGTTTTACCAGTAATATGACCGGATTAAATTCGGAGACCACTTACTATGTCAGGGCATATGCCACAAACAGCCTGGGAACCTCTTATGGTGAAGAAAGAAATTTTACCACTGAACCCTCTATTACCCCGCACACCCTTAATGTAAAGTCCACCCCTGGAGCAGGAGTCGATATTACGGTAACCCCTAACGACAATGACGGTAAAGGAAATGGTACGACGGATTTTACTCGAACCTACGATCCAGGGACAGAGGTAACCTTAACCGCTCCGGCAATTAATAATGGTAAAAATTTCCAAAAGTGGTTGGTAGACAACGCTGATAGAACCGGTCGAACCATAACCGTCACCATGGACAGCGATCACACCGCCCAGGCTGTTTACCAGGCTTCCACATATACACTTACTGTTCAATCTTCACCCGATTCTGATGTTCCCATCACAGTAAATCCTAATGACAATAATGGGCAGGGAAGCGGTAATACTCAACTTTTCAGGACTTATAATTATGGAACCATAGCAAACCTTACTGCACCGGCATCACATAATGGGAAAAATTTTGTTAAATGGCTCATCAATGGAGTGGAAGATACGAACCGAACCATCCAGGTCACCATGAACAAAAACCATACAGCCCAGGCTGTTTTTCAATCTCCTACCTATACCTTGACTGTTCAATCTTCACCATATATCGGAGTTGGAATTACGGTTAGTCCCACTGACAATAATGGAAATGGAGATGGGAATACTAATTTCACCCGCAATTACGATTCCGGTAAAGCAGTGAGTCTGACAGCGCCCTCATCATTCAGCGGAGCAGATTTTATCAAATGGGCAGTTGATGGTAAGGAATATTCCAATCGCACCATACAATTAACAATGGAAAGTAATCATACTGCTGTCGTTTACTATGAAACATCAAGTCCCCCGGAAATTTCCGTAAACCGGACCTCCTTAAATTTCGGTTATATCATTGGCAGCAGCAATATACCAAAGGAGAGCTTTACCATATACAACAACGGTGGGGGGACCTTGAGTTGGACTGCCAGTTGCGAGTTGTGGCGTGTTACTTTGAGCCCGGAATCAGGAACAAACTGCGGTGTTGTCGAAGTGATATTCGATCTGCATGGCTTACCTCCGCAAAAAAGTAAAAAGGATGTGATATATGTATCAGACCCCCTGGTTGCCAATTCACCCGTTGAAATAAGATTAAACTTATGGGTCAAAACACAATCGGAATCTTCAGCACCTTTTGGGGCATTTTCTACACCGTTAGACGGTTCCACTGTGCGCAGCAGCATAGCCGTGACTGGTTGGGCCCTGGGAGATACCGGGATAGAAAGTATAAAAATATACCGTGAATCAGGAAAAAATCTTGTTTATATCGGCGATGCGCTCCTGGTGGAAGGTGCCCGGCCCGATGTTGAAGCCTCTTACCCTGATTATCCGATGAATTATAAAGCCGGCTGGGGCTACATGATGCTGACCAACTTTTTACCAAATGGCGGCAATGGCATATACAAAATCCATGCCATTGCCACAGATAAAGAAGGACGTACGAAGACATTGGGCACCAAAACCATTACTGTTGACAACGCCAATGCCGTGAAACCCTTTGGCGCCATCGACACACCCACCCAGGGCGGCATCGCATCGGGCAACAACTTTGTCAACTGGGGCTGGGCATTGACACCGCAGCCCAACAGCATCCCCACAGACGGTTTCACCATAGAGGTATTTGTAAATGGAGTTAAACGAGGCAATCCCACTTACAATGTTTACAGGTCGGACATTGCGTCATTATTCCCGGGCTATGCCAACAGCGATGGAGCAATAGGTTATTTTCATTTAGACACTACCGCTTATGAAGACGGTATCCATTCCATTTATTGGACCGCCGAAGACAACGCCGGTAACAGCGATGGAATCGGCAGCCGGTATTTTACCATCCGGAATACCTGCGCAGCTTCCGGGCAAACATCGCGGACGGCATGGAGTAAGGGACAGGATACCGATGGTCTGGACATCTCATCCATCCGGCCGATAAATACTTCCATATCGCCGGTTCATATTAAAAAAGGATATAACCGCAACAGCGAACCGGAAATCCTTTACCCGGATGAAGAAGGCATTATTAATATAGAAATAAGAGAACTCCAGCGGCTGGAAATAAACCTTGAGGGAATCGCGTCGGTGAAAGAACGGGAAAACGGAAACGCTAATTGGATTGGGTTCTTTCTTAGTTGTGACCGGTTAAAGCCGCTGCCCGTGGGTTCAACGCTGGATAAGGCAAGAGGTATATTTTACTGGCACCCGGGCCCCGGTTTTTACGGCAATTATGAATTTGTATTCTTAAAAGAGGAACCCGGAAGAAAAGAAAAAGTCAACCTCAAAATCAAAATCCTGCCGAAATTCACGAGGGAAAGGGAATAGGTGCCAGGTCAGAATAGCACTAAGCAACTCCTTGAACTTTACATTTCTATATTAAAATACCATTTACAACTTACAGAGGTTAAAAGATGAAAAAGGTGTTTGGTTTGGTGGTTTTAGTTAGTGTGTGTCTCCTGTCCATTCTTTCGGCTCAGAGCAGGGGCATAACCGGTAAAGTGGTTATGTTCAAGGGCGAAAGCATCATTCTTTATGAAAAAAGTTATGCCCTGTTAATTGGCGTGAGTCAGTATAGATATTGGCCTGACCTGGAGAACATCCCGGATGAAATAACAGCTCTCGAAAAGTCTTTGCAAAAAAGCGGGTTTATTGTACAAACATGTCTTAATCCCACTGCCGGGAAATTAAAAGGGACCATAGAAAATTTTATAAACGAACATGGCCTTAAACCAGGTAACCGTTTATTGATCTATTTCTCAGGGCACGGTTATACACGCAGGAAAGGAAAGAAAGGCTACATTGTCCCTGCCGATGCGGTTAATCCCAAAACCGATGAGATCGGGTTTATTCGCAAAGCCATTGAGATGGAACAAATCATTACCTGGGCCAGGAGAATCGAAGCAAAGCATGCATTGTTTGTTTTCGACAGTTGTTTTTCCGGGACGGTATTCAAAACCAGAACCTTACCCACCCCCGGTTATATATCTTATTTAACCGGTAAACCCGTCAGGCAGTTCATTACCGCGGGCAGTGCCGATGAAATAGTTCCTTCAAAAAGCTATTTTACACAATGTTTTATCAGGGGAATCGAAGGAGAAGCCGACAGTGACATCGATGGATATATCACCGGCAGTGAATTGGGATTGTATTTGCAGAAAAAGATCATCGGGTATAAAACCGGTCAAACCCCACAGTTTGGCAAGATCCGGGACCCTGAATTAGACCGGGGAGATTTTGTTTTTATCAACCGGGCTCCGACTGCTCCTCCACCGGTAGACATCGATGTAAGCCCTCTTGAGGCTGAGAAGGAGAGGATACAGAAGGAAAGAGAAATAAGAGCCGGATGGGCAAGGTGGGAGAGGGCTTTTTTTCGGAATGTGGAGAAGTTAGAGGAGTATGATCAGAATGCGGATATTTCTTCCTTATTAAAAAAACAAAAATGGCAGGAACTCTTGAAGGCATACAATAAGAATAATCCTTACAGTAAAGATGATGAAAAATTAAGAAAGTATGCAACAGAGAGAATCGCAAAACTGGAATTTAAGATATTAGATGATAAGATAGAAGAAATAGGTGTTGATGATCTGGAAGAGCTAATGGTTTCTGAAGAAAGTTATTCCAATCCTTTTGGAGAAGAAATAAATAATAAGAGAAGTTTATTAGAATGGGTGAAATCTAATTCAGGAGGAAAAATCAAAGGTTTTGATAATCATCATTGGAATGGTGTAACTTGTTTGCAATTGTCTAAGATTGTA
>Ga0114923_10003835_pt1 | contig 10100 bp, 10 predicted proteins | sample SumtaG_FD_89578 | JGI IMG/M metagenome (GOLD analysis project Ga0114923, IMG submission 89578) | Deep subsurface microbial communities from Indian Ocean to uncover new lineages of life (NeLLi) - Sumatra_00157 metaG | ecosystem: Environmental > Aquatic > Marine > Oceanic > Sediment | place: near...
ATCACCGTCATGATGACCATCCCGCTCGTCAACCTCTTCGCCCCGATCGTGGCGACCGGGTTCATGGTGCACGTCTTCGAGGATCTGAGGCGTCGCGCCGGGGCCCTTGCCGGATAAGACTCGCTAAGGAACGACGCACCGATGCCCAGGATCCAACGCGGCGCTGAGAGGGTGCCGGTAAAGCCCCAATCCGTCCTTTATGCCCTGCTCATGACCGCGGGCCTGACACTTTCCGGCTGCGGCACGGCCACCCCGGACCGGATGGGCTCTGGCGGCGAGGTCGATGCACCAGGCGGCGAGCCCGGTCAGGTGGTCGAGGTTATCTCCTCGGATCCCGAAGCCGCGAGCCAGCCGGCAGAGCCAGAGGCCACAGCAGACGCCCGGGGCGAATCGCTGGCGGCCCTGCCGCCGGAGCCGGCGATCAACGACGATCCTCAGCAACTGATCGGCATGGGCCCGGCCAGCTTGAACGCCTTCCTGGGCGCGCCCGAGCTGATCCGCCGGGAGGCGCCGGCGAGCCTCTGGCAATACCGCGCCGAGGACTGCGTGCTCGATGTCGTGCTCTATCCGGACCGCGGCGGCGACAAGGTGACCTATCTGGAGGCGCGCGAGGACGGCACGACCAAGATGGCCCCCCGGACCTGCCTCAACAAGTTGCTCCGCGCCCGATACGACGGCTCGGCCGGTTGACCGACTTTGTCCGTCACACCCGCTTGCGGCCCCTGGCCTTAGCGGTTGTCTGTTGATCGGTGCCGGCCCTCTCCCCCTCCCGGCCACCACCTGGATACCCGTGGGCATCGTAAGCTACGGGTGGCCGGGAGGGGGCGGCGTAGCCGGGCGCTTCGCGCGGGCCGGCACCGAAATTGAGCGAAGCGAAAACGCTTTAAGCAGGCGCCTCCAGGGTCGTCTTGGCCTTGTAGGCGCAAAGCTCCCGCACCACGCAGGCCGGGCAGTCGGGCTTGCGCGCCTTGCAGACATAACGGCCGTGCAGGATGAGCCAATGGTGGGCGTGCATCTTGCGCCCGTCGGGGACCACCCGCTCGAGCCGCGTCTCGACCTCCAGCGGATTTTTCCCGGGTGCCAGGCCGGTGCGGTTGCTGACTCGGAAAATGTGGGTGTCGACCGCGATGGTGGGTTGGCCGAAGGCGATGTTGAGGACCACGTTGGCGGTCTTGCGGCCGACTCCCGGCAGGGTCTCCAGCACCTCTCGCGAGGCCGGGACCCGGCTCTCGTGCCGCTCGATCAACATGCGCGATAGCGCGACGATGTTCTTGGTCTTCGAATTGTAGAGCCCGATGGTCTTGATATAGCCCTTCAGCTTGGCCTCGCCGAGGGCCAGCATCTCTTCCGGCGTACGCACCTTCTCGAACAGCGGCCGCGTCGCCCGGTTGACGCCCACGTCGGTCGCCTGGGCCGACAGGACCACGGCCACCAGCAGAGTGTAAGGATTAATGTAATCGAGCTCGCCCTTGGGAATCGGGATGGCCTCGGCCAGGCGGTCGAAGAAGGCGGCGACGTCGGCTTTTTTCATGGGCCGGACTCTAGCCGCCGAACTCCGCCGCGCCAACGGGCGAGAATGGCCCGGGCTTTACGCTGGCGGCACGCCCACCCTAAGATCGCGCCCATGCTCCCAACCCACACGAGCGCTCAGGATGACGACAGGGTTCTGTTCGACGCCATCCTGACGCCCCATCGCAGCCTTTCGCCGCGGGGCTTTCTCATTCTCATGTCCGTGCTCTGTGTCATCAGCTTCCTGGCCGGTGTGTTCTTTTTCCTGGCCGGAGCCTGGCCGGTGGTCGGCTTTCTTGGCCTCGACGTGGCCTTGGTCTATATCGCCTTCCGCATCAACTATCGCCGGGCGCGCATGTACGAGACGCTGCGCCTCACTCGCGAGGCCCTCACGGTGCGTCGGGTCGATCATCGGGGCGGCGAGCGCCACTGGCAATTCACGCCGACTTGGCTGCAAATCCTGCTGGACGACCCGCCCGCCCCCGGCAGCCCGCTCACCCTGCGCTCCCACGGCAAGTCGCTGGCGATCGGCGGTTTCCTCACGGCCGAGGAACGGCGCGGCCTCGCCGACGCCCTCGCGGCCGCCCTTGCCGAGGCGCGGAGCGTGCCGCAGAGCGGCTAGCGTTATCCCCCGGAGTCGACTCTGATGTCCATCGACCGCCAAAAGATCGCCGAACTGAGGGCGCGCGAGGACCGGCGCTTCGCCGACGAACGGCCGCGCAGCCGGGAGCTGCTGGGCCGCGCCCGGGCCAGCATGCCGGCCGGCGTTCCCATGTCCTGGATGGTGAGCCTCTACGCCCACGTCCCGGTCTTCGTCCGCGAGGCCAAGGGCGCCTACATCACCGATGTGGACGGGCACCGCTATCTCGACATGAACCTGGCCGACACCAGCATGGCCTGCGGCTATGGCCTGGACGTGGTCGGCGAGGCGGTCATGTCCCGCTTCCGGCAAGGCAGCCAATATCTGCTGCCGACCGAGGAGACCATTGCTGTTACCGAGGCCCTGGCGGCGCGCTATGGCCTGCCGGGCTGGCAATTCACCCTGTCGGCGACCGCGGCGAACGGGGAGGCGATCAGGATCGCCCGCGCCTTCACCGGACGCGACCGCGTGCTGGTGTTCGACGGCAAGTACCACGGCATGCTCGAGGAGACGAGCCACGAGCCGGGCGATGAGGGCCTAAAGCCGGAAATGCGCGGCCTGGCGAAGAGCGCGGGCGACGGCACGGACATCGTGGCTTTCAACGATCTCGCGGCGGCCGAGCGGATCCTCGAGCGTCGGGAGACGGCCTGCGTCTTGGTCGAGGCCGCCCCGACCAATGTCGGCGGCGTGCTCATACCCGAGGCTGGCTACCTCGCAGGGCTCAGCGAGATCGCGCGGCGCCACGGCAGCGTCCTGGTGATCGACGAAGCGCACACCCATGTCTGCGCCTTCGGCGGGTTGAAGCGCGCCTGGGGCCTCGACTGCGACATCCTGGTGCTCGGCAAGGCGATCGCCGGCGGCATCCCGGCGGGCCTCTATGGGCTAAGCGACGAGCTGGCGGCCTTCGTCGAAACCGTGCTGGAAGAGGGCGATCGCGGCTATCTGCCGGACGTCGCCATAGGCGGCACACTGTTCGCCAACCCCCTGCAGATCGCGGCTATCCGCGCGACCCTTGACCATGTCCTGACCGAAGAGGCGCACGCCAAGGCGGCGCGGCTCGGAGAGCGCCTCGCCCGGGGCATCGAGAGCGGCGCGCAAAACCGGGGCCTCGCCTGGTCGGCCCACCGCCTCTACTGCCGCTCGGGGTATCACTTCGCCGAAACCCTGCCGCGCACCAAGGCCGAGGCCCAGGCCGCCGACGACCCCGAACTGCGCAACCTCATGCGGGTCTACATGGCCAACAGAGGGGTTTGGGAAGCCATCACCAGCCAGAGCCCGGCGGTTTCCTTCGCCGCCGATGACGCCGACATCGACCTCTACCTGTCGGTCTACGAAGCCTGCCTCGACGCGCTGACCCGCTAGCGCGGTTCTGTTTCCTCACCGCTCGAGCCCGAGCACGTCACGCATGGTGTAGCGCCCGGCCGGCTGGCCGCGGCACCAGAGCGCGGCGCGGACCGCGCCGCGGGCGAAGATCTCGCGGGTTCCGGCCTTGTGGGTCAGCTCCAGGCGCTCGCCTTCGCCAGCGAAGATGACGCTGTGCTCGCCGGCCGCGTCGCCGCCGCGCAGGGTGGCGAAGCCGATGTCGCCGGGGCGCCTCGGCCCGGTCACGCCGTCGCGCACCTTCTGTGCCACCGCCTCCAGCTCGACGCCCCGCCCCGCGGCGGCGGCACGGCCGAGCGCCAGCGCCGTGCCCGAGGGGGCGTCGACCTTGTGGCGATGGTGCATCTCGAGGATCTCGATGTCGTAGTCTGGGCTGAGCGCCGCGCTCACCTGCGCCACCAGGGCCAACAGCAGGTTGACGCCCAGGCTCATGTTGGCGGCCTGCATGACGGCCGTCTCGGCGGCTGCGGCGGTCAGTGCCGCCTCGTGTTCGCCCCCCAGGCCAGTGGTGCCGGCCACGTAGACGGTCTTCGTCGCTTTGGCCAGGCCGGCATGAACCAAGAGCGCCGCCGGCGTGGTGAAGTCGATCACCGCATCGGCCGCGGCGAACAGAGCCGCCGGGTCGTCGCCGACCGCAAGGCCCTTGGCGCCGATCCCGGCGAGCTCGCCGAGATCCTGGCCGATCACCGGGGCGCCCTGGTATTCCGTGCCGCCGGCAAGGGCGCAGAGGTCCGTCTCCTCGACGACACGCGCCACCATGCGGCCCATGCGGCCGGCACAGCCGACGATGCCGATCCCCATCGATTCCATCCGCGGCCTCCCCTGAAGGCACCCCCTTGGGCCCATCCAGCCCGTTTAGCATGGCTTGCCAGAAGAGCAAAGGCGACCCAAGCTGGAGCCGATGACAGAGAGCCACCCCGAACCCGACGGCGACGGCTTCACCCAACTCTGGCCGACGCTCTTCCTGCGCCGCCGCCTGCCCGGTCGCGAGGCGGCGAACGAAGCCTTGCTGGCGCTCATCGAGGATCTCGAATCCCGCAACCGGGACCTGACGACGGACTATCGCGAGACCAACCTCCTGGCGCTCGAGCATGCCGCCGCCGGCTGGCTCAAGGACTGCGTCAACAAGACCGCGATCGACTACCTCAAACGGGTCGGCCTCGCCTACCCGGTCAATTGGAGTCTGCAGGGCTGGGCCAACGTGAACCGTCGCGGCGATTACCACGACCCCCACAACCACCCCCACGCCTACCTGAGCGGCACCTACTACCTCAGCGTTCCCAAGCAGCCGGAGGCCCAAGAGGCACGCAAGGACCTGCGCCCCGGCGCCATCTCATTCTACGACCCGCGCGGCGCGGTCAACATGTCGGCGATCAAGGACGACCCGCAGATCGAGGCGGAATATACGCTCAGACCAGAGGCCGGCGAGATCCTCTTGTGGCCCGCCTTCCTGTTCCACTTCGTGCACCCGAACCTGTCGGACGAGCCGCGCGTCAGCGTCTCCTTCAACCTGGTGCTCAAGTGGTCGGACGCCTACCTGCCGCGACAGGACTAAAGCCAGTGCTGCCGGACCTCGAAACCCCGCGCTTGCGCTTGCGGCCCCGCACGCCGGCCGACCTGGACGACTGCCTCGCGATGGATTTGGATCCCTCCGTCGCACGGTTCATCTGGGGCGCACCGCCGGACCCGGAGGCGCATCGCGAGGTGTTGCGGGGGCGATTCGCCGAGGGCTGGCCCGAGACGGGCGGCATATGGGCGGTCGAGGAACGGGCGGCGCCCGGATTCCTTGGCTGGTGCGGGCTGTTTGCGCTGGAGCAGACCGGCCTGATCGAGATCGGCTACCGCTATCGGTCCGAGGCCTGGGGCCGGGGCATCGCGACCGAGGCCGCCGCCTGGGTGCTCGACTATGGCTTCCGCGGCTTCGAATTCGACCCCATCGTGGCGGTCAGCCATCCGGACAACCTTGCCTCGCGCCGTGTCTTGCAGAAAATAGGCTTGGCGCGCCAAGCCGACGCCGTTCACTACGGCCAGACGGCGGCGGTCTTCCGTCTCAGCCGCGCGGAGTACTTGGCGTTGGGCAAAGGCGACAGTGCCTGACGGCCGCTACTCCGTCAGGTCCTCCCAGAACTCCTTGACCTTGGCGAAGAAACCCTCGGACTGGGGGCTGGTCTTGCCGGACTTGCCGGCGCCCTCGAACTCCCGCAGCAGTTCCTGTTGTTTTTTGGTCAGGTTGACCGGCGTTTCCACGGCAATCTCGATGTACATATCGCCGCGGGTGGTGGAGCGCAGCACCGTCATGCCCCTGCCCTTCAGGCGATACTGCTGTCCGGTCTGGGCGCCGGACGAAATCTTCACCCGCGCCCGGCTGCCGTCGACGGTCGGCACTTCGATGTTGCCGCCGAGGGCGGCCGTGGTCATCGGCAACGGCACGTGACAGTAAATGCTGGCGCCGTCGCGCTGGAAGAAGCGGTGGGGCTTGAGGGTAAGGAAGATGTAAAGATCGCCCGGCGGCGCGCCGCGCAGGCCCGCCTCGCCCTCGCCGGCCAGGCGAATGCGCGAGCCGTCCTCGACGCCGATCGGGATGTTGACCTGCAGGGTCTTTTCTTTCTGAATCCGCCCCGAGCCGCTGCACGAGCGGCATGGCTTTTCGATCACCCGCCCTGCACCGCCGCAGGCCGCACAGGTGCGCTCTATGGTGAAAAAGCCCTGTTGGGCGCGCACCCGCCCGCGCCCGCCGCAGGTTTGGCAGGCCACCGGCGAGGAGCCTTTCTCGCCGCCGCTGCCGTCGCACCCCTGGCAGAGGACGCTGCTCGGTACGCGAATCTGGGCCGTCTTGCCTTGGAAGGCTTCTTCGAGGGTGATCTCCAGGTTGTAGCGGAGGTCCGCCCCACGGCGCTGCCCGCCGGAGCGGCGGCCGCCCATGAATTCCCCGAACATCTCGTCGAAGATGTCGGCGAATCCGCCCGTGAAGTTGAAACCGCCTGGCCCGGTCGACCCGGGGCCGCCGTCGAAGGCGGCATGGCCGAAGCGGTCGTAGGCCGCCCGTTTCTCCTCGTCCTTCAGGACTTCGTAAGCCTCGCTGATTTCCTTGAACTTATGTTCGGACGAGGAATCGCCCGGATTTCGGTCCGGGTGGTATTGCATGGCCCATTTGCGATAGGCCCGTTTGATCTCGTCTTTATTGGCCGAACGGCCGACGCCCAGGGTATCGTAGTAGTCCTGCTTGGCCATCAAACCGCCCGTCGTCCTCGATCAATGTCCGCCAGATTGGCCGGGACACGGCAGACCGGCAGCCATCAGACTCGTCCCGATCTTTGCGCCCCGACCCATCGCCGACCGGCTATCAGGCCGACTTGTCCCTGCGGTCGTCGTCGACCTCTTCGAAGTCGGCGTCGACCACCTTGTCGGCGTCGGACGAGGGCGGGGCCTCGCCACCACTGCCATCGCCACCACTGCCATCGCCGGCGTCCGCCTCAGGCTCGCCTTCGGCGTCCGCCTGCTGGGCTGCATACATCGCCTCACCGAGCTTCATGGAGGCCTGGGCGAGTGCTTCCGATTTGCTGCGGATCCCGTCCAAATCCTCGCCCGCGAGCTCGGCCTTGAGCTCCTCGATGGCCGTGGTAATCGTCGTCGTCTCGGCCTCGTCGACCTTGTCGCCCGCTTCCGACAGGGTTTTTTCGGTGGCGTGAATCAAGGCCTCCCCTTGGTTCCGGGCCTCCACCAGCTCGCGGCGCTTCTTGTCCTCCTCGGCATGCTCTTCCGCCTCCCGAACCATGCGGTCGATGTCCTCGTCGCCAAGGCCGCCGGAGGCCTGAATGCGGATCGCCTGCTCCTTGCTGGTTGCCTTGTCCTTGGCCGAAACGTTGACGATGCCGTTGGCATCGATATCGAAGGTGACTTCGATCTGGGGGATGCCGCGCGGCGCCGAGGGAATCCCGACCAGGTCGAACTGGCCGAGCAGCTTGTTGTCGGCCGCCATCTCGCGCTCGCCCTGGGCGACCCGGATGGTGACCGCCATCTGGTTGTCCTCGGCGGTGGAGAAGGCCTGGCTCTTTTTGGTGGGGATGGTGGTGTTGCGGTCGATCAGGCGGGTAAAGACGCCGCCCAGGGTCTCGATGCCGAGCGACAGAGGCGTCACGTCGAGCAGCAGCACGTCCTTGACCTCGCCCTTGAGGACGCCGGCCTGGATCGCCGCGCCCAGGGCCACCACCTCGTCCGGGTTGACGCCGCGGTGCGGTTCCCTGCCGAAGAAGGCCTTCACGGTCTCGAACACCCTGGGCATGCGGGTCATGCCGCCGACTAGAATAACTTCGTCGACCTCGCCGGCCGAGAGTCCCGCATCCTTGATGGCGGCCTTCACCGGACCCATGGTCTTGGCGACCAAATCGTCGACCAGGGCTTCGAGTTTGGCCCGCGACACCTTCATGTTGAGGTGCTTGGGGCCGTTCTGATCGGCCGTGATGAACGGCAGATTGACCTCGGTCTCCATCGCCGACGACAGCTCGATCTTGGCCTTCTCCGCCGCCTCCTTGAGGCGCTGCAAGGCCAGCTTGTCGCCGCGCAGGTCGATCCCCTGCTCCTTCTTGAACTCCTCGGCGAGATAATCGATGACGCGCTTGTCGAAATCCTCGCCGCCGAGGAAGGTGTCGCCGTTGGTCGACTTGACCTCGAACACCCCGTCGCCGATTTCCAGCACCGAGATGTCGAACGTGCCGCCGCCCAGGTCGTAGACCGCGATCGTGCCGCTGCCCTTCTTTTCGAGCCCGTAAGCGAGCGCCGCGGCGGTCGGCTCGTTGATGATGCGCAGCACCTCGAGGCCGGCGATCTTGCCGGCGTCCTTGGTCGCCTGGCGCTGGGAATCGTTGAAATATGCCGGAACGGTGATGACCGCCTGGGTGACTTCGCCGCCGAGATAGGATTCTGCGTCCTCCTTCATCTTCTGCAGGATGAAGGCGGAGATCTGCGACGGGCTGTAGTCCTTGCCTTGGGCCTTGACCCAGGCATCGCCGTTCTTGGCTTTGACGATCTGGTAGGGCACCAGATCCTTGTCCTTTTCCGTCATCGGATCGTCGGAACGACGACCGATCAGCCGCTTGATCGCGAACAGCGTGTCTTCCGGATTGGTCACGGCCTGGCGCTTCGCGGGCTGGCCGACCAGGCGTTCGCCGGAATCCGTGAACGCCACCATGGAGGGTGTGGTGCGACCGCCCTCGGCGTTTTCGATCACCTTCGGGTCCTTACCCTCCATGACCGCCACGCAGGAGTTTGTCGTCCCCAGGTCGATGCCGATGACTTTACTCATGGTCTATCCTTTCTCATAGCAGACCCCTCGGGCAGCCTCCGGAAGTGGTGAGCGCCGCCCATTCGGTCCCTAAATTTCGAGGCCTCAAGGAATCGTGAGGCTCGCCGGGATATATAAGCAACCGTACGCCGCCTACAAGGCGCAAAGTGGCGTAATTCCTCGCGATTCTGTACTTTTCGCGGCAGGACGCCGCAGGACGCCGGTGGCCGCCGGCTGCGCCGGGCTTGTCGCTGTTGGCGGAAAGCGCCAGACTGCGCCCGACCTCGATCCTCGAGAGATCTCGCCAAATTCGTAAACGATTCGACCGACATGCCGCGCGAAACGCCGCCTTTGCCCGACGACGCACTCTACCGGGCGATCCTGATCGTGCTGGTGGTGAGCCTCCTCATTGGCGCCGTCCTCGCGCTTGCCGGCGATCTTGTCTGGCACAGCCCGGGCCTGAGCCAAGCCGGCACTTGGCTGGTGGCCGCCTCCGGCGGAGCCTACGTCTTTTTCCGGATTTTGGGCGCCCGCGAGGCGCGCAAGCGATCGCGCGCCGCGGAGGAGGCGCCCCCGTCCGACGGCGGCCCCGGGACCGGCGGCGGAGATGAACCGTGATCGTCTCGGCGAGCTACCGCACCGACATTCCCGCCTTTTATGGCGACTGGTTCCTCGGCCGCGTGGCCGAGGGCGGGTGCCGCACGGTCAATCCCTATAACGGCCGGGAGAGCGAACTTCGCCTCGACCTTGATCACGTGGACGGCATTGTCTTCTGGACCCGCAATGCCGCCCCGTTCCTCGCCGGCCTCGAGGCCTTGGCGGCGGCCGGCTATCCCTTCGTCGTGCAGTACACCCTGACCGGCTATCCGCGGCCGCTGGAACGTTCGGTCGCGCCGGTCGAGGCCTCCATCGAGACCATGCGGCGGATCTCCCGGCGCTATGGTCCGCGCGCCCTGGTTTGGCGTTACGACCCGGTCATGCTGAGCTCGCTAACGCCGGCGGACTGGCACCGCGAAACCTTTTCCGGCCTGGCCCGCGATCTAGCCGACTGCACCGACGAAGTGGTGCTGTCGTTCGTCCAGGTCTACGCCAAGACGCGAGCCAACAGCGATCGCGCCGCCGAGCGGTTCGGGTTCACCTGGTGGGATCCCGCGCCCGAAGAAAAGCGGGCCTTGCTGCAGGACCTTGGGGAAATCGCCCGGGACGCCGGCATGACGGCGAGCCTCTGCGCCCAGCCGGAGCTGCTGGAGCCCGGCCTCGTCGAAGCGCGCTGCATCGGTTCCGCGCCGC
>Ga0114923_10003837_pt1 | contig 10099 bp, 6 predicted proteins | sample SumtaG_FD_89578 | JGI IMG/M metagenome (GOLD analysis project Ga0114923, IMG submission 89578) | Deep subsurface microbial communities from Indian Ocean to uncover new lineages of life (NeLLi) - Sumatra_00157 metaG | ecosystem: Environmental > Aquatic > Marine > Oceanic > Sediment | place: near...
CCACATACCATAAAGTAATTAATTCTTCCAATATATCAGGATGATCTTTAGCAACGTTATGACATTCAGTAAAATCATCGGTTATTTTATAAAGCTCCCAACCGTTTTGATCGCGTTCGCGAATAATGTCCGCGGTTACGCTATCACCAAATTTATAACCAAGTTCTTTCACTCCTTCTGCATAACTTGGTCCAGGAAATGGGCATACCGCGCGCCAACCATTATGATAAATTGAACGATGCGCAAACATTTCAAAATATTGTGTAGCGCGAGCACAATCAACTTTTGCATCATCAAATGCTTGCGCAAAACTTTTGCCTTCAATTGGTGATTGAGCAACGCCGCGAATGGAAGTTGGTGGCTCTATGCCTAAAGCATCAAGAACCGTCGGCACCATATCAATTGCATGGGCATATTGAGTACGTACTTCACCTTTAGCTTTAATACCTTTAGGCCACGAAACAATAAATGGATCGCTTACTCCGCCACGATAAGTTTCTTTTTTCCAGCGTTTAAACGGAGCATTACCAGCCCAACTCCAACCCCAAGGATAATGATTAAAATATTTTGGTCCACCAAGTTCATCAATCGCAGCCAAATTATCCTCCAATGATTCTGGAATGGCATTAAAAAATTTATTTTCATTAACTGAACCTGTAGTGCCACCTTCCGAACTTGCGCCGTTATCAGAAATCAGCATTATTAAAGTATTATCCAGTTCATCAATTGTTTCTAAAAAATTCATGATTCTGCCGATATGATGATCGGTATGTTCCAAAAAGCCGGCGAACACTTCCATCATACGCGCATATAATTTACGCTCGTTTTCAGGCAATTTATCCCAGTCTTGCACATCAGGATCATGTGGTGATAATTCAGCATTTTTAGGTAAAATTCCTAATTCTTTTTGTTTTTTAAATACATGTTCACGATAAACATCCCACCCTTCATCAAATTTTCCTTTGTATTTATCAGCCCATTCTTTTGGTACGTGATGTGGTGCGTGCATCGCACCCGTTGCAAAGTACATAAAGAAAGGTTTATTTGGTGCAACTTGTTTGGAGTTTGCAATAAAACTAATTGCTTGATCTGCTAAATCTTCAGTTAGGTGATAACCTTCTTCCGGAGTTTTTGGTGGTTCAATTAAGTGATTATCATGAGTTAAATCCGGATAATATTGATGTGTATCGCCTGGTAAAAACCCATAAAATCTTTCAAATCCCCTACCAAGTGGCCAGCGATCATAAGGACCTGCCGCGCTTATTTGTTCGGCAGGAGTTAAGTGCCATTTCCCTACGCAGTAAGTGTTATAACCATGCTGCTGTAGCATTTCGGAAAGAAAACCATTTTCAAACGGTATATAACAATCAGAACCTGGATAACCAGTTGATAATTCCATAATTGCGGCAACGTGATTACTGTGATGATTTCGTCCGGTCAAAATACACGAACGAGTTGGTGAACATAATGCAGTAGTATGCATATTATTATATATCAAACCATTTTGTGCCAATTTATCTATGTTTGGAGTATTGATCGGTGAACCATAACAACCGAGCTGAGCAAATCCGGTATCATCAAGAACGATAAATAATACATTGGGCGCGCCTTCTTTAGCTCTTAATGGCATCGGCCAAGCGGGCGATGACTCGTCCACGGTTCTACCAATTACTCCGTTAAAAGTAGTTCCCGGTTTATACTCTTTTAGTGTCATGATGTTTCTCCCTTATAGATAAAATACTAACCCTTTATTTCCACAATATCATCTGGCTTCCAAGTTTGATCAAAGAATGGTTCGAGCGGCCCATATAAACGAATATAGGTAAACCATCCTTTGTCAGGAATAGTTTGGATCCAGTTTTTTTCTTTGCCTTGAGGAGCTTTAGGTCCAAAATAAATATCGCAAGAACCATCTGTATTTTGCTCAGGATTTCCAAAGCTATTAATGCTTGGAAAAGGATTATCTGTTTGCAAAAGTGAGCGTGTATTTGGATCATAAATTGTTACTGACCAAAAATTATTAATGGGGATATTTTTTGGTAAATGTAATTTATAATTTTTCCCGCCATCTAAATAATCATTGTTATTATCAACGTACGCACCCATATATTGTGAACCACTACCAACGTTTTTGTTAACCATCGCAGGCGTTACCACAATAGCGGTAAAATGAAATAATGTTCTTGCATCAAGATTTCTGTGTCCGTTTTTCAAAAATTCGTGATTACCACCAACAAAAATATATTCCCATTTTCGGTCAGAATAAACTTTAGCTTCTTTGTCACGCGATCTATAAGAGATAGTTTTAGCCATTGCAAATCCAGTTTTAGCTGCCATTTCAAGAATATTTTTCATTCTTGCATCAGGATTAAATTTTTTACCTTTCTCAATGCCAATCGCAGCTAATAAACCTAATTGTTCTGGATCAAAAGCTTCGGTTGGTTCTCGTTGTATTATTCGGTCCAGATTAACAAAATATTGAAAATTATTTGGATGGGTCAAATTGCCTGACACACCACTAACATTAGTAATATTCATTTTCTTAAGCCCTGTTTTTAAAGAATATACTTTTACATTTTCAGCATACCATTTTAGAGCTTTTTCACCCATGCCAGTTACTTTTTGATTACCGCGAACCATCAACCAAATAAAATATGTTCTGGATTTAGCGACAAAATAACCTTCTGGAATTTCTCCTTGGTAATTTGGAGGCAAAATAAGATACTTTCCGCCTTTACCTTTATCGAGACCAGTCATACCAAAATCTATAATATGACGAAAATATGCATCATCAGCCGTACCTAATACTTGTGGTGGAGCTTCAAACACCAATGGGCCTTCTTTTTTTAGATCAGCATATGTGTTTGCGTAGACACTTTCTGTATTTCCAGTTAACACTAGAGGCGCAGAATTTAAAAGATTAGCAGTAACAGAAAAATCTGAAGGTTTTTCTATATGCAAATCTTTTTTTAAACCATCAAATATAGCTTGCATAGACAAAGCAGGCATGAAATCAAGATAAGCTTTAACAGCACGTTGAAAATCTAAAGCATCAAACAGTTTTTGTGTGGTTTCCTTAGTTGGGTATCCGCCCAACATAAATTCAAGGTCACCAATAGGAGTGTTAATTTTTTCATTGCTCATGGAGTTATTCTCCTGATGTTAAATAGGGGGTCAGGTATCGACAACGGACAAGTTATAACTTGTCCGTTGTCGATACCTGACCCCTTTTAAAATGTAATTGCAATTCCCACCATAGGTCCATAAGTCGTTTTACATAGCTTAAACTTAGTTAAGTTTTTGCCATCTTCATAATTTACATATAAGGCGTGAAATCCAGCGCCAATTCCAACGTAGCGATTAAACTTGAACATAGCAAGCGCTTTTGCTTGCCAGGTAAATTTAGAAATAAGCCCAAAACCACCGATGTTTCCATTGAGCGAAAGAACCCACTTGTTTCTTATATGATAGAGCAAGCGTCCTCCCACTACTGGATCCAACCATTTTTTGCTTCTGGTATCTGACCAATTAATAGGTAGCGAAAGTTCGTTTTTTAGATGCCAATATCTACCTCCAAAAAATCCTTCAAGATCTAGTCTGTTATTAGCATTATCTATAGGGTAAGATTTAAACCTGTAGAACCCACCAAAATCCACTAAGACCTGTGTAAATTTCATTGATGTTGTGCCCAAAGCACCGGTAGATGAATCTGAAAGTTCTAAATAGGTGGTATCTAAGAGAAAGGTAAATCTGTTTTTATTGGCTTCTAAGTGAAGTTGCAACGCAGAGTCTAAAGCATTCGCTATATCTTTAGGGGTCATATCTATTTTTGCTGTTCTTCCTAGTATAGTAATATTTCCGGTATCCCAGCTCACCCATGCGTATGGGGCTATCATGAAATGCCACGAGTCTGCATTATCATTTATCGGGGTTGCCGCATAAACTGAAATGTTTAAAACACAACAACCAATTGCACAAAAAACTAACGAAAAAAATATCTTGTTAAGTTTCATCTGCGCCCCCTTTGGCTCCCTGCAAAAATATTGATCAGCCGACTTTCTAATAAGATCTTAATTTAATCTTGTCATTAAATGATGGGTTCTGTCCACGGTTTTTTTAAGAATCCTTTTATTTATTAAAGATTATGATTAAACTAGCAGCATGGATCAAACAACAGGAAAATTAATGGCATTTCACGTAATGGCAAAACCAACCGGAGCGCGGTGTAATTTACATTGCGATTATTGTTTTTTCTTAGAAAAAGTGGGGCTTTATCCTGGCAGTAAATTTCGCATGTCAGATGAGACTATGGAAGCATATATTAAACAAACCATCGAGGCACAAAATACGCCGGAAATTACCATTGCCTGGCAAGGCGGCGAACCAACATTGATGGGGTTGGATTTGTTTGAGCGTGCGGTTGAAGTTGAACAAAAACACATGTCACCTGGCACATGCATTCTAAATACCATTCAAACTAATGGAGTTTTATTAAATGACGAATGGTGTGAATTTTTACATAAAAATAATTTTTTGGTTGGCTTAAGCTTGGATGGCCCGAAACATTTGCATGATAAATTTCGTCATGACAAACAAGGAAATTCTGTTTTTGATGAGGTAATTAAAGCTTTGCGCTTAATGCAAAAACACAAGGTCGAATTTAATATTCTTTGTACGGTTAATGCAGAAAATTCTAAATATCCTCTAGAAGTTTATCGGTTTTTTCGCGATGAATTAAACGCACATTATTTTCAATTTATTCCGATTGTTGAGCGGGGGTCAGGTATCGACAACGGACAAGTTGCAACTTGTCCGTTGTCGATACCTGACCCCCCAACGGTTAACGCAAAACAATACGGAAAATTTTTAATTAAAATTTTTGATGAATGGGTGGCGCAGGATGTAGGCAAAACTTTCGTGCAATTTTTTGATGGGGTTTTAGCCGCTTATATTAGGGGGTTTTCGTCGCTTTGTGTGTTACGTCCAACTTGTGGCGAAGGTGTTGCATTGGAACATAATGGTGATGTTTATTCATGCGATCACTTCGTTGACCCAGAATATTTATTAGGAAATCTTCATCAGCAATCGATTAGCGAATTGGTTTTTTCTAAACAACAAAAAACTTTTGGAGCGGAAAAAAGTAATTTGCCAAAAAAATGCAAAAACTGCGAATTTAATTTTACCTGCCACGGCGAATGTCCTAAAAATAGACTGATTACCTTACCAAATGAAGATGCAAAATTAAATCATTTATGCGAAGGCTTAAAATCATTTTTTGCGCACACCAAAAAGCATATGGAAAATATGGCGCAATTATTAAAATCCGGCCGACCAGCGACAGATATTATGAAACCCAAACAAAAAATAGGCCGCAATGCTCCCTGTCCTTGCGGCAGCGGTTTGAAATCTAAGAAGTGCCACGGAAAAACTTAAGCTTTTAGATGAAGATGGCAAAACTTTAAATTTGAGATGGCATCCTCATTTAATCAAAATTAGCCAATAATTCCTGCTACATTTGAATACATTGGCACACCAATAATTACTGCTAATGGTACAGACCACCAAGCCCCTTTACCCATAATGGAAACCATTAAAGATTGAGGAACATAACCATGTATTCCAGCACCAACGGCTATACCAATAATCATGAAAACCCACACTCGGTCAACTATATCTTTAACAGATTGCCTCGCCACAAAAAATCTACCAGACCAAGTAAATTTATTATTCTCCGTATCAACGGGCGTTGTTTTATCTAATTTTTTAACCCAATCTTCAATATAATTTTCCATATGAAATATACTATCTCTAGCTTAAGTATAGCTGCTAATTCTTAAGGAAATTTTAAATCCTGGAAATTCCGACAAAAAACTGATATTATTGAACAATCAACTAACTTCTTGATTATTAAGGATTTTCTAACAAAATGAAGATATTCAAACACCTCATATTATTTGTCATCATAATATTAGTGGTTGGCTGCATCTCATTAATTGGCGCTGCCTATTTTTCTACCATTAACAAAGAATCGGGCGTTATAGCCTTAAAAGGCTTGCACGGCAAGGTTATCATTCAAACCGATCAATACGGCATTTCCCACGTTCACGCGCTTAAAAATGACGAAGATGCTTTTTTTGCGCTAGGTTATTTACATGCGCGCGATCGTTTTTGGCAAATGGAATTTCAGCGCCGCATTGCAGAAGGATCTTTAAGTGAAGTATTAGGCAAAGCCGCCCTTGCCAAAGATAAATTTTTACGAACCTGGGGGTTTTATCGCACCGCAAAAAAAGATTGGCCTACGTTTGATGCAAAATCTAAAAAAATTATTCGCGCATATACTAAAGGAGTTAATGCTTTTCTTATCACCGGAAAATTACCGCTGCAATTTAAAATCTTGCGTTACAAACCAAAACCTTGGACCGAAGTCGATAGCATTACATGGGGGAAATTAATGGCGTTTGATTTGCAAACTAGCATTGATCAAAAAATTAAAGCTTATCAAATCGCAAAATATTTAGGGAAAAAACAAATTAACATTTTATTACCACCCTACCCGCAAAATCATCCAACAATTTTAAGTGATCAAGATTTGCGACAAAGTAATTTGCTTGCTATGCGCAGCGTTCATAAAACACCTAAGCAAACTTTAAAACAATTATCTTGCATCCAAAATTTATTAAACAAAATACGTGCGCAACTCGGATTTCAAAACACCCCAGGAAAAGGTTCGAATAATTGGGTTATTTCGGGTCGTTTAACCACCACTGGAAAACCATTATTAGCCAGCGATCCTCACCTAAGACTTTCGGCGCCTGGAATTTGGTATTTAGTTGAATTACAAGGCCCTAAGTTACACGTGATTGGCGCGACCATTCCTGGTTTGCCTACAATTTTAATTGGACATAATGATCATATCGCATGGGGCATAACCAATGTTGATCCTGATACGCAAGATTTATATATAATCCCGAAAAATGCTCCGCTAAAAACAATTCACGAAATTATTAAAGTTAAAAACCAACCGGATATTGATTGGCCGGTAAAAATCAGCTCCGATGGACCAATCATCAGCGACGTAGGTAACGCAAAAAAACTTGATCAACAAATTGCATTAAAATGGACCGCGTTACAACCGCATGATACAACACTTGCAAGTTATCTTAAAATAAATTACGCCAAAAATTGGCAAGAATTTACCGATGCCTTAAAATATTTTGTAGCGCCATCATTAAATTTTGTTTACGCTGATAAACAAGGAAACATCGGTTATTATCTTTCCGGACGCATTCCGATCCGCAGCAGCAATAATAATATTTTACCAATTGCACCTAGCCAACATCTTGTCTGGAAAGGTTATATTCCATTTGACAAGCTTCCGCATGTGTATAATCCAAAAGAAGGATTTATTGTCACCGCCAATAATAAAGTTACATCTAATCGTTATCCTTATAAATTAAATTTTCGTTGGCAAAAGCCAGGGTTTCGCGCGCAACGAATTACTGATTTAATCAACCAACTCCAACCATTAAGCATGACAACAACTAAACAAATCCAACTTGATACCATAAGTTATTTATGGAAAGATTTGCGCACAACTTTATTAAACACCAAACCACTCGATCAAGAATCACAAGTTTGCTTAAATATTTTAAAATCCTGGAATGGTAACATGTCATTAAAAAGTTCGGGCGCTGCAGTTTTTGCTTTTTGGTATCAGGCGCTCACCGAAATGTTTGCCAAAAAAATACCTTTTGTTACCGCATGGAATGAACCAATTTTTATCATCCAGCAATTGTCGTCATCCCGCGGCTTGACCGCGGGATCCAGCTACGAAACTAGTTATTTCCTGGATCCCGCGGTCAAGCCGCGGGATGACGAGGTTCGTAATTTCTTAAGTAAAAGTTTGCACCTTGCCGCAAACGCCGTTGTTAACAAACTCGGCAAAGATCCAAAAAAATGGCAATGGGGTAAATTACATCATGCTTATTTTAACGAGTTAGGCTTAGGTGTGGTAAAACCAATCGGTTGGATATGGAATCGTTCGATTGTTACTCCAGGCGGTGATTACACGGTAGATACCGGCTCATATGATGAAAGAACTTTCCATCAAATCAGCGGCTCCAGTTACCGACAAATTATTGATTTAAGTAATTTTAACAAAAGCATTTACATTCAACCAATCGGCCAATCAGACAATCCATTTAGTAAATATCATAGTAATTTGCTGCTACCCTGGCGCAACGGAAAATATTTACCGATGAGCAGCAACAAAAAAGATTGGGGAAGAACGCAGAAGTTGGTTTTAACTAATGCAGAATCTTCCCCATCCAAAAATTAGAAAATACTAAGCCGATTAACCTGTTTATGCTCCTCATCAATTTCGCGTGTCTCTTCATTATCGATGCTAGAATTAGCATACTCTGACGCACATACCCAAAATTGCTGACAATGCGAAAATTAAAAAATGCCTTTTTGAATATATTCAAGCTGCTGCGCAGATGATTGCAAGGCATAAAATTCCTGACGTAAAGCTTTGGCGTGTGGATGTCCTTTCAAATACCAGCCAACATGTTTGCGCGCTAAAAGCACCCCTATCCTTTCGCCATAAAATTCATATAACATTTGTAGGTGCTCGCAAATCAATGCCTTAAAATCCAGCGCAAAACTTTTTCCTTGAAGCTCGGCAAAAATCCATGGTCTGCCTAATGCCGCACGCCCAATCATCACGCCATCTGCCTGGGTAAATTCCAAAACTTCCAGCATTTTAGCGCGATTATTTATATCTCCATTTGCAATAACTGGAATGCTCACGCTTTGTTTAACTGATTTTATTAAATCATATCGCGCCGGAGCGCTATATTTATCTGCCCGGGTACGACCGTGAATGGTTAACGCACAAATTCCAGCATCTTCAGCAATTTTAGCAATTTGTACAGCATTTTGATGCTCATTATCCCAACCCAAACGAATTTTTGCGGTAACTGGAACGTGAACCGCCGCTACCACCGATGACAATAACTTGGCCGCTAAAACCTCATCTTTTAATAACGCCGCTCCTGCATTTTTGTTACAAACTTTTTTTACCGGGCAACCCATATTGATATCAATGATTTGTGCACCTTCCCCCTCACAAAATTTAGCCGCTTCAGCCATTACATCGACGCGACTTCCAACCAGCTGCACACAACGCGGAACTTCTTGCGGTGAAAAATGTAAACGCAATTTAGTATTACGCAAATCACGCACGCAGGCATTACAATCAACCATCTCTGCCACAGTCATGCCAACGCCAAAACGCAGACACATCGCACGAAAAGGCAGATCGGTGATACCTGACAAAGGCGCCAAAATTAAATTATTCTTGAGTTGCAAATTGCCGATTTTCAATTAGATACCTGCATAAATGGCCATATTGTGAACATGTAAGTATAGTCGTATTCAACTTAAAAAACCAAGCAAAATTAAGATGGTATATACCACTCGTGCCTCAAGATGCGAGATTTTGGCAAACAATTTTGCTTTAGCTGGAATCATTTTAAGCAAGTAATAGCAAGCCTATTGCGCGTTTAAAACAATTCCACCTGGGGCAAAAGTAGAAGCTAGAAATTCGCATCTTGGAGTATGATGGGTATATATACCACTCCCAAGCAATAATTATTTTAAGCCACCACCTCACCTTGTAATAAGTAAAGATGTGGCACCAATTTCCCAGTTTCGTCAAGAATTCAAATCAACCCCACCGAAAATCAATGGGTTACGCGTTCTTTGCGCAAAATAAATGCAGGAAAAGTGTGCAAAATTTGTGGTGATTCGCTATACTCCATAAGCTGATGAAAAATTAAACAGATTTGGGGTTTTATAGAATGTCATTCAATACAGAAAATACAAATAACTCTGGTGTATTTTTTCTTGCACGTTTAAAACATGAAAAAGAACATGCAAGATTCTATTACACACATGGGGATGAATTGAAATGTATTCATGCGTACCCCATAGAAGGTAATGATATTGAAGTCACAGTAAAAACCGTATATAGCACAAACACTGAAAACCTCGAAAATATCGAATATAAAGAATATCTCAAATACATCAAAACTAA
>Ga0114923_10003838_pt1 | contig 10097 bp, 10 predicted proteins | sample SumtaG_FD_89578 | JGI IMG/M metagenome (GOLD analysis project Ga0114923, IMG submission 89578) | Deep subsurface microbial communities from Indian Ocean to uncover new lineages of life (NeLLi) - Sumatra_00157 metaG | ecosystem: Environmental > Aquatic > Marine > Oceanic > Sediment | place: near...
TGAACTGGCACCCTTCGTACTCAACAGACCGCAGAGGGCACTATGGGAAAGCATGAAAAGCCGGATCGACGCAGGTACGCCCCTCCGATACTACCTTCTGAAGGCAAGGCAGATGGGGTTTTCCACATATACCCAGGGCCTGCTCTACTGGGTTACTACCATGCGAGCCTTTCGCAACTCCTTGGTAGTGAGCCACGAAGACAAGAGTGCGAGCGGCCTGTACAACAAGTCGGAAGTGTTCTTCCGGTTCAGTCGCCCGGATCTTCGACCCCTGACGAGACAAGCTAACAGGAACGAGCTGTACTTCGCCAACCCGAAACCGAAGGAGACCCAGAAGGGTCTTGAATCTCGGATTCTGGTGCAGACCGCGAACAACAAGAATCTAGGCGCGTCACTCACCCTCGACTTCGTGCATCTCTCAGAGCTGGCTCGCTACGAAGAGCTACTCAACGATGTGCAGGCGAGTATGATCACGCTGCTCCAGACCGTACCCAACAGACAGATGACCTTCGTGATCGTGGAAACCACAGCGCAGGGTATGGGGTAAGCCAAGGACTGGTGGGACACCCCGGAGTTCGAGGATGGGTACGAGAAGTTCTTCGCATCCTGGGTGGCGTCAGACGAGTACACCAACGATGAACCAATCGACGAGCGTGAACTGTCGCGGGACCCTCTCTCGAAGTGGGATGATGAGATCGCGGTATTCCAACTCGTCCTCGATGAGCTACAGAAGTGGTATCCAGAATACGGGAAAGACCATGAGACTCTGAAACACGAGGCTCTCAAGCGCATGGCTTGGCGTCGTAGGACGCTCATGAGTAACTTCCGGGGAGATCTGGATTTCTTCAAACAGGAGTATCCGCTGACTGCAGAGGAAGCCTTCATCACCTCCGGTCGGCAGGTCTTCAACATTCGCAAGCTGGTAGATATCCAGTACTCACTCATGACCCCGCAGGGGACCGCAGTCAAGCCCCCCGCCACCTGGCGACACAACAGGGCTGAGCGCAAATACGCTGCCGCGCCCTACGGGTCGCTCCGGGTGTACGACGAACCCAAGCGTGAGATGGTGTATGTGCTGGGAGTGGATGTGGCAGAGGGCCTCAAGGACGGAGATTACTCGACCATCCAAGTGATCGAGCTTCCGACCATCAAGCAGGTCGCTGTCTTCCAGGACTGGGTGAAACCAGACGACCTCGGTGAGATAGCTTACGACCTCGGGGAGTACTACAACTGGGGTCTCATCGCAGTAGAAAATAATGGTCCCGGCATCGCAACCAACTTGCGTCTCCGGGACACTTTGCACTACCCCGTAATGTACACTCGCGAGATCCTCGACGGGATCGAACGGAAGTACACCAATAAGCTGGGCTGGTCTACGAACCGAGGCTCCAAGCCGGTGATGATCACAGCCCTGCGGGGCGCGATTGACGATGACCTTCTGATCCTCCAGGACAAAGAGACGCTCGATGAGCTGATGCACTACGTCATGAAGAAAGATGGCACGATGGGAGCCCAACAGGGCAAGCACGACGATCTTCTCATGGCTCTCGCAATCGCTCTCCAGGCGGCGACCCAGCGTGGGTTGGTCGGAGAACGTCAAGTACGGCATATGGTGGAGGGCTCGATGGAATGGCACTTCGCTCAACTACCTGAAGCGGGCGATGAGTACGTCATCGGAACCCACAACTACGGAGACTAACCAATGATCCAACTAGAGGACATTAGAGAGCCCAAAGCTGGTCCAAAGGCTGCCAAGCTCTGGCATTCACGCCTAGAGCTAGCAATCGAATTCCGGGACAAGCATTGGAATGGGCCAAAGGCATGGAGGGCCGCGAACCGGCTCGCCAAGGGTGATCACTGGAAGGACAAGAAAGACCCCGATTCCCTCGATTCCGAGAACGTGGATGACAGGATCAAGGTCAACCTGGCGGGATCCGTCTCGCAGGACTTCGAGGCGTACTTGATGCGCCGGAGCCCCTCCTTCACAGGACAGGCTGCCGAGGACCCAGAGGACCAAACCAGTGCAGAGATGCAAGGACACATGCTCAACTACTTCTGGCGCGAACAGCGCATGCAGAAGCAGGCGAAGCGAGCTGTCCGGGACATGATCAACATCGGTCATGGTGTCCTACGCACTGGCTGGATCCAGGAGATCGACACATCTGTCAATCCCGACAAGGACGGGAAGGTAGACTACCGAGACATCATGAAGAAGGAGATGCCCGTCATCAAACGGGTCAGCCCCTTCCGCTTTGTCTTCGCCAAGGACGCTAGTGAGTACGACCTAGAGTCGGCTCGGTGGTGTGCAGAGATGCTTCTCATGCCCCTCGCGGACATGATGAACAGTAAGAAGTACAAGAACGACCCAGGTGGGAAGAAGCTCATCGGAAAGATCCGCAGCGGTGTGATAATACCCAAGTTCTACGAGGGCAACGAGAACGCGCAGCGCGAGGCGATCAAAGAGGTCATCCCAGACGATGACCAAGAGATCGAGATGATCGGCACCAAGCTGGTCGTGATCTACGATGTGTGGGACAAGAAGTTCAACACCCATTTCCACATTCTGGCAGGCGTGAACGACGACTTCCTCTTCTTCGAGGAGTGGCCGTACCCGTACCTCGATGGCTTCCCGTATCTCGTGGGTAGCTACATCGAGATGAACGACACGCACTTCGCCAAGGGTCTGATGATCGACCTGCAGGACCAACAGCACGAGCTGAACAGAGTTCGCACCGGTCAGTTCCAGCACAATCGGAAACTCGGGCGCTCCCTGTACATGGTCCTCGAAGCAGTCAACAGTGGTGAGCTAGGCAAGCTCAAGACTGGCAAGGATGGGGACGTTATCAAGGTGCCGCACATGAGTGCGATCTCCGAGGTCCCGGTCCCGAATCTCCCCAACGAGTCGTATCGTCTGGAGGAGATCATCAAAGAAGACATACGCCAGCTGTCAGGCCAGAACGCGATGATGGCAGGCTCTAACCTCCCCTCCCGGACATCGGCGGCAGAGGTCAACAAACGAGCATCCTACTCCGACATCAAGATGGAGGACAGGATCCTCGCAGTGGACGATCTGATCCTTCGTGCGGCTATGCAGGTACTACAACACGCTAAGGCCAACATGAAGATGGAGAAGGTTGTCCGTATCATGGGTGCCTGGGGTAACGAGTGGGTTGAGATGACCCCCGAAGATATCCAGGCCGAAGCGGACATTGAACTGATCTCCACCTCGACCCCGAAAGGGGAGACCGACTTGGAGAAGTCCACCGCTACCAACCTCATGAACATGATCCTACAGCAAATCCCGCTGCTCCAGCAGATGGGTGTAGAGGTCAACATTGTCGAGATGTTCAAGTGGATCTTCAGGAAGCATGGGGCCGAGAAGGAAGCAGGACGTTTCTTCCCTGCTCTGTCAGAGCCTCCGGGTCCGCAACTCCCCGATCCTAATAAGCTCGCGGAGCAGGAAGCCCAAGCAGCTCAGGACGCAGCAGGTCCGGGACCGCAAATACCTGACGAGCAGATGCAAGCTCAGCAGGAAGGCGTACAGCCCCAGAGCGAAGCGCAGGGACCACAAGGAGACCTAGCTCAATTCTAAGGAGAGATGAATGAGACTAGTAGATTACCGTAGCACTCGTACCGGGGAAGTGGTGGAGTTCATCAGGCAGGAATCACCCCCACACCCCATAGCAATCGAGCATGAAGGCGAGACCTGGGAACTTATGCCAGCGTCTCCCCGTATCGTAACCGCCGACACTCGCGGTTTCAAAGAGATGCCCAACGACAAGAAACTCGCACGAGAAGGAAGGCGGGTGATCGAGCCGGGGTATGAGAATGAAATTTCGAGTACGAAGCGAGCCATCGCAAAGCAGAAGGATGCGGAGCTAGAGGAATCTGTGGTAGCCACGATCAATCGTGCGATGCCCTAGACAACACCTCGGAAGGAGAGATCATGAGTGATGAAATGGACGCAGTAGGCGAAGCCCTAGTCAACGTACTAGGTGACCAAGACTTCAAGATGAACGACGAGGGCGAGATAGAAGTGGACGCTGCGGCAATCGCGGCTACCTCCACCGAGACTCCTCCCGTCGTAGAAGCGGAACCAACAGCACAGCCTCCAGCAGCGATTCACAACTGGGAAGAGCGGTACCAGAACCTGGAACCAGAGTTCACCCGCAAGTCTCAGCGACTGTCCGAGCTGGAGAAGGACGTACTCCCCGAAATGCAGCAAGAGCTGGCCCGCCTCCAGGGTCAGGTTGACGGACTCACTCGCGGTGAACAACCTGCGGACGGGACCGTGGATGACGGGCTCCTTGAGATCCCCACCAACTTTGGTGAGATCCTCATGAACGAGCCTGAACGGGGAGCACAGATGATCGCGGAGATAGCGGATCGCGTAGCAGCGAATAAGCTCTTGCCAATCCTAGAGAGGGTGGCTCCGATGCTGGAAGACTGGGAACTGGAAACGGAACTCAAGACTGCAGCACTGGTAGAGGGGCGTGAGGATTTTTTCGAGCTTCTCCCTACTATCCGCGACATCATCGTCAAGAGTGAATCCGACCTATCGTTCGACGATGCCTACAACTTGGCAAAGACGTTCCATACGGTCGATGGAGAAGTGCCTCCGGCCCCAGCGGTCCAGCCCGAAGTCGTGGCTACGGAACGCATCAGCCCGGAGGATGCCCTCGCGAATGCCAACCGGCTAGCGCCGGATACCGGAGTCTCGGGAGAAGTACAGCAAGGTCAGCGTGTGGCTGACTCTGTTGAAGAGGCATTCAACATGGCTGTCGAGGACGTACTGGGCGAGTAAGCCCACCCTCCTCCTGACAACCACAGGGAGGACCTAAATATGTCTAGTCCTTTTTCTGCGCCTCCGTCCCTTCTGGGGATTCAGCTCAGTGACACATCAGAGACCATCGAGTTCAAGCTCGGGTCCGTTGTGCTCGGAGATGATGGCGCTCACTATCGTTACGTGCTAGCCGCAGAAGCCATTGCTGCGTACCAGCCAGTGGACTTCGACGAAGATTTCTCGGCCAGCGTCACCGACGCGACCGACGTTATTCTCGGCGTAGCGCACGTAGCCATTGCTGACACCGACTACGGTTGGGTCGTCATCAAAGGCCCCTGCACTATTCTCATGACCGCTGATGCCACCGCTGGTGACATCGGTAGACTGTCTGCCGTTGGTGGACTGGGCAACGTACCGCCCGCCGATCATGAAGGTATCGCAGGCGTATCGTATGCAACCGAAGCTGCCACGCCTGCTGGCGTAGCGGCGTACCTCGTCTAAGGGAGAAATGAGATATGGCAACTCCAGCTAATCCGTCATTTGATGCCCTCGTTTCGACCACCATCAAGAACTACCGTCCCAAGCTCATCGAGAATCTGATGAGTCATGAAGCCTTCTTCTGGCTTCTGAAGTCCAAGGGCATGGTAGTCGAAGAGGATGGTTCACGAGGAATTGTCCAACCCTTGCTGTATGGTGAGAACGATACAGTCAAGTCCTACTCAGGTTGGGATCTTCTGGACATCACTCCGCAGGAAGGTATCTCTGCGAGTGAGTATGACTGGAAGTTTCTTGCCACCTCGATCACCATCAATGGTGAAGAGGAGTTCCGTAACAGTGGCTCCAAGACTCGCGTCATCGAGCTACTCAAGACCAAGATCCGACAGGCTGAACTGTCTCTGCAACTGACCCTGAACGCCATGCTTTTTGGTGACGGTACAGGCAACGGTGGCAAGGACATCATGGGCCTCGCGGGTGCGGTCGAGAACGGTGCCTCGTGGGGAACCTACGGTGGAATCAGTCGGGACACGCACACGTTCTGGCGTAATCAATGGATCGACTTTGACGCTTCGTACACGACCTTTAGTACGGCTCATGGCTCGTCCATCGATGGCCTCGCCGCGATGAGGACGATGTTCAACAACGTCTCCATCGGTAAGGTTACACCCTCCATCATAATCACCAATCAGACTCTCGTCGAGAACTACGAAGAGTATGTTGAAGGTGACAAATATCGCACCACGCAGAACGCACTTGGTGACGTTGGCTTTCGCAACGTCGAGTTCAAGGGTGTTCCGATGGTGTACGACAATGACTGCCCAGCCAACACGATGTTCTTCCTGAATGCAGATTTCATGAAGTTCGTAGTTGGTAAGGGTCGCAACTTCAAGAGCACTGAGTTTATGCGTCCGCAGAACCAAGACGCTAAGTCCAGCCTGATCTTGCTGGCGGCTCAGCTCGTCTCTCTGAAGAGCGACGTTCAAGGCGTCATCGACGATTTCGTCTACGCGACTTAATCTTCTCTGTAGTGGGGTGCTTCGGCACCCCGCTGCTTTTTCTTCTGGAGGATCCATGCCTTTCAAACTCATATCGCGTGCGCTTGATACAGTAGGTGACGGTAGTGGTACCAAGAATGCTATCGGCAACTACTCAAGTGCTGCGGAGGAATTTCTGATGTCTCCCGATGCTGGGGAGCAATGGACTATCTCTCGGCTCATCGTGTCTGTTGAAGACTCGGCTGGAGCCCTGGCTGATGAGTATGGGAACCTCGGGAACGCGCTATCCAATGGGATCAAGGTGGAGGTACATGATGGTTCCGGCCTTCTCTACTCCCTCACCGACCCCGACATACCAATCAAGACCAACGCCCAATGGGGGATCATGTGTTACGATGTAAACATGGCCTCCTGGGGTGTATCACCCAGTAACGACCTCCTCCTGGTGCGATGGACCTTCACCCGATTTGGGAAGCCCATCGTCCTCCGCTCATGGAACAGTGAGAAACTGGTCGTGACGTTGAACGACAATCTAGTCGGTCTCATCTCCCACTACTTTGTAGCACAGGGATGGCAGTCCGACACGCATTAAGGAGAGATTCTATGCCTACGAAAAAGAAGCTATCTATCGCTGAAAACCCCACCGAAGAGCTGACCATCGAGCAACAGGCGATCCAGCGATTCGAGGGCGAACTCGCCGCTGAACGTCTGAAGGAGCAGCTCGAAGTTGAAGCCTCAGATGTTGGCGAGATCGAGGACGAGCCCGAAGCCCGATACATCATCAAAGAGACGATCATCGACAAGTACTCGGTCAAGCGTGAGCGCGTCAAGATCACACCCGCAGTCTGCGACAAGTGTGGCTTCGATGTGAGCGCGAGAAATGGCCTCGGTGAGTACGACCGAATGTCTCCAGTTCTTCAAGCCCAAGTACAGGGCGCTATCGCGGAGCATAAGTCCCTGGTTCACACCACCGCGCAGGATCTGATTGTAACCCAGTCAGAGCTGCCGACCAAGTGGTTGGGCCAACACAAGAAGTTCTAACCTACGGAGTAACCCATGACCAAAACTCAACTAGCTCAGGAGCTGGCAATCGAGGCAGGCGAGCAGTTCGACGACATCGATGTGAAGAGCCAGTTTGAGGACTGGGTGCAGCAGGCAGTTGACGCTGTGTACTCGGTGAGCCCTTGGTTCTTCAGGAACCTTACCGACCCGATCAACACCGTCCAAAGCACTGTCACCTACACTCTTTCAGCAACCGTCGCCAAGATCCGGGACATAGCATTGGGTACGACCCATATAGTCTATGCCCCCATCGAGCGGCTGATTGCTCGTGGTAAAAGTCTGACCGTCGAAGGCGAGCCCGAATTCTGGTACTACGCCGGGGTGGACAGCAACAACCAGCTCCAAATCTCATTTCAACCTGTGCCGGATGGCGTCCACGCGATCACGGTCCATGCTTCCCAACGACCGGCTGACCTAGCCTCGGGCGACACCATTCCTCTCCCGAAGGAGTATCTCAATGCAGTGAGGGTCAAGGTCCGAGGATTGCTGGCCGCATCCGACAAGGATTACCAAGCCGCTTCCCTCTTCGAGCAGAGCTTCATGCAGAACGTGACCGGTCTCGCAGAGCAGTACGCAGGTCTTGTCCGTCCACCTAGTCGTCTCCGAGCCAAGGCAGCCCAGGCTGTGTACCAGAGCCCGGATACGCCCGGAGGTAAGTAATGCTGACATCGGCCCTAATTGAAGAACTCGCTCTCGAATTCGGAGAGAACCCCCAGGAGCTGGACGTAGTTGGAGCCCTCCTGGGCTTCATTCGGGATTCGATCCAGGAGATAAATCTCGCCGGTGAGTGGTCACACACCCGTCTCTCGTACTCTTTCGAGACCGATGCGACGGTGAGTGCAGTCCCTCTTCCTGAAGCAGTGGCTGAGATCATCGCTATTCAACGAACATCGACAGGGCGACCCCTGACGTATGTCGATCTTGAGACCCTCACCAACGGTCAGCTCATTCTCGCTACAGCGGGAGAGCCTGCCTACTGGAGCTACAAAACCCACACCGATGGGGTTCCTACCCTACGGTTGTATCCCACACCAGATGACGGGTACACCTACGTTGTCTACTACGAGTCACACGAGCATGACCTTGCAACCGAGGACTCAACCCTCTCTGTCCCCCACTCCTTCCTTCCAGTTCTCAAGCATGGCATACGAGAGATGTACTATGCCGCAGCTCAGGACAGCCGCCAAGCGGATCGGTACAACAAGAAGTACCGAGATGGCATCGCCACGCTACGATCAAGGCACGAGCATATCCGAAGGGACGAACAGGGACTCCAGAGGAACGACATCGACGGTACGACCCAGTGGCCGACGCCACAATTCCCGACCACATACCCAAGGATTGGATAATGCCACAGACGATAACCATTGACGGATTCGGAGGCGGGATTAACCTCCGTCTCCCTTCCGTAGACATCAAAGACAACGAGGTAGTCGAGGCTCTGAACATGGAACTCGACGGGAATCGGTCATTGATTACTCGTCCCGGCCTGACCTCTCGCTCTGCAGCCTACACGTTCGGAGATTCGGACGTAATCGCGCTGTCAGACTTCCGTAATTCCACTGGGTCGGTCACGAAAGTGGTCGCCTGTACCGCTGCTGGTATCCATTCGGCCTCTCCTGGGGGTACTACCTGGGCAGATATCGAAGGAGCCTTCGGTCTCACGACCTCTGAGCGGTGGGAATTTGCGGTCCTAAACGATCTGCTCATCATGAGCAACATGCAGGATGCACTCATCAAGTACTCGGGTTCGGGTGATATCGCCCTACTCGGAGGTAGTCCCACATCAGATCCCCTGTCTATCGCAGTGATGGACAATCGGCTCTTCTACGTGGACAAAGCCTCCCCTAACACGCTCCGGTGGTCTGCTCTCGGTGATCCAGAGGACCATACTACGACTGGCAAGACCGGCTCAGGCTCCTGGAATGTGGGTGGTGCAGAGGGTGATTCGATCAAACGGATCTACCCCCACCGTGGACGTATGTTCATCCTCAAGGAGAGGAACGTCTACGTCCTGGTACCTGGTGCGCCTCGTGAGGATACCGACCAATGGCAGATCCCTAACCTCATCAAGGGTGTAGGGCTTGCTGCTCCTGACTCGGTGCAGATCATCAAGGATGATATCGTCTTCCTGAGCCACAACGGGGTCCTGTCCTTTGGGGCCACAGAGAAGTATGGCGACTGGAAGCAGGCTGAGCTGAGCCGGAACATCCCGTCTCTCCGCAGCTGGCGCAAGTCTAAGGCTGAGCAAGTCCGTTCAGTCATCCATCCCACCAAATCACAGTACATCCTAGCCCTCCCAGAGGGTAGTGGTGACGACACCCCCTCGTCAGCCTGGGTGCTGGACTTCACAGAGGTCCCGGCCTGGACTCGATACAACGGAGGGATGGCTGCCCAGGCATTTGCCCAGGTAGACAACTCAGGTACGCCTGAGCTGTATGTCGGAAATGACATCGTGACCGTAGAGGACACCTCTGTATGGCAGGACAACTCGGTAAGCTACACCAAGACAGTCTTCACCAAGAGCTACAGCCTCGGGGAGACGATGCGGAGGAAACTCTTCCATCGTTTCGGGGTACAGTTCGAGGCCCTGACCGATCCGCTGACGGTGGATATCCTCTACCGGCTGGACCAGGATGGCCTGAAGGCCAAGAACATAGTCTACTCTTTCGCTGGGCTGCTTACTGGTGGACTGTGGGATGTGGCCGACTGGGATGAAGCTGACGTAGCACTGTGGTCCACCGAGCTGACCGACCTCA